>ERZ1106941.2452-NODE-2452-length-13795-cov-64.337191_pt1 | contig 13795 bp, 8 predicted proteins | sample MGYA00403670_ERZ1106941 | MGnify/ENA primary metagenome ERZ1106941 (study PRJEB35170, sample SAMEA104062400) | human gut metagenome | biome: human gut; feature: human-associated habitat; material: faeces | place: Denmark | collected 2012-06-04 ...
GTTTAAAAAGTAGTTGTATTTTTGTAGCTGAAAAATGACGAATCTAAACGTACGTATTCGATTTCAAGATACAATAGTTAACAAACGTACGATAAGAACTGAACTTTTATAAACATTAGTATTAATATTAAATTTAGAATTATGAACAAAAAGTTTTCTACTCTTTTGTGTGCTAGCTTACTGTTCTCTTCAGCTTTCTCAGCTGTAAATGCGGCTGACCTCAATAATGCAGCTGTGGGAGCTAATGCTACAGCTGTTGCTAAGTTGGATAAGGCGGCTTTGAGTGGAGTGTATCAGTTGAGAGTTGGTACTCAGGTGCTTGTTATAGAAGATGGCAAGTATGTATTAAAGAACGTAAATGATGGCTTTGATTTACAGGCTTCTCTGTGGTGTGTTCAAGTGACGGAAGAAGGTCAAGGCAAAGAACCGATCTATGACTTTGTAAATAAAGCAACTGGTGAATTTTTAGCTATTTCAGAAGAAGATGTTGTTGGTTTACAGGTAGGAGAAAAAACGAAGAGTAATTTGTCTGTTGGCGAAACTTTTGGCGGTTGGGCATTTTCTCCGGAATACAAGGAAAATTTGAAAGGTAATATGCCTTTATTTACTTATCAAGAAGCTGATAATGTTCTTTTATTGGTAAAAGGTGATAATGGAGGCCTTAAGGCAAAAAAAGTAAAAGCATCTGTTGCCCGATCAGAATCGGAGAGAGCTCAATTTACTCTTTATGATGCAGGTACTTACGTTTTGAGTGCGGCTGAAATTAATGCTTATTTGAAAGATAATAAGAATGTGCTTACATTTACTCCGGATGCAAATGCAGACGTCAATCCGTTCTCAACGACTGCTTTTGTCGCTAAAGGAGTTGCAGCAGATACTGATCATAACTTCGTATATGTGACTTCTAAATCCGATGCAAATGCTTATTTGAAAGTGGATACTGCTGCTAATGGTGTTGGTATTCAATTCTTGAAGTTTGGCTGGACTGATATGGCTAAAGAAAAAGATTTTGCTAACTCATTGTTAGTAAATCAGCACAAGTTCTTATTTACTTATCGTCCTTCTTTGGATCAACTGCGTATCCAGGTTAAACAGGCTCGTTACAAATCAGATAAGAATGCTGAAAAGTATTGGAGCGAAATTAATGGTACAGCGAAAGGAAAAATTTATAATTATGGTGATAATTTTGTAGATCCGTTTAAGACTGAAGGTAATGTTGATGCTGCTAAATTGCATGTTAAGTTGCAGAACTTTACTGTTGCGGATCGTATTGCTACAATTGGAGAACAACCTATTAATACAAAGATCGGTTTCGGTCTGAAAGGCTGTTTCGTAACTAGCGATAAGACTTCTGTTGACAACGGTTTGTATATCATCAAGAATGCAAAGGGTCAGGTATTGGCTGCTCCTATTCATAAAAATGCAGAAGGTGGTAATAAACAATATGCAATCGAATGGGTGACATTGGACGAACAGGAACCGTTGCACATGCCTGCATACCAGTGGGTTATTACAAAAACATTGAATGCAGAAGTATCTCAACCGGTTTCTCCGGTTAAAATTGTAAACCGTGAATTCCCGAAAGCGAAAAATTGGGATAACGTTCAGTTCCGTTTGAATGAAGATGGTGAAATCTATACACTTACAACGGGTGCTGATATGTTGAACAACGTAACGTTTGTTCAGATCAAAGACTCTGCAATCATCAAAGATAAGAAGTTAGGTTACAAACATATCGACTCAAATGATTTGTTGGTCAACAGATATAAATTCAATTATCTGAACCCGTTCTCAATGGAATATTGGATTGCTAACGGTACAGGTAAAGATTCTTTGATCTATGTTAAGCAGGATGCCGGCGATTATGCTTTGGTTGAAGGTTCTACATACGAATATGGTATCGATGTTGATGCCGCTCTTTTGAAAAAGATTCCGGGACTGGCTCAGTTGGAAAGAACGAATTATGTCATTGCTAAAGATGAACAGGATCGTTTGGTTGAAGCTTATGGAAGCAAGTATTCAATGGGTGTAGCAAACTATGGTTCTAATAATATGGTTGTTGATACATTCTTCTTTAAAGAAAACAACCACTATGATGGTAAAGACTTCTATGCTATCGTCGAATCTAATTATAATAGAACTGCTCATGCTACTGAAATTCAAAATACAGGTGTTACGAAGAAAGTCGGTATCGCTGATGACGGTATGAGTGCTGGTCTGAAAGTTCAGTTGCTGAATGAAACAAGAACTTCTGCTTTCACTGTTGAACCTTCTACAACTCCGTTGTATCGTCGTTTCAACAACGTTGCACTGAGTGAAAGCGCAACGGACGGCCGTGACAGCTTGAGATTCTTCGAAACTATCCGTAAGGAATACTTGATGGATGAAAACAATAGCAACTTGACTGATGCTAATGTTGACTATCTGGGTATGTGGACAGCTGACAAAGCAACAGGTTTGTCATTCCAGATCGATACTGCTTGGGTTAATCGTGGTGCTGGTTATATCAAACCGCAATACTTGATTTCGGTTGCACATAACGACTTTGCCGGAACTCCGGGTAAACCTTGTACGGAAGATGGTCCTCACGTAGACAAAGACGGTAATATTACAGACGCAGAACATTGTGTTCACGCTACTCCGGCTATCCCTGGCTTCGAAAGAGCTAAATATTTGGTAAGTTTCCAGGATTCTGTAGATGTTTACGGTCAGGACAAACCTTATGCAGATATCAAGGGTGGTTATACTCGCGTAGGTTTCGTTGAAGGTATCCGTGTTGCCGATACGTTGTGGATCCTGCCGGCAGAATTCGTAGCTTTGGCTAACGATAAGATTAGTTTCGATGCTTTGGAAGCTTATAATGATTCTGTGAAAAATCTTGCTTCTAAATCATATTGGATTAAGAATAGACTTGACGGTGACGACCATAAGAATTACACTTGGTCATTCCGTTATGTACATCCGGAAAATGCAGGTAATGTAACGGAAGAAGGCGTAGAAAATCAGTTCTTGTTCGAATCGAACAACTATGACAATAAGATTATTGCACCTGAAAATGCTGCATGGTTGAAGATTCAGAATGGTTGTGTGGTTTTGACAGACAAATCATCTACATTCTCACATGCTGCAACAGGTGGCGACGGAGCTTTGATCTTCAATGTTGAAAATAAGGTTGACGATCAGCTGGCAACAGACAACGAAGAAATTGCAACATCTGAAGTTACAGTAATCGCTTTGCAGGGTGCTGTACGTGTAGCTAACGCTGAAGGTAAGAAAGTTGTTATCACTAACATCTTGGGCCAGACAGTTGCTAACACAGTTATCACTTCAAGCGATGCAACAATTGCTGCTCCTCAGGGCGTAGTTGTGGTAGCTGTTGAAGGTGAAGAAGCTGTTAAAGCGATCGTTAAGTAATAATGATCTCCCGTAGAGACACTATGAAACAGTGTCTCTACTATATTGAAATAAAGATTTTATAATCAAATAATGACCATGTGTCCGGTCTTTCCGACCAGTCAATTACCCCGCGAGGGCGAACAAGTGGTACATTAATACTAAAGTAAAAAATAACAATGCTGCCTGTACTTCCGTGAGGAAAGAGAGCAGACACAAAACAAGCCCCGACAGAGTAATTCCGTCGGGGCTTCGTTGTTATTATGATAAAAGGATTCTGCCCAAATGGCTAAAGTGCCGCAAACCGTTCATCTCCTTTGGCTGTCACCGCTGTACATTCCATTTCGACCAGCCAGCCGGTTCGGCAAACCGGAGCACGTACGATGATATAAGGGAGGCTGGGATGATGTTCGTCTATATAACGTTTGACCCGTGCATAATCCGCCGTATCGCGGATATAGATCACAGCTTGCATGATGTCATTCAAAGTGGCGTCCGCTTCTTTCAGCAGGGCTTCGATATTCTCGATCATGCGGGAAGTTTGTTTTATGACATCGCTAGCATGCACGATTTCTCCGTATCGGTCGATGCTTGCCGTGCCGGAGATAAAGACATGGCGGCGGTCGCCGTATGTGACAGCTGTGCCCCGTTCAAACGTAACGCCGTATTCATATGTGCGGTTCAGGTGTTCTGGTGCATATAGATAGCGGATTTGTCCGGGGCAGATACCGGAAACAGCATATGTGTCCATTGTCACGAATACCATCGGGTCGAAATAGCGTCCCTCGATTCCCGTACTGGCGATGAAATGAGTTTCTTCTGTCAGGTTTTGTGTCGCGAACACTTCTTTGCGGGCTTTTACCACACCCGGATAATTCACGTCTACATTCTGTACGAAGATCCACGTGCGCAGGCAGTTAGCCGCCAGTGTGCAATTGGCTTCCGTCAGTTGCAGGATATAATCGCGGAAGATCAGGCGGGTCTGGTATTCCGAATTGGCTGCCCTATTGCACTGGTTGGCACCTAAAAGCTGGCCGTATGCACCGTGACGCGCCTCAAACAACCCATTTGACAACACCTGTGTCTGTACACCAGTCTGCAGCCAAGCCCACAATGCAATCTTCGTGCCGTTCATCGGAGCCTGCTGTACGATTGATAGTGCGCAATAGGGGGAAAGCCGTTCCCGTTCCATCAGTTCATCTGTCTGGTTGGTTACGTCACTCAGAAAATAACGCCGGAAAATAGCGACCGGATTACCCGGCAGCTCTTCCACTGAATGGGCGTAAACATCTTGTATGTGCTGTAACTGAGTGTGAAAGTCCTCCAGGCAGTTCGTCTGTTGGAAGAAGATATGGTATTCCGTTATGCCTTTGGAGGATTGAAAAGAGGTGATTTGCACCTCCGTCGTGTCGTATGTTTTCCTTATCAGGTTCATATTTATATTGTGTTTTTATAGTATAGATTGTAAAAATAAGGCTATTTAATTGAAATCAGAAAATTGAGAGTTGAAAATTACTTAATAAAGTAAGGAACGGTACTGTTTGTTAGCCGTTCAAGTCCTTCAACTCTATCAATTTGTTTACGATGGCATAGACAGTCAAGCCGCTGGCACTGTGTACTTGCAATTTTCGGGCGATGTTCCGGCGGTGGGTAATAACGGTGTGGGTGGATAGGTATAACCTGTCTGCAATCTCTCGGTTTGTCATGCCTTTTACCACACAGATGACAATCTCTTTTTCCCTGCTACTCAGTGTCTGCTGGTCCTCGTTTTCCCCTTCTTCGGACGGAACTTCTTCGGTGTTGAGGCGTTCCAATTTATTTTTCAACTCATCGGCATTATCGTATATTGATATCTGATCGTCATAGGAGCGAAGCAGAAACGGGTCGCTTACATTATATTGAAGGGCAAAACATTTCATATCCGGGCAGCCGCATTCGTCTTTCAGATGTTGTAGGTTGAAGTTTCCCGGAATGGAAGGATTTACGATCAGGATGTCCGGCTTATAAATGCGTAAGCCCTCTGTCAGACAGTCTGCTGCTGTTATTTCGGATATCTGGATACGGAATCCAGGTAAGCGTTTCAGTAGTGTTTCCAGTCCGCACCGGATGATGGAGGATGATTCGGCTATCGTTATTTTAATGTTAGTGGACATGGCAAGTGGTTTTATTGTTTTTCTAAAGACAGAATAGCAGGTACGAAGATGTAGTCTTCTACCCGGTTGTGAGAAGCAAGGTCCTGTTCTGTCGCGAAAATATCGAACAGGACGCTGTTGAGCAAGTTACTGTCCGGTCCCGGATAATACTTCAGGATCAGGTTCTTCAGTTCCGTGATTTTCATCTCGATCTGGTCATGCCGTTTGCGGAAGATGGTGATGTTATATTTCGGGTCTTTCTTTCCTTCCAGCAAATTGCGGACATACGGGAAGACGGTTTTCTCTTCGTACGACATATGTTTGTGCACTTCTTCGGCATATTCGTCGAAAAAGCGGCGGATCACGAAGGCCACATCTTTCGGGCAGCTCACGATCGCCTCTGTCAGTTTGTGGCGGATATGGGGAAGACGGAAGTTCAGGAAATAGTCGTGTGCATTATGCAGATAAGTGATAAGCGAAGAGATGGAGATATCTTTATGGACCTCCGCTGCCGGGATTGTCTCCGTTTCCGTCAGAAAGTTGACGACAGTCAGGAATGTATATGTGTCGATCTTATTCTGCCGGCATACTTCCCCGATGTTTTTCTCTCCGAACCCCAGGTCGATACCGAAGCGGCTCATCACAAGGACCATCGGATAATTCTCGCATATCAGGTCACTCATCTTGCTTGTTTCCCTGTATTTTCCGTTTTTCATGTTTCCCATATCTTTTATCATTTGTATAGTAGATTATTATAAGTATGCATATTGAGGTGCATCCGCCGGTATGACAGCTATGCATTCCGTTTCGATCAGCCAGCCCGGACGACACACGGGAGCATGTACGATCAGGTGGAGAAACGACGGATACCGGCTTTCGATATATTGCTTGACCACGACATAATCGGCCGGGTCGCGCAAGTAGACGATTGCCTGCATGATGTCTTGCAATCCGCCTCCCGCCTCCTGTAGCAAGGTGTCGATGTTTTCCAGCATGCGTTCCGTCTGCTTCAGGATATCCCCCGGATACATGATCTCGCCTTGATTGTCGATACTCGCGGTTCCGGAAATGAAGATTTGTTTCCGGTCGCCATAGGTTACAGCTGTCCCCCGCTCGAAAGTCACTCCGTATTCGTATGTCGGATTCAGGTGGGTGGGAGCATAGAGGAACTGGATTTGTCCGGTCTGCAAGCCTTTTACGGCATAAGTATCCATCTGGACAAAAACGTTCGGATCGGCATGGCGTCCTTCTATTCCCGTACTGGAAATATAATGGGTCTTTTCCGTCAGGTCTTGCGTGATGAAAACCTCTTTGCGGGCCTTGACGACGCCGGCATAGTTGACATCCACGTTTTGAACGAAGAACCAGGTACGGATGCAATCGTTTGCCAACTTGCATCCCTGCTCGGTCAGTTGCAAGACGTAATCGTTCAGCAAAAGCCGTGTCTGGTACTCGGAGTTGGAAGCCCTATTGCAAGAGCCCCCGGTCCAGTATTGTGTATAACGGTTGTGTTTGGCTTTCGACATTCCGTTTTTGGTCGTTTCGACAGTGATACCGGTCTGAAACCAAGTCCACATGGCTATTTTGCTCCCGTTTAGTGGAGCTTGCTCCACGATGGAAAGAGGGCAATAGGAATTTTCGCATTCCCAAACCATCACCAAGTCGGCTTGGTTGGCAGCGTCGCTCAGGAAATAGCGCCGGAAGACGGCAGTCGCATCGTCAGGTAACACCTCTTGGATAACTGCCACATAGGCCCGTTGAATGTTCTGAAGTTGTCCGGAAAACGGCAATGTCCGGTCTGTAATAGCGAGCAGAACGTGATATTCGGTAACCCCACCTTTCCCGGCAAAGGAAGAAATTTGAACTTCGACAGCTTTGTCTGTGTATGTCTTTTTGATATAATCCATGTAATATGTGCTTTCTTATTCTTTAGCTCCGTTATTGATCCAATCGTCGAGCAACGTCAGAGTGCTGGAGGTCGTGATGACGTTGGTATGATCGTACTTGACAATGTTCTCGTGCAAGATGACGTGCAGGAAACTTTCCTCCGCGCTTCCCGGCTTGACCAGTTTCAGCCCTTCCTCGCTTTTATCAGCTACGACATCGACTAAGGCCTTGTAACTTTTGCCTTCCGTGAGGTACAGTCCGGCAGCAGGTTCCGTACTTCCTCCATGGCAAGCCGTACAGGAACGATTGAAAATTTCGGTTTGGATACTGTTGAACATGCCGGCATCCAACTTTCCGGCATCCAGCCGTATGGTATCCGCCTGTTCCGTGTAGTCGGCGGTATAGAAACTGGCAATCCTTTTGCGTAGTTTGTTGATGACACAAACTTCGATCTGTGTGACTTCACTGGGAATACCGGCCAAGACCATGTTTATCGTTCCGTCGGCTGTCTGGCTAATCCCTTTTGCCGTTTGTGCGAAAGCATTGTCAGGGGTGAATCCGGCCAGTACGACGCTGTAACCGCCTGGCCAAGAATCTATCCCGTTGATTTGGGCGGTTAACTTCACTGTTCCTCCTTCCCTTTCCGTCTGATTGTTTTCATCATATATCTTGCCATCGTCGCAGGAGATGGCAAGACAGGAAAAGAGCAATAGCCCGGAGATGAATGAATAAACTTCTCTTTTCATGACGTTACGATTAGAAAGTGTACTGAAGTAAGACGGTTCCGGAATGCATGGCTAATCCTAAGTCGTCGTTGTCGCGGTCAAGCTGCGTGTCATGTCCGGTACGTCCGATGAACTGATACATGGCTTGCAGTTTCAAGTTGCAGCTGGTGAAGAAATAGTTAAATCCGACGGCCGGCATATTCAGAAAACCGTTTGTGTCCAATCCGTTGCGGTTGAAGAAGTCATAACGGGCTGTCGCTTGTAGTTTGTTGGTAACGAAATAACCGCCTTGCACGTACCCCCCTAAATAGTTATAGCTCTCGTCAATTTTCTGCCGTTTGGTAAACCCTACATTCATATAATAGATTTCAGCGCCGAGATACAGGCGATTCTTCAACATGGCGAATTCTGCTCCTGCCCGGAAATCGTTTGTACTTTCGCTTTCGCTCTCCACATTCAATGACGTGGAAAGACCGAACAACATCTTGTCTTCCTTCAAACGGTTCGGGCTGCCCTGGTTGGACGGCATAACTCCTTTCGGCATGTACGTGATGCGGCCGGCATACAACAATGACGGGATATGCCAGTCGTCGCTGAACGTTTTGGATGCCACGTTGACGGAGCTTCCCGTTCCGTTGAAAATCCCAACTTCGTAGCCGAACTTATCCTTTACCAATCCGTGCACTTCCACTCCGAGGTCGAATCCCATGCCGATGTTCGGTGTCACGGCATTAAGAGAATAAGGCAGGATAACGGATGAGGTGAGCGATGTCGGCAGTGTCGGCATTAACGTCTCGCCCAGCGTAGTCAGGTAAGCGTGCGAGAACGGAGTCTTGAACTTGCCGACACGTATGGCAAAACTCTTTTTCATCTCTACGTCGAACCAAGCCTGTTGAAGGATGTTTCCTCCGTTTCCGGCAGCATTGATGGAGAGGTTGAATGTCACCCGGTCGAATGCCTTGCCCGTGAAACCGAGGATGGCGTAGGGGATCGAGAAACCGCTGTTGTGTATATTGTCCTGATTGTAGGCCGGGTCCAGCCCTTCATCGTCGTAGTAGTTGATGTTAGCACTGGTCTGGACCAACATATAAGGTTTGAAAACGAAATCCCCCTTCTTGGTAGCGATTGTAAAACCTTCTTTGCCGTTTAGTGATACGACACCGTTTTCCGTATCTTCCTCATATTGGGCCGTGACGGTCAACGGCAATAGTAATAATGCTGCAATTGTGATTATCAGTTGTTTCATTTTAGTTTGTCTTATGGATAAATTATAAGGAGTTGAGGAATGCGATCACTGCCTCACGCTCTTCCTTGCTCATTTGTTTGAATAAATTTTTGGAGGCTTCCCCTTCGCCTCCATGCCACATGATGGCTTCGGTCAGGTTGCGGGCGCGTCCGTCGTGAAGGAAATAGGTATGACCGTTGACTTTCTCCTGCAGCCCGATACCCCAAAGCGGCGTAGTACGCCATTCGTTTCCTCGTGCCAGGCCGCTGACATAATTGTCGTTCAACCCAACTCCCATGATCTCCGACCCCATGTCATGCAGTAGGAAATCAGAATAAGGATGTATGGTCTGTCCGCCGAGCCATGGCAAACGTGTGCCGTTGAGCAGTGTGGAACCACCCGCTTGCGTATGCAGCGTAGTGACGTGGCATAGATGGCATTTCGCTTCGTAAAACTTTTGTTCTCCTAAGATGACCTGAGGGTCGTTTATGTTGCGCCTTGCCGGTACACCGAGGCTTTGCATATAAAGGTCCACATCTTCCATATCGGCGGTCGATATGTCGAGCTGGTCGTACGAGAGTCCCATCATGCTGCCTTGGTTGATCTGAGCCTGCCCTTCGCAAATCTCTTCCGGATAGCGGCTGTTTGTCACGCCCATATCGCTTGAAAAGCCCAGTTCGACGGTCAGGTCAAGATGCTGTGCCTTGTTCCCTGAAAGGCCGACACCGGTGACACCCTTCTCGGTGATATAGTTGCAACGTCCGCTGATACCATATTCCGGATAATTGCTTTTGGCAGCGAGCGCTTCGATTTCCCTGCGGTCGATCGCCATCATCTGTCCCATACCGACGTGGCGTAACGGGATGCGTACGGTGCAGAACAAATCTTCCGGGGCGATACTGTCTTTATACCATTCGGTTATCGTGTAATTGGGTTTGCATAGTTCGTAAGTCTCTCCGTCGGGGAAGGAAAAAGTCTGCTTGTCGTATGTGACGGACAACTTACCTTCCGGTTTGACGCCGTAGATGGCTTGGTCGTGCAATACACGTCCGTAGTCGCGGAAGAAAGCACCGTTGCGGCGGGAGATATAGACCAGCATAGAGGAGAAACCGTAGTTCCCCGATCCGCCGTTTTCCCACAATGTCGGTTTGGTCCTTCCTGCGTTGCGATGGCAACTGCCGCAGGAATAGCCGGCATAAACAGGTCCGAGACCGCCTCCGTCTCCATTGTTGCTGGTGCGTACATCGTCGTAGAGACCGTCGCCGTTGTTGAAACGGATCGAGTTGGCTCCTGTTATCCAGTCGGCGTTCGTATCATAGGCGACCGATGAGTTTAGGAAAATCGTTGAAGTCCCTGCTGACAGCGCATATCCGTTCGGGACATCTATTTTATCCATATCCATTTTATCGTCCTCTTCACAAGCTGCGCATGCAAAGAGCAGGAGTAGCGAGGATGTTAACAGGTAAGATTGCTTCATATCATTTTATTGGTTTTCTGAATTTATTTCCGAATAACGCGAGTCGCATTGTGTAATAACTCTGAAACCCTGAAACAGCGGGCATTTGTCTGCTGTTTCAAGGTTTGTCATGATCTATTATCAAGTTTTATGTCTCAGAGGCATGTTTATTTTGCTCCATCGACAGTGCGGGGCTGCCCGTCTTTGAATAGGAGATATTCCAATGTATGGTAACCACGTACGCTCTGTGCGGCTCCGATGGCTTCATCTTCTTCGTCAAAGTTTCCGCTCCATTCCAGGTCATCCCAGTTTTGTGAATTCAATACCTGTACGATACCGTTCTGGTCCAAAGGCCAGCTGTCCATGTTGGGGTCCAGACCTAGGTTGGCAACCGGGCCGATAAGGAAAGCTTCGCTCTTTTCCCACGGTTCGCGTGCCGTGATCCATAAATTGCAGGCCTTTTCGAAGTTGTCGTTGCTTGGGTTTTGTCTGAACTGGTTTACCGCATCCAGCAAAAGCTTGTTCTTTTCCTGCAAGTCTTTATACGTAGGAAGAACGACCGCATCGACAAACTGTTCGGCTATTGCATCAAGGTCATCGTCGTATTCGGGATCGCCGAATGTTTGGTTTACATACGGTTTTACTTCATTTAACAACAGGTTGGCCAGTTCCATGCAAGTGTTCATTGCGGCAACGGACTCTTCGCTGTCGATGTTGTTGCGGAACGGTTGCGGAATAGCCTGAATCGCCTTTGCAGAAGCGAAAATCAGCGTTTTGATTTCTTCGTCGAGATCCGGGTTGGTTGAAGCGATCAGTTTTGAAAGCGAGTGTTCTGCGATGTCTCCTTCATCGTCGAAATCCTTGTAAGAGTTGAATGCACTCAGGTTTCCGTCCACTTTAGACACGTCGTTGTCGTCGATGCGGCCGTAGTATGTGTTACGGATGGAGAAGATATTGTTCGTATAGTCGTCGCGCGAATGCCAGCTATACCATGATTCGACGGCATAGAGACCGCCTTCCTTGTCACCGCTGGTATATTTGGTATACGGGTCCTTGATCTTGGCGTCACCTACTTCGTTGGCGATGTTCCACATACCGCTTTCGATCATTTCCTCGATACACGAGAGCGGGCTTTGGTAAGCTCCGGCAGTCTGGTCTTTGAAGATCGTGGCATATGGGCCGTGTGAACCCTGCTCATCGACGTAGTCGGTTACCCAAGAATTGTAGAGCATGGTTGCATCGTCGTTCAGCAACATTGCAACGTTATACATATAGTTACCCCATGCACTGGCGTTTTCAGAACTGTAATCCAGGTTGACCGGATCTTTTCCGCCACCATCCGGATTGGGGTCGTTGTTGTCGCTACATGCTCCCATCGAGAATGTCATGGCGAGCGATAAGGCTGCCAGATAGAAATAATTTTTCTTTTTCATTTTTATTGATAAGTTATTAATTTGTTTATATTGTTTTTATTTGCTGAGGAACCAGCCGATATAGGCGATAGCCAAGCTGAATTCGTTTTCGCTGTTATATTTGCCGCCTCCGATTTTGCGTGTTGTATAGTCTGCTTTCACGACAAGATTAGGTAAAGCATACCAATTGGCTCCGGCTGTCCACATGCTTACTTTGTTGCGTAAATCCATCGTGTGCTTGCCTTCGCCTTTTTCCTGTGGGTTGTAGTATTCGTAGCGGACGAACGGATAGATTACGGGTACGCTCATATTGTCTTTACAAACCGCACGCAGGTTGAACCCCACTTCACCACCGTAGCTGACCGCACGTTTGGCGATCGGGGTTGTCTGTGTATAAGGAGAACCGCCGCTTTGGTGGTTGTTGACACTGCTGAGGTCGTCGGCTTTGCTCAGGTTGCCGTATATCATGTTTGCGCGTGCGGTGACATATTTGTTTTTGTATTGCAGGTCAGCCGTATAGATGCGCAAAGGTATGTTTCCATATTTGACGTATGTTTCCGGTTTGTCGGAATTGGCTCCCGTATTGTGGCAATAGTAGAAGGAACCGCCTATTTTCAATCCCGGTACTCCTAAATAGTTCAGGCGGGCCACATAGCCCGGTGAGGTGAAGTTATCTGTTTCGAATAGTCCCTGCTTACCACCGGCAACCCATGTGTTGCGGTCGAAACCGTTGGCGTTCAATCCGGCAACGACCAAAGCCTGGTAGTTGAAACGTGTGTAGCCTCGACCGAACGTACCGAATACTTCGATACCGTTTTCGTGCCAGGTAGAAGGAAGGATGGTCGTTTCGCCTTCCGGACGAGAAGTTCCGAAGAAGTTGATCGGCTCATGATGCTCGTTGGTCAAACCGACCGGGACGATCAAATGACCGGCACGGACATTGAAGGCCGGATGGATAAGACGTGTGATGTGGAATTGTTCCAAAGCAACTTCACCGCCTTTTTCAACTTCCATTTCGTATTCTCCGTTTTCTGTGTTTTCTATCTCATAGGCACTTCCCGTACCTCCAGCCTCAAATTCTATTTCTGCTCCTAATACCCATTGGGAATTGAATTTGTAATCGAAAGCCAAGACAAAACGGGGTATGGAGATCGAATTGCGATGGTCTTTCTTGCTTCCGTTGTCCGTACCCCGGAAACGGTTGATGCCGTAGTCCATAAAGTTTGCGAGGATCTCCCCATATCCGCCGAAGCGGAACTTGTTATATCCGGCTGCATAAATGTCTGCGGATTGTTCCACTGCGGATTTTTCTGTCGTTGTTTCTTCTTGTTCCTGTGCAAATGCCGTTACACAAGAGGTTAGTAGAGTGATTGCTAATAAATTAGTTAACCTTTTCATTGCGTTTTTTAATTTTTGGCAAAATTAGAGGGGCTGTCAACGGTGTGCAATCGCAATTAGTAGGTAAAAAGGTGTCGATGTTACCTATTTGTAGGTATTGTGTACGTTTTTACTGTAGATACTAATTGAAAAGTGCACCGTATTTTAATTGAAAAGAGCTCCATCCA
>ERZ1106941.2457-NODE-2457-length-13774-cov-6.228224_pt1 | contig 13774 bp, 9 predicted proteins | sample MGYA00403670_ERZ1106941 | MGnify/ENA primary metagenome ERZ1106941 (study PRJEB35170, sample SAMEA104062400) | human gut metagenome | biome: human gut; feature: human-associated habitat; material: faeces | place: Denmark | collected 2012-06-04 ...
TTTGAAAGACCTGCTCCAAGTGTCCGGCTCGTGAAATCCATTCACCTTCGGGCTTTGCTGTAAATATTGGCTTATCCATGAACTGTAACACCAAGAGTCATCATCTTCAGTGCGCAATCTGAAACAGGGAATAAAATTGTCCTTTTTGCTGCATAAGCGTATCGAAATTTCCCTGCTCGCAGATTGTTCCATTCTTCATGACAAGGATTTTATCATAGCGGCGAAGAATCGCTTCCTCTAGGCGATGCGTTACGACGATTCTTGTCATTCCAACCAGATTCAGTATAGAAAAGCTGACTGCTCTTGCAGTGGCGGCATCAAGTGCGGCAGTTGCCTCGTCAACCAGAAGTATTGGTGATTTTCTAAGAAGCGCTCTTGCAATGCTGATTCGCTGACGCTCACCGCCTGACAGATTCGCGCCATTTTCGCCGCAGACAAATTCTTCACCGCGTTTTTCGATAAACTCCGACAAGCCGGAGCGCTCCAATGCTAATGTGACTTCTTTATCTGGAAATTCATGAAACATAGTGACATTGTTTCTTATGGTATCATTAAAAACAAAGACATTTTGCTGCACTGATGTCATCAGCTGATAGAGCGATTCGCTTTCAATATTTTTAATTGAAACACCATCTATGCAAATCTCGCCCTGATAGTTACTGCTGCTTCCCATCAGAAGATTCAAAAGCGTCGATTTTCCGCTTCCTGATCCTCCTACAATTGCATAGCTCTTTCCTGCGTCAAACTGAACATCCAGATCTTTTAACACAGGACTCTCTGGCTCATATCCATACGTCAGATCCTTCACTTCGATCTTTTCTGAAAAACCATTAAGCTTTTCTCTTCCTTCTTCGCGCACGTTCTCCGATAATGCATCTGACAATTTCTCCATCAGTGCAATCGCAGCCTTTCTGTTTGACCACAGAAGCGGAACCTGACTAATTGGATTTAAAATATAATTCATCAGCTGGACAAATACGATTACAACACCAGCTGTTACTCCTTTGCCGCTAATTGCAAGCCATGCACCTGCCAGAAAAATTCCCATCTGGGCAATGATTCCCGCATCATTTGCCAGAAGTGATATCAGTTGCTCGGTACGGCGCTTATTTTTCTTTGCCTCCTCTGCCTGCTCATTTCGCTGTGAAAATAAACGACTTGCCTGTGTCTCTGCACGAAAGCTTTTGATGACTGGAAAGCCTGACAGAAGCTCATTCACAATTGAAACAAAACGCTCATTTTTTTTAGAAATTTCCTTTTCCTGCTCTGTCAGGCGATTTCCTGCCGTCATGGAGACGGCCACCGGCAGAAATGACAAAGCAACTGCAAGAACTAACATCACCGGACTATAATAAAGCATCATGATCAATGCACCCAAAAAACAAAAGAGAAGCTCAATCAGGGTGAAAGTTGCGGCTAAATAGTTGTTCTCGATTGAGGTGCAGTCATTTGTCAGCGCGGAAACGTAAAGTGCGGTGCCTTCTTTTGAAAAAGAGCGCAAACTTTTCTGTGTCAGCCGCGAAAATGCATAATCGCGGTACTGCTGCATGGCTCGTTGTAAAAATCTTGGATATACTGCTCTATACATTACATTGGCTATTGTGTAAATAACAACGACAATAATGACAATCCATGCACTGCGCACAAGGGCCTGCATATCCTGATTTGCTGTGCAGTCCATGATCTGCTGAATCAGCCATGAGATCATCAGATTTAGTGAGCTCATAGCAATCGTTAAGATGATGGTTACGATGAAATTTATTCTATTTTTATAGTATAATTGGTGTATAAATTCCCTGTTTTTCTTTTTGTTTTGCTTTGTTTTCATTTTATTTTTCTCCCACTACCTGATTTTTGACAATTCAATTTCTGCCATTTGCTTTTGAACTATTCATTTTTTTCATTCGTTTCCTGACTGGTACAAGTTAATGCGCTCATTATCATCCTTGCGCTCATTCCACGATGCAAACGGATTTTTGCTTCCAATTGGTGCCGAAAAGGCAGATTGTTTTCTCATATTGACTGCCAATCTTGCCTCATTTTCTGTATACATAAGCATACTTGCAAAGGTGAGAAATGCCACCCACTCGGCACTGTTTTCATACGAATAAATGTGCATTTTTCCATTTGTATCGGTAATCTCAAGATTACGAATCAGATGATACTTGCACAACTCATCGAGTACAGCAATGACTTCTGGCTCTGGGGCATTTAATTCCTTTGCTAAGAGACGCCCTGTGACATTTTCGTTTGGCTTTTTCGCATACAACGCCGCAACGACCTCCAGACAATATGGCTTAACGAGTAAGAAAAACAGTCTGCGCAGCGAATCGGCATCCTTGATTACCGACTCAAACCCGTTCTCTGGCTGTGAGAGCAAAAATATGTAGTCGAGGTTGTTAAAACCATAGCTCATATAGCCGCTGTCCGTCTCAATATAAAGGCCACTGGTGGAAATACTAGCATCCGAGTCCTCTGTTGTGCTGTATGCCTTCTTTTTATGCTCATTGTGCTCGTCATGCTCATTATTTTGGCTTTGCACATCTTGACTTTGTGTCGTTTTTCTCTGGTTCTTTTGAGTTGCCGCATCAAGAATATTGGACACAGCAACGCTGTCTATATTTGAATCCTCGCACCGAAGCACCGCCTTTTGGATGTTCCACATCAGATCACACGCCGCCTTCATGCGGTCTTTTTTCGGATAGCTATACAAGGTGCGGTCAAACAGCTCCTTTATATCCGTCTGTGCCACTGGTGTTCTTCCAAACAACTCATCCACTGATACATGAAGCGTATCAGCAATCGCCGGAAGAAGCTCGATGTCCGGCGCGCCACCGCACTCCCATCGCGATACCGCCTGCGTGGTTACGCCCACGGCGCGTCCAAGCTCCTCCTGTTTTAAGCCTGCCTGCTTGCGAAGCTGTCCAATTCGCTCCCCGATTTTTGTATATGGACTACTCGTATATGGATTCTTCTCAGTTCCATTTCGGACTCCATTGCTGTTGCTCATCCTATTCTCCTCCTCTGCGTCTTTCCTTTCTTGTCTCAACGGATGGTTGTATTATAGCTTACGCAATACTTGAATTCAATGCAGGTGTTTTTGTCAAAAATCAAGTGGTAGTTGAATCACTACAGTTCATATTCAATACTTAAATTAGCGGCGAAAAAATATCCCGTGAACGCTGACTTAACAATCGCGTACCTTGATATCACCAGATATGGTAGATGCCTTTAACTTACTGTCAGGCTCACCAAAGCGCTCCTGCACTTTTTTCTTTCCCTTACTGTTAATTCCTCCACAGACAGCAGAAACATCACCACTCGTACTGGAAAGCACCATTTCGAGTCCAATTTCTCCAATGTAGCGAACGTTTACATCACCGCTGGTACTGGAAACTACAGCATCTACCTGATTTCCAATCGTCACTTTACAATCACCACTGGTACTCTTTGCTCTGCACTGCGCGCTCTTATCAAATTCGGCCTTTATGTCTCCGCTTATACTCACAACATCCATCTTATCTGCCTTGCATGCGATCACATTCACATCGCCGCTGATGCTTGATGCAAAAAGTTCATCTGCCTGACAATCTTCCACTCCTACGTCACCGCTTCCAGTATGAATCAATAAAGTCTTTGCATTGCTGTTATTTGCTTTGATATCGCCACTTATACTCTTTACCTTAATTTTTTCAAACTGCTCTGGCACTGCAATATGAATAGCAATTCCTGCTGAATATTTCCCCACCTTAAGGCCAAATAAGCGTGAGGCAGCATAAGAAACACTTATCCCTGCTTTCTTTTCCTGCTGAATCGAAAGGGTTCCAACAGACGCACTGACACGAAGCGTCTCTTTTAATGCCTCCATATCATCTGCAAGCCCACCAGTTACAGACAGCTCTACCTCATTTGTATTGCTATTTTTGATTTCAATATCGGCATCTGTGAGCTGAGCATTGACACGCTGAATGCCTGGATAAAAACGGTTATAAATATCAGAATTACCCACTGCGTCCGAATTTGAATTGACATTTATTGTCATAGCAGCCGGATTTTCATCTAAGAATGCCTGACGGATTTCCTCGACATTTCCAAGTTCTTCACAAATCTCCTCTTCACTCTTTCCGTTTTCAATACCTTCCTTAAAATGATTCTCGTAATCACCGAGAATATCCGTCAACAATTCCTCATCCATCCCTGCAAATGCAGTGCGCAGCTGTGCAAAAAATTCGTCCTTTTTCATAATATTTTCCACCTTTCTTCATACTCAGCATCGTATATTAACTCGGCTGCTATTTTTTATTCACTTGCTTTCTTTGCTCACTATCAGCCGCTCAACTGCTGCCGTGAAATCAAACCATTCTTTCTTTAACTGTTCCTGATAGGCCCAGCCCTTCACCGTGAGGTGATAATACTTTCTAGCTGGTCCTTCCCCTGCCTCGACAAGATATGTCTCCACATATTCCTCATCCCTCAACCTCTTTAAGATCAAATACAGCGTACCTGCCGCCAGCTTCATCTCCTTTGAAATATTTTCAGTAAGCTCATAGCCGTACTGGTCACGAAGCGCCAGCTGCGACAGCACGCACAACTCAAGCGCTCCTTTTTTAAACTGAGCATTCATGCTCACACCTCCTTCTTTTTTCCTGTTAGCTGCATCATATCACATACTATTCTATATTGCAATATAGTATACAAAAAAATTTAGTGTTTTTTTGACAGCAAAAAGCCCACGGTTTTTACCGTGGGCATATGTCAATTCATTACTTCATAACCATCTCTTCGTCACTCGGCAGTTCCTTTGCGAGCTTCGATGGTTTTTCCAGATACCAGTATGCAACAGATGTGTAATCATCGTAACGTGGTCCTGTCCATCCAAGGTTGTCGATTGTCATCTTGAAATTCTTAGAGAAATACACCGGATCCTTCTCATGGAAGCGATACAGCAAGAAGCGCTGCTGTCCGTTATAAAATTCGCGATTGTCACCCATGATAGCAAAAAGTCCTGTATACATTCCGCTAAATGTCTGGTAACGATTCAAAATGATATCATTTCCAAAGCCGTATGAGCCGCAGAAATAATCCTCTGTTCCAGTATAATTCATGCTTGGATACTGGTCATCGTCAATATACATCTTTGCTTCGCCCTCTACCCAACAGGTGTTATTTCCATTCATACCTGTTGCGAGTGTCAAACCTGCAAAGCAGCCTCTGCCTTCAATTCCATCAATAATTGTATATGCGCGTCCCTTCGTAACTGGATGCTCCTGACGATATGCAGCATGGAAATAGCCTGCATCCTGCGGAATCTCGCCGTACCAGCCTGAGATCATATAGTACAGCGTTTCTTCCTTCTTGCTGCGGTTTTCCATAGTGATGCGGCAGTGCTTTTCAAATGGCATCTCCCAGTAGCTGTTAAAGCCACGTCCTGGTGCTGTGAGGATTTTCGCTGAATTTAAAACAATGTAGTTGCCGTCGCGATCCTTGAAATTTTCGTCATATGCGCAGCCAAAAAATGCAGAGATAGGCGCTTCAACAGACGGAAATTCCTCATTTTCCCAATAAATACGCATAACAAAGCTATGTCCAACATATCCGGTAAACCAAATGTGTGTAATCATGCCAGGGCCATCTGTATCACACAGCGTAACAGTCTCTCCCGGAGCAATCTGAATACACGGTCTTAATTTCTCACAATCCTTACCCTTTGTACCACCATTTTTTTGTCCAGTCGGATTTTCAGCTGAAAAGCCAAAGCTTTGGCGATTCTTAATTCTGTATAGTTTCATAATGTCTCCTTTCTTTGCACAAAAAATTCATTTACATATTCAGTCACTCAATGCTTTCCCTTTAGTCTATAATCCTGAGGCGTGATCCCTGTGCTGATGCGGAAAATCTTAATAAAATAAGTCGTATTTTCGTATCCACAATTTTCAGCGACCTCGTAGATTTTTAAATTAGTATTCACAAGCATTTCCTTAGCCAGATTCATTCTTGTCTGAGCTACATAATCATGAATACTCATACCAATTTCCTGGCGAAAAATCCTAGAAAGATAGCCTGAACTATATCCAGTTACATCTGATAATACTGATGTACTTACATTTTCACTGATATGACTATTAATATACTTCACTACCAATTTTGCCACAGATTTCACGGTATTGTCAATCCTTTTTTCAGCTTCATTCACTAAAAGTTCCTGTAGTTTTTTGAAATAAGCCACTGTGCCCATCGCACCTGAATGTTCTGCCTCTACAATTAGAGAAATCATACCATTTCGATTCACATATGATAAAATTGCTGCATTCAAAGATTGCGCTGCCTCAACTGCCAACAAATTTTCTGTCTGAGAATGTGTTGTTAAATAGGCAATCACTTCATTAATGTCATTTTTTGCTTCTGCAATAGATCCCTTTCGCACCAAAAGTTGAATATTTTCCAGATTTCTTCTCATTTCAGAAACTTTTTTTGCATTTTCTACCTCTTTACCCTCTACATCAGCCTGATGACGGATAGCAACACCTGTAGAACCGCGAAGAATCTCATTTGTAAGCATAGTTCTGATTTGAACATACTTCTCATTTAAATCCAATCCATTTACTGCTTCTTCTGAGACGATAAAAAACATAGTCACCTTTAACTGCTCCTCCAACTGCTGTCTGGCCTTTCTCATCAGATGGAACAATGTCTTGGAAACAGACTGCTTTGTATCAAAATCAAATACCCAAATCAAAACATCATCGAATAAATAATATTCACTCCACGCAAGCTCTTTTCCAAATGATCCCGCAACAATTTGGGAAACTGCTCCTGCTGTAATCATTTTTGTTTTTACATGGTGGTTATGATCTCCCTGAAGCAGCCCAACCACCAGATACAATTCTCCTGCAAGCATTCGCTCTTCCAGTTCATCTAACTCCCCTTTTTGATTCAACATCAGCTGCATAATCAACTGTCTTCTATATGCAGGCAACATCTGTGTATAGCGTTCTTCTGCATCATTAATGCGCTCCATAATTTTCTCATTTTCGCGCAAACGATCTATTTCCTTCTTCAAAGCTGCCAGAACTACTTCATCACCTTCTGTTTTTAAAATATATTGAACTGCATGTTGCCGAAAGGCCTCGTATGCAAAAGAAAAATCATCATAACCGGTCAGAAACAGAACTCGCATATCTGGAAACTGTTCTCTCAGTATGCTTACCATTTGCAGCCCTGTCATACCAGGCATTTGTATATCTGAAAGCAAAATATCACAAGGCGATTCTTCGACCATCTTTATGACGCTTTTAGCATTGTACGCCGTACGAACATCTACATTCATGCTTTTTCCAAATTCATCCCGAATTACATCTGACATATCATCCGCACTAATTGGCTCATCATCTACAACTATTATTTTAATCGTTCTTCCTGCCTGAATGCTCATGATGTTTCCTCCCCCATAAATACATGTACAATTACCTTTAATCCTCCAAGTTCCGAACGCCCAACCAACAATCCACTTTTATCTCCAAAATACAATTTCAGTCTTCTGTTAATATTAATAATTGCCGTTGTTTCCATTTGCATATCTGTACTCTGTAGTTTCTCATTAAGGCTTTGTAGAGTCTCATCCGAAATTTCTCCACTATTTTCTATTATAATATCAAAATCTCGATCACTTCGAATCTCATAGCCAAGTTCCAATCTCATTGGATCTCCATTTCCACTTTCATATGCATATTTAAATGCATTTTCTAAGATTGGCTGAAGAATCAACCGCGGCACATACACATCAGCAATACATTCATCTGGCTTGGCAATTTCTACATGTAAATTATCGCGAAAACGGTATTTCTGGATTCTGGCATAATTTTCTGCATGTTCTATCTCTTCTGACAGATGCTTTTCATCATCTGCATTTCTTGTAATATAATGATAAAAACTTCCCAGATATTCTGCAAGATGAAGACTATTTTCTTGATCTCCTCTTCGAATCATCCGATACAGAACATAGTAGCTGTTATACATAAAATGCGGACTGATCTGCGACTGAAGCTGTTTCAAGTTTGATTGACTTACAAGAACCTTTTGCTGCAAATTCGTCTCGATATATTGTTGCATCGTTTCTGCCATGTGATTGTACTTTTCATAAACGGAATGAAAAAAATCATTTTCATTCTGCACCTCAATTCTATAGCTGAAATCATTTTTTTCCATATGATCAAAGGCCTCAATCAACAGCTGATACAGTGGTCTATAGATTTGACGATTCCATGTTTGAATACTAATAACTGCAATCATCAAGCAAAGACACATAAACAATATACTGCTTAATCCAATAACAGCAAAAAAATGATTCATTTCTGCATCGTTACTCTCTTTGTAGATCATACGAAACGGATAATATATGGAATCTGCACAAATCATCTGTTCATCTGGTTCTTTTTCTGGTTTCCAAACAAAATCAATGGAATCTCCACCCGCCAAAAACATGGCTTCTATCTGTTCCATAATACCTGCATCTTTCCAAGTGATAATAAGCACTGCTCTTGCGCCATCACCATCCCAATGAATACAAGTAGCCGCCTTATTGTTTTCTAACAAGCAGGTACGATCTTTCCCCTCTGCCATTTCCTCCATCCATGGCTTTACTGATGTCTGACAATGAAGATCCGTAATCACTTTTCCCATTGTCGGAATATACAACACTACACTGTCAACCTGCTCATTTTTATAATACAAATCATAGACAGACTCGTAAATTTCATTTTGAAGCGAAAAGCGGGAATAGCGGTCCAGATCATCATACATATAAACAAATTTCTGGAGATCTACTCCGTTTAGTAACTGCTTTCCCCACTTTTCAATTTCCTTCATATGAAGTTCTGTAGACGATACACAGGTCTCAAGCCTTATCTGATCATTTTCGCGATCTTTTTGCTTCTCGCGCACAACTGTGATACGAAAAAAGATCAAAAATGCCATACTAATTACTACAAGCATTGCAAAAAGCGGCATAAAGCTTTTCTGAAACATATAACGATAGAAATTATTTTTCTTACGTCCAAACATCCGTTTTTTCCTCCAGTTTCATATCTTCAAATGACTGTGTATCACTATTATAGCATAGAATAAGGAAATAACGCATCTGGATCTTAAACAATTTTATATTTTTTTCTTAAATATCTGAATGTTCATAAAATTAGCTTCTGCATCTGATGCATACAAGCCAAAATTACCACCTTTAATGTCAAACATACGCGTTCCAAGTGCAATCCTATTATCAACATAGACTTCTAATATGGTACCAGATACAATCACATCTACATGGAAGCATTCACCAGTCTTTGATGAAAGCGGCCGTTCCAATTCCACCTCATATGGGAACATCTGACCGCCTCGCTCTGTCATACGCACACCTGACTTAAATTCCATACGACTGCGAGCAAAGTCAATATTAATATAGTAACCTACCGCAAAAGATTCGTCCACATGAATAGCAACACCAACACTTGCAGCTTCCCCCGTTGTTTCAATATCAAAGGAAAGACGACTTGTCTCATTTAATGGATTTAGCAACAATGCACTATATCCATATGGTGTATTTACACTGGCACTATTTTCTGCTAATTTCCACTCTCCCGTCAGCGGCTTCATAGAAATGATTTCTTCTTCTGAAACTGCTTCCAAAACAGAAGGAACTGGCTTAACAAACAAATCTCCGTCTTCATCCTGCCATAATTCATGAACGATTAGATTGCCACCCCAGTCCCAAGTATTGCAATCCTTTCCATCATATCCAAGTGGGTCAAAATGATGCTCATTATTTTCGCGTGTTGGATTCCATCCATACACATAACGGTGAACGCCATCTGTACCTGTTTTTGCTGCATAAAAAGCGCGGGTATCAAAGGTATCTATCTCAGGTGTTTCCCATGGTCCGTTTAAACTACGACTTTTCCTATATAAGGTCTGATAACGGTCTGCATAGGAAGAAAATACAAGATAATACCAGTCTCCCATCTTGAATAGATCTGGGCATTCAAATGCACACTGGGCATTCATAGGAGCATATATCGGATCACAATAGCTCCAGTGATGCAGATCGTCTGATTTGCAAAGGCCAACACAGCCTCTTCTTGTCGTCATTCCCTGTTTCTGCGCTGCAAAAATCATCCACCAGCAGTTTTCTTCTTCACACCAAAAAACAAATGGATCTCTCCAATGCACAGGGGCATAAATCTGATTGTCGGATGCAAAACGATCTTCTGGAATTTCTGTCCACGTATCCAAATTAGTACTAACTGCATGATTGATATAATTTTTTTCTGGCATTACCTGAAATGTACAGAAAAACATATGATATATTCCATCTACCTTTATGACAGACCCCGTTCCTCCAACAATTTTCGTATCGTGCTCTGTAAAATGAACATGATCTGTTGTGCTTAACATAACCCAACTGTCCTGATGATTAGCATCTCGGTTTCCTCGATAGTTGCGCAGATAAAATGGTTTGAATACACCATTATCATAAAATGGGATCACATCTCCCAATACTCCCTTTTCCGGACGAAAATATAAGCTCATATCATAACTCTCCTAATGTTGTTAATTTTACATTTTCAAATTTAACTGCTCCGTCTGACACAGCAAGACCAAATTTTCTGTCATGAAGATCATAGGCACGAACACTCATTGCCACTTCATCGTTTACATATACTTCCATCACAGATTCATCCACAAAAATTTCCATCGAATATGTCTGATTTGGAATTAATTCAACAGGACGTTCTAGCTCCACATCATACTGGAATGTCCATCCTCCCTGCTCATGCATACGAATAGCACTTTTGTATTCGATTCTTTGACGCTTAGGATCCAGATAAAAATAATAGCCTCTGGCAAATTCCTGATCTGCCTGAAGTACCACTGCAAATCGCTCGGTTCCAGGTGTAAACGTAAAATCAAGCGACAAACATCCCTGATGCGGCACATCATTCTCACTAATTATGGATGCATATGCAATTGGAGAATCTACGTTTACTGATGTCTGATCCACTTTCCAATCTCCATTCAAAGGAATCCACTTTATTTCATTAGAAACAGTAAGAGCCTTTTTCAGTGCTGGATTTGACCGAACTGCCAATGTTCCATCTTCTCTTGCATAAATTTCATGTGGAACCAAACTTCCGCCCCAATCATACGTTTTATAATCATACCCCTCATGTGTCGGATCTGGATCAAAATTCCACGTATTTTGTGTTCTTGTTGGATTCCATCCAAAAATATAACGATGCTCTCCGTCACTGCATGTCTTTGCTGCATAAAAAGCACGTCCGTCAAAGGAGTCCGTCTTGGGACGAATCCATGGACCATTGCATGAACGACTCATGCGGTAAAGTGTTTGGAAACGGTCTGTAAACTGTGAAAATACAAGATACCACCACCCATTCATATAAAAAAGATCTGGGCACTCGTAAGCAGACATGCTTGACTGCGGTGCATATAGAGGTTCACAGCATGTCCAATGATGAAGATCAGCAGACTTACAAAGTCCTACACATCCACGACGTTTTGTATTTCCCTGATTCTGCGCACAAAGAATCATCCACCAGCATTTTTCTTCCTCATTCCAAATCACGTGCGGATCACGCCAGTCTGTCAGCAAATAGATTGATTCATCTGGTCCAAATGTCTCATCTGGATATTTTGTCCAGTTTGTCAAATCTGTACTTGTAGCATGGCACACATATTGACGCTGTGGCTGATCCTCAAATACACAATAATACAGATGATACAAACCCTCTACCTTAATTATACAGCCAGTTCCTCCAAGAATCCCAATTGCCGTCTCCGATTCATAATGAATCAGATCCTTTGTCGTCAAAAGATGCCATCCATACGTTTTATCACTTCCAAAATAAGGATTCCAGTTTTTTAAATAAAATAGCTTAAATTCTCCATTCTCATAATATGGAATCACATCGCCCACACGCGCATGATCCGGTGTATAAAATAACTGCATATAAACAATCCCTTTCTGTAATCTGCAAGTGGGCAGGAAAAACGTCTTCCTGCCCACTTTTAAATTTTAATAGCTATTCAGACCTACAATTCAATTTTACTTTATATTAATCTGAATAATTTTTACTTCATATACATTTCAGCAATTTCTTCCTGAATAGTAGATCCACCCTGCTCGTTCCACTGAGTTACAAAATCATCAAACGCTTCAATGCCAAGACTTCCAGATATAATTTTTACAAATGTTTCATCCTGTAATGCAAGAAGTGTAGACCAACGCTTCATCATTGTCTTTGTCGGTGCACCTGTATAAACACTCATCTTCATTCCAGCATCACGCAGCTCAGAATAACGTGTCCATGAACCAAACTTCGGTCCCCAACACATTGCATACTGGAATGCCGTCAAATCATCTGGATTTGCACTTCCAGTCTTGTCATATCCTTCATCTACGTAACGCTTAATACCAACATAGTAACGATATGCCTCTGGCATAAGCTCTTCTGGCTTTAATTCTCCTGCAAATACCTGTCCAATCGTTGTGTTATATCCAATTGCCTTATTCAAATATGGATCAAGAAGTGCATATGTATAATCACACTGATTAATACCAGTTTTTGAATTTACTCCCCATACTTCCAGACTGTCAAGTGTTGCATCTGGACTATTGATACGGTCATTGTTAAAGTTAATCAATTTAATCAATGCTTCTGGATGCTCACAGTTTGCATTTACTGCATAAACATAATCGAAATTTGTATAGGAATATGCTGTTGCATCTCCACCTTCTACTGAAGGTGCATTGATAACCATCCATCCACAATCATTATTATTTGCAATCGCATCGCGGCCAGCTCCCCATGATATACCATCTGTTCCATAGAACAGTCCACATGTTCCTGCTGCAACTGCCTCACTAATTGCATCAGTGTCTGATACACCAAATTCTTCGTTAATCAAACCTTCGGAATACATAGCTGCCAACTTCTCAAGAGCATTTCTAGTTTCCTGTGATGTTGGCTCATAGGATACTGTTCCGTCATCATTTGGCATCCACATATATTGAAGAATAGATCCTCCAAATGCATTGACAACACCTTCTATTGTTCCATATCCAGCATAATCAGACATCTCATTACAAACACCAAGTCCCCATGTATCATCAACACCATTGCCATCTGGATCATCATTCTTAAATGCGCGGGCAACCTCAACAACATCATCAAGTGTCTTAGGAACATCTAAGCCTAACTTATCCAACCAATCTTTGCGAATCCAAAGGAACTGACTTGGAATACGCTCTGCATTACCGCTAGGGATACCATATAAAACATCATTTCTCTTTGCTGCTTCCAAAATTTTTCCACCGTCTGAATTCAGATTTTTCTTTGTCAGCTCTGATCCATACTGCTCTAGCACATCGTCAAGCGGTGCCAGTTTTCCAGCTTCTGCTAACTGCGAATATTCAGCTACTGGCAAATATAAAAGATCTGGAAGATCATCTGATGCAATAGCAAGCGTTACCTTCTGGCTATACTCATCTCCACTTGCACAAATCTGAAAATCAAGTGTAATTCCAAGATTATCGCGATATGCATTATAATACACGTTATTATACTGATCTTCACCATCTGCATAATTTACAGTTGCCGGATTCTGGTTTTTCAGGACAGTCAGCGTAACTGGCTCATCCATAGCCCACTCTGGTGAACTACTCCCCACCTTCGCGCTGCACGCGCTTAGAGGAGGGAGCTTCGAT
>ERZ1106941.2468-NODE-2468-length-13724-cov-7.421465_pt1 | contig 13724 bp, 10 predicted proteins | sample MGYA00403670_ERZ1106941 | MGnify/ENA primary metagenome ERZ1106941 (study PRJEB35170, sample SAMEA104062400) | human gut metagenome | biome: human gut; feature: human-associated habitat; material: faeces | place: Denmark | collected 2012-06-04 ...
GAAGTGCGCGAAATTGCCCTTTTGTGCGCCGGAAAGGAGAACTGAGGGAAACCGGCTGCGCAGCACAAAGCGTCCGGTGTCCCTCAGAGGTTGGCGGCAAAACCGCCTGGGACGCTTTTATAAAGGCCGGCTGCGCTTTCGCACAAAGCTCAGTCCTCGTACTCTTCGCTTTCCTCGTAGGATTCGGTGGGCGTGTCTGAATAAACCAGCCCAAAAATCTGTTTGAGGTTGTCCATAAAAGAAGTGATCGAAGTCGTCATAAATTCCACACGCCCTTTCCGCATATTTTCCGTCGGCTGCGCCTTTGGCGCCGCCGTCCACGCTTCAATCCGGGACACTGCTTTTTGTGCCCTCTGCTTAGTATACGACGCAGAGGGCCAAAATGTTGCAGTTTTCAGGAAAAATATTTGTAAATTTAAGGGTTTTGCGGGAAAGAATGGCAAACTGTAATTTTTTTGTAAGAATCCAGCGAAAAAGCCGAATAAACGGAAACAAAGTCAACCTGTTTTTTCGCGCTTACTTCACCAGGCGGCGGGCGTTTTCGGCAATGTTCTCCGCTGTCAGGCCGTAGTCTGCAAACAGCTCCGCGGGCGTGCCGGACTGGCCGAACCGGTCCTCGATGCCCACGCGCGCGAATTTGGCGCCGGACCTGCCCGCCAGCACCTCGGCCACCGCGGAGCCCAGCCCGCCGATGACGGAATGCTCCTCGGCCGTCACAACGGCGCCGCATTTTTCAGCCACGGACAAAACCGCATCCTCGTCCAGCGGCTTCACCGTGTGCATGTTCACCACAGTGGCCCGGATGCCCTCCGCCGCCAGCAGGTCGGCGGCCTTCAGCGCCTCGGCCACCATCAGGCCCATGGCGATGATGGCCACGTCGCCGCCCTCGCGCATGATGTTCGCCTTTCCGGGCACAAAGGGCGTGCTCTCGTCGGTGAAGCATTCGCACACCGGGCGCGCCACGCGGATATACACCGGGCCTTCGATGGCCGCGGCCGCGCGCACGGCCTTGCGCACCTCAACGGCGTCGCAGGGCACAAAGATCGTCATATTGGGCATCACGCGCATCAGGGCGATGTCCTCTATGCTCTGGTGGCTGCCGCCGTCCTCGCCCACGCACAGGCCGGAATGGGAAAAGCCGAACTTCACATTGGCGTTCACATACGCGATGGAATTGCGGATCTGCTCGTAAGCGCGGCCCGCGCCGAACAGCGCGAACGTACTGATGAAGGGGATCAGCCCCTCGTGGGCAAAGCCCGCGGCCGCGCAGGCCATGTTGGCCTCGGCGATGCCGAAATCAAAAAAGCGGTCCGGATACACCGCGGAAAAGCGGTTCGTCATGGTGGCGTTGGAAAGGTCCGCGTCCAGCACGACGATCTTGTCGTTCTCCGCGCCCAGCTCGGCCAGCGCCTCGCCGTAGGCAATACGCAGGGATTTGCTCTCAGCCATTGTCGGATACCCCCAGTTCTTTCATCGCTTGCTCATACTGCTCCTTGTTCGGCGCCTTGCCGTGCCAGCCCACCTGGTCTTCCATGAAGGACACGCCGTGGCCCTTGTGCGTTTCGCAGCAGACAAACAGCGGCTTGCCCGGGTGCGGCGTGTTCACCGCCTCCACAACGGCGCCGATGTCGTGGCCGTCCACTTTTACGCACGCGAAGCCGAAAGCCTCGTATTTGGCCATCATATCGCCCACGCCCATCACTTCGTCATTGGTGCCGTCGATCTGCAGGCCGTTGTGGTCCAGCAGAACGGTAAGGTTGTCCAGCTTATAGTGGGCGGCGGACATGGCGGCCTCCCACACCAGGCCCTCCTGGCTCTCGCCGTCGCCGGTGATGACGAACACGCGGTGGCTCTCGCCCTTATACTTTGCGGCAAGCGCCATGCCGCCGGCAATGGAAACGCCCTGGCCCAGCGAGCCGGTGTTGGCGTCCACACCCGGGGTCTTGCGCATATCGGGATGGCCCTGCAGATGGCTGTGGAACTTGCGCAGCGTCCAGAGGTCCTCCCGCGGGAAATACCCCTTGTCCGCCAGAACGGCATACAGCGCGGGGCAGGCATGGCCCTTACTGAGCACGAAGCGGTCCCGTTCTTCCCAGCCCGGGTTGGAGGGGTCCACCTTCATTATATTATAATAGAGCGCCATCAGCATCTCCACGCAAGACAGCGAGCCGCCCGGATGGCCGGATTTTGCGAGATACGTCATCTTCACGATGTCGGCCCGCAGCTGCTTTGCTTTTTCCTGTTGCAATGCAAGTTCCATTTTCTGATCCTCCGTTCTTTATTTTCACACGGTTCCGCCTAACAGTTTATCGCGTCACGGCCCATGCCGTCAAGCGGTTGAAGATTTTTTCATGAAATATGCTTTTTCTTCAAAAATACCCTTGACAACTCCGGTCGTCTTATTGTAAAATATCCAAGCAGTGTCCCGATCGTGGCTTACATTTGCGCCCATAGCTCAGGTGGATAGAGCAACTGCCTTCTAAGCAGTGGGCCAGGGGTTCGAGTCCCTTTGGGCGCACCAAATATGGTGGGTGTAGTTCAGTTGGTAGAGCGCCAGATTGTGGTTCTGGTTGTCGTGGGTTCGAGTCCCATCTCCCACCCCATTTAAAATCAGGAACGGCAAATTCGCATGCGGATTTGCCGTTCTGCAATAATGGGCCATCGCCAAGTGGTAAGGCACGGGACTTTGACTCCCGCATTCCGCTGGTTCGAATCCAGCTGGCCCAACCAGCCAAAAGACCGCAAAGAACGTTGATTCTTTGCGGTCTTTTGGCATTGGCGGCTCATACGCCCGCTGCGCCGCCTTCTTGTTTTTTCATCCGCCAAGGCGGCCCGGCTTTTCCAAGGCGCGCCTTGGCGCGCGGCGCCTCCTTGTAAGCACAACCGGCAAAAAATTTTCGTGTCGAAGGCTTTACATTCCCGCAAACAACTGCTATACTGAAACCAGTTCTTATACCATACCAAGAACTGTTATGGTTGCTATGATAAGGTCTTAGCACCGTAAAGCTCTGACGCCTCGCTTTCAGCGGGGCGTCATCTTTTTTGCCCAAAAGACACGGATATTTTTATCCACTGTGCTGATTGACGGCTGCAACGTAATTCGGTCATGATATAAATGGAAGCGTAAAAAGCAGGACCTTTTCATGCAAATGCTGGTGAAAGAGGCGGTAATATGAAAAACACATTGTATGGCATCGGGCTGGACATCGGCGTGGCGTCTGTCGGCTGGGCCGTCGTCGGTTTGAACGGCACGGGCGAACCTGTTGGACTGCACCGTCTGGGTGTACGCATTTTCGACAAGGCCGAGCAGCCCAAGACGGGCGAAAGCCTTGCCGCGCCGCGGCGCATGGCGCGCGGGATGCGCCGCCGTCTGCGCCGCAAGGCGCTGCGCCGTGCGGACGTTTACGCCCTGCTGGAACGCAGCGGCCTTTCCACCCGGGAAGCGCTCGCGCAAATGTTTGAAGCGGGCGGCCTGGAAGACATCTATGCGCTGCGCACACGCGCGTTGGACGAGCCCGTCGGCAAGGCCGAATTTTCGCGCATTTTGCTGCATCTTGCCCAGCGCCGCGGGTTTAAAAGCAACCGCCGAACCGCCTCGGACGGCGAAGATGGGCGGCTTCTGGCCGCTGTGAACGAAAACCGCCGGCGCATGGCCCAGGGCGGCTGGCGCACCGTGGGCGAAATGCTGTACCGGCACGAGGCCTTCGCCCTTCACAAACGCAACAAGGCCGACGAATACCTTTCCACGGTTGGGCGGGACATGGTGGCAGAGGAAGCCTCGCTGCTGTTCCAGCGCCAGCGTGAGCTGGGCTGCGCTTGGGCCACGCCGGAGCTGCAGGCGGAATACCTTTCCATCCTTCTGCGCCAGCGTTCGTTCGATGAAGGGCCGGGCGGCAACAGCCCCTACGGCGGCAACCAGGTGGAAAAAATGGTGGGCCGCTGCACGTTCGAGCCGGATGAGCCGCGCGCCGCAAAAGCCGCGTATTCGTTTGAATATTTTTCACTGCTGCAAAAAATCAACCACATCCGCCTTGTAGAAAACGGCGAAACGCGCCCACTGACGCAGCCGCAGCGGCAACAGCTTCTCTCGCTGGCGCACAAAACCCCGGACGTGAGCCTTGCCCGCATTCGCAAAGAGCTGGCGCTCCCGGAAACGGTGCAATTCAACGGCGTGCGCTGCCGGGCAAACGAAACGCTTGAAGAGAGCGAAAAAAAGGAAAAGTTCGCCTGCCTGCCCGCATACCACAAAATGCGCAAGGCGCTGGACGGCGTTGTAAAGGGCCGTATTTCCTCCCTGAGCATTTCCCAACGCGACGCGGCCGCCACCGCGCTTTCCCTTTACAAAAATGAGGATACGCTGCGCGCAAAGCTGACGGAGGCCGGTTTCCAAGCACCCGAGATCGACGCGCTGGCGGGCCTTACGGGCTTTTCAAAATTCGGCCACCTTTCACTGAAGGCCTGCAGAAAATTGATCCCGCATCTGGAGCAGGGGCTGACCTACGACCAGGCCTGCAGTGCCGCCGGGTACGATTTCAAGGGCCACGGCGCAGGTGAGCGGGCCTTTACATTGCCTGCCGCCGCCCCGGAAATGGAGCAGATCACAAGCCCTGTGGTACGCCGCGCCGTTGCGCAGACGATCAAAGTGGTGAACGGCATCATCCGCGAGATGGACGCAAGCCCCGCATGGGTGCGCATTGAGCTTGCGCGCGAGCTGAGCAAAACTTTCGGCGAACGGCAGGAGATGGACCGCTCCATGCGCGAAAACGCCGCGCAGAACGAACGCCTGATGCAGGAGCTGCGCGATACGTTCCATCTCCTCTCCCCCACCGGGCAGGACCTTGTGAAATACCGCCTCTGGAAAGAGCAGGACGGCGTGTGCGCCTATTCGCTCCGGCGGCTGGATGTGGAACGGCTGTTTGAGCCGGGCTATGTGGACGTGGACCACATTGTGCCGTACAGCCTCAGCTTTGACGACCGGCGCAGCAACAAGGTGCTGGTGCTTTCCTCCGAAAACCGGCAAAAGGGCAACCGTCTGCCGCTGCAATACCTGCAGGGCAAACGGCGCGAAGACTTTATCGTCTGGACAAACAGCAGCGTGCGCGACTACCGCAAGCGACAGAATCTTTTGCGCGAAAAATTCTCCGGGGACGAAGCCGAGGGCTTCCGGCAGCGCAATCTGCAGGACACACAGCACATGGCGCGCTTTTTGTACAACTACATTTCCGACCATCTTGCATTTGCGCAGTCCGAAGCGCTTGGCAAAAAGCGCGTTTTCGCCGTCAGCGGCGCGGTAACGTCGCATCTGCGCAAACGCTGGGGGCTTTCCAAGGTGCGCGCGGACGGCGATTTGCACCACGCGCTGGACGCCGCCGTCATCGCCTGCACAACAGACGGCATGATCCGCCGGATCTCCGGCTATTACGGGCACATTGAGGGCGAATATCTTCAGGACGCCGATGGCGCCGGTTCGCAGCACGCCCGCACAAAGGAGCGCTTTCCCGCGCCCTGGCCGCGCTTCCGCGACGAGCTGATCGTACGGCTCTCCGAGCAGCCCGGCGAACATCTTCTGGACATCAACCCGGAATTTTACTGCGAATATGGCACAGAGCATATCCGCCCGGTGTTTGTTTCCCGCATGCCGCGCCGCAAGGTGACCGGCCCGGGCCACAAGGAAACCATCAAGGGCGCCGCCGCGGCAGACGAAGGCCTCTTGACGGTGCGCAAGGCCCTGACGGAGCTGAAGCTGGACAAGGACGGAGAAATCAAAGACTACTATATGCCCTCCAGCGATACGCTGCTGTACGAAGCGCTCAAGGCGCAGCTGCGCCGCTTTGGCGGCGACGGCAAAAAGGCCTTTGCCGAGCCGTTTTACAAGCCGAAAGCAGACGGCACGCCCGGCCCGCTGGTGCGCAAGGTGAAGACAACCGAAAAAGCCACGCTCACCGTACCTGTGCACGGCGGAGCGGCCAGCAACGACACGATGGTGCGCGTCGATGTGTTCCTTGTACCCGGGGACGGCTATTACTGGGTGCCCATATATGTGGCAGACACCCTGAAGCCGGAGCTGCCGAACCGGGCGGTGGTGGCCCATAAGCCATACAGCGAATGGCAGGAAATGCGCGAGGAGGATTTTGTCTTTTCGCTGTACCCCAACGACCTTGTGTATGTGGAGCATAAAAGCGGGCTGAAGTTTACGGTGCAGAATGCGGACAGCACGCTGGAGAAAACGCGGACGCAGGCAAGTGCATTTGTATATTTCGTGAGCGGTGGTATTTCTGGTGGAACTATTACCGTCCGCACACATGACAATTCTTATGGTATCCCAAGCCTTGGGCTCAAAACCCTAAAGTCCCTTTGTAAATATCAAGTAGATGTTCTGGGCAATGTCTTCCCCGTTCACAAGGAAACGCGGCAGAAATTCCGCTGATCCCCTCAAAAAAGGAGGCGGTTATGTCCTACCGATGCGTGATCGTCAGCAACCCCGCACACATCAGCACCCGCAATGAGCAGCTTGTTGTGGAAACCGACCAGCGCCGCACCGTGCCCATCGAGGACATCAGCGCGCTGATGCTGGAAAGCCGCCGCGCCACGCTTTCGGCGGCCGCGCTCTCCGCTTTGGCGCAAAACGGCACGGCTGTGTTCGTGTGCGACGAAAAGCATTTACCCTGCGGCGTGCTGCTGCCATACGCGCAGCACAGCCGCCAGCTTGCCGCGGCACGCGCGCAGCTTTCGCTGACGCTGCCCGCCAAAAAACGCTTCTGGCAGCAGCTCGTCACCGCCAAAATCGACAACCAGGCGGAATGTCTGGCGCTGTGCGGCAAAACACAAGAAGCGGCCTTTTTGCATTCCCGCGCACGCGCCGTGACAAGCGGCGATAAGGACAATCTGGAGGCAGCCGCCGCCGCATATTACTTCCCCGCCCTGTTCGGCACAGGCTTTACCCGCAGCGCCGACGATGGCCGCAACGCCGCGCTCAATTACGGCTATGCCATTCTGCGCGGCTATGCCGCCCGCTGCGCCGCAGTTTACGGGCTTTTGCCGTGGGAGGGGCTGCACCATTGCAGCCAACTGAACCAATACAATCTGGCGGACGACCTTATGGAGCCGTTCCGCCCGGTTGTGGATTTGTATGTAGCCGCCAATGTGGACGAGGAAAGCACGCTCGCCCCCGCGCTCAAGCACGCGCTGTTCGGGCTGATGAACGCTGACATTCTTTCCGGCGGACAGCACCACAGCGTGGCTTACGCCATGGAACGGCTGGTGCAAAGCCTGCGCACCGGCATGGAAAAGGGCGGCGCTTTGGCGCTGCCGAAGCTGCTGGCATGGCAGCCCCACGGCTATGAGTAGATTTATGAGAATGCTTGTATTTTTTGACCTGCCCGTCCAAACAAAAAAGCAGCGGCGGGAAGCCACTGCTTTTCGCAATTTTTTGATAAAAGACGGGTATCACATGCTTCAATACTCGGTTTATGCCCGCGTATGCAACGGCAACGACGCCGTGGCCAAGCACCGGGCGCGGCTGACAGGGCAGCTGCCGGCCAATGGCGCTGTGCGCCTGTTGGTGGTAACGGAAAAACAATATCAATCGATCGAGATATTGCTCGGCCCCTTTTCCCCGGCAGATACATCCTTTGCATGCGAACAGCTTACGCTGTTTTGATTTTCGGGAAGAACAAAAAGCGCTTCAGGCCGCAGCCTGAAGCGCTTTTTGCAACAGTCTATTATACCATACCAAGAACTGTTAGGGAACTACAACTCGAGAGCAAAAACATGCCTGTGAGCATTAATTATACCATACCAAGAACTGTTAGGGAACTACAACATCTTTCCAGTGTTCCCTATGAGCGTTTTGATTATACCATACCAAGAACTGTTAGGGAACTACAACAGCTGCGTGCCGTTATGTATGATAGGGAAGATTATACCATACCAAGAACTGTTAGGGAACTACAACCGGCCCGGTATTGTAGAACAGCGTCATGGAATTATACCATACCAAGAACTGTTAGGGAACTACAACTTATCACGCAGAGCGACGGTACCACGACTGATTATACCATACCAAGAACTGTTAGGGAACTACAACACGGCGGGTGCGACGGTTGGGAAATCAGCGATTATACCATACCAAGAACTGTTAGGGAACTACAACTCCGTCCATCTTGGATCCGCACACCGGACAATTATACCATACCAAGAACTGTTAGGGAACTACAACTCCGTGGGCTTTACAGCGGCGGCCGCCAGCATTATACCATACCAAGAACTGTTAGGGAACTACAACATAAAACATGCCCTCGAAAATATGTGAAGCATTATACCATACCAAGAACTGTTAGGGAACTACAACCCTTTTCGACTGTCAGTGTACTAAAGCCGAATTATACCATACCAAGAACTGTTAGGGAACTACAACTCGTACTGCACAGGCCACGCGGTGGCGGTGATTATACCATACCAAGAACTGTTAGGGAACTACAACGTTAAGAGCGTCTATGATAAGCGGATTGTTATTATACCATACCAAGAACTGTTAGGGAACTACAACCGAACACTTCCGCAGGACAGCAGGCGCTCAATTATACCATACCAAGAACTGTTAGGGAACTACAACTGTGGTATAACGGCGGTGACAACTCAAACGATTATACCATACCAAGAACTGTTAGGGAACTACAACAGTTGGCTCGATGAAGCAGAAATCCGATTTATTATACCATACCAAGAACTGTTAGGGAACTACAACGCGTGATGCATCTTTGCGTTGGTTTTAATCATTATACCATACCAAGAACTGTTAGGGAACTACAACCTCCAGCCCGGTGTCCTCGTAGGCGGCGAGATTATACCATACCAAGAACTGTCAGGGAACTACAACCTCGACGGTGCGGAACATGCGAGGCAGCTCATTATACCATACCCAAAACTGTTCCGGCGCGGTGCGCTTTTCAGATTTTCTGCACGGTTAAGATATACCCGATGTTGCCATAAAGGAACCAGGCTTTTTCGAGGGCCTTCTCCCGCGTTGGAGCGTTCAAAAAACGCGTAAACATTTCACCCGTCGCATGTTCTTTTCCCCATACAACCCAAGTCACTGCTTTCACCCTCTCTTTTCAAAACGCCACCCGGATATTTTCCCCGCAAAGCCTCCTGCGCAGCCGCAATCTCCAACTGCCGCGCTCGGATGCATTTCAACTTTACTATATATTCCAACGTGTCAAGTTTATCAACATACAGGCGTTCTTCCTTACAAACCGCCCCGTTTTTCGCCTTTTTCGTTGCCGCCAGGCCCGATCCATTCATAAAACGGACAGCCCCGCCGTACACTTCACTGGAAGCCTGCGGCGGGCTGCAATATTCTTAAGGCAGCACCGCACAATTCACGGCTGAAGCCTTAAGCGTCGCCTCGCTTGCGGTTTTTCCGGCAGCCGTCACAAAAATGCTCGCGAATGCACAAAGTATTCGCTGTGCTTTTTGTTTGACCTGCCAAAAAACCGGCCGGCGCGATTCGACTCTCAGAATTGTGCGGTATTGCCTTAACATTCATTACCAATTCGTTACAATCGCGGCAAAATGCAAGAATCCGTCTTTTGAAAACGTATTGTGTTTCAAACGGGAAAGAGCTGTTTCCCGCGCGCCGCAGGCGTGCCGGAGCATTTAACGATCCAAGGAAAGAAGGCAGTGGAATGAAATTGAAGCTTCCCGAACGCAGGGCCGTTTCCGGCCCCGGCAGGCAGGACGGCGGCGCTCCGGCCGCAGCGCCCCTCAAAACGCGCGGCGGCAAAACCGCACGGCGCGTTCTGCGCCGCATCGGGTATATCGCGGCGTGCTGCTGCTGCGTGGGCGTGATGCTGGCGAGCGTGGCCGCCGTGGTATTTGCCTCGTATCTGGCCCGCCTGTCCGGCACGGACGCCGACATGCCCGACCTCTATGTGCTGAAGATGGCGGAAAACTCCATCGTATATGCAGCGGACCCGGCCGGCGGCGATTGGACGGAATATGCTGTTTTTACCGGCGAAAACGACCGCGTCTGGACGCCGCTGGAGCAGTTCCCCCAAACGCTGCGGGACGCTGTCGTCAGTGTGGAGGACCGCAATTTCTGGAACCAGCGCTTCGGCATCAACCCGGGGCGCATCCTCGGCGCGGCCGTCAACGAGCTGACAGGCCACCGCCTGTATGGCAGCCGCCAGGGCGCGTCCACGCTGGAACAGCAGCTTATCGAAAACCTCACCGGCGACAGCGCCCAGAGCATTTCCGGCAAATTCAAAGAGATTTCACGCGCCATCGTAATGGCCGGGCGCTACTCCAAGGATATGATCCTGGAGGCCTACTTAAATATCGCGCCGCTCACGGGCACGCTCTCCGGCATGCAGGCCGGCGCACAGCAGTATTTCGGCAAAGACGCCTCCCAGCTCACGCTGGCCGAATCCGCCACGCTGGCCTCCATCCCCCGCAGCCCGGTGGCGTACAGCCCTTACTCCAACCCGGAAAAGCTGCTGGAACGGCGCAACTGGGTGCTGGGGCTGATGCTGGACCAGGAGCGCATCTCCCAGGCCGATTACGACGCGGCGGCGGCCGCTCCGCTGGGCGTGCGCAGCCGCGAGGAGGCCGCTGCCGCCTCCCCCAGGGGAAAGGTGAACTCTTATTTCACCGACGCTGTGTTTGAACGGCTGGCGGACGATATCATGGAAAAAGAGAACTGCGGGCGTGCCGCCGCCGTCACCCGCATCCGAACCGGGGGCCTGCGCATCTTTTCCACCGTGGACCTGCGCCTGCAGCGCATGCTGGAAGCTTTCATGGAAAACGACGGCGAGGACGGCTACTTCCCCGCTCTGTGGCGGCAGGAAGAAGCCGACACAGGCATTCCCTTCGACAGCGCCGACGCCGTTTCCTACGGAGACGACGGCCTGCCGCTGAACGCACAGGGCGAGCCGGTGTTCAGGCCGGACGACACGCCCGTCTATGAGCAGGACGGCACAACGCTGCTCCGCGGCTCCAGCGCGCAGCCCAATGCCGACGGCGTCCACACACTGGTATTTTACAGGAACATCCGCACGCAGGCCGCCGTGGCCACGATGGACTATGAAGGCCACGTGCTGGCGCTTGTGGGCGGCGTGGGCGAAAAACGGTACGACCTTTCGCTGAACCGCGCCGCCGACGTGCCCCGTCAGATCGGCTCCACAATGAAGCCCCTTGCCGCGTATGCGCTGGGCATTGAAAACGGCGTCATCAACTATTCCTCCCTCATTGCGGACGCGCCGCTCTACACCCAGCAGGACCACCGCATGCTGAACACGGAATACTGCCGCAAGCTGGGCCTTTCGCTGGACCCGGGCGACCCCGCCAACCAGGCGCGGGACGACGTTTGGCGCGCCTGGCCCACCAATTACAACGGGCCCGGCACAGGGCGGCCCGTAGTGGTTGCGGATGCGCTTGCGCAGTCGCTGAATACCGTCCCGGTGCAGATCGGCGACATGCTGGGCAAGCGCAGGCTGTTCGACTTTGCGTACGGCAGCCTGGGCCTCACCCATCTGGACCCGGAGCGGGACAACGATCTCGGCCCTTTGGTGCTGGGCAGCCAGACCCACGGCGTTACGCCCGTGCAGCTTGCCAACGCATATTCCGTTTTCCGCGACGGCGTGTACCGTCCCGCGCTCTATTACACCAAAGTCACGCTGGCGGACGGCTCCACTTATCTGGACCCCGCGCAGGACAGCTATGCCGTGCAGGCCGTCAGCCCGCAGACGGCTTATATCATGAACCGGCTGCTGCGGGGCGTGCTCACCGCGCCGGGCGGCACCGCCCGGGGCATGGCGCCCGCCGGGGAGATGGAAGCCGCCGCCAAAACGGGCACTACGACGGATTACCGCGACTTCACCTTTGTGGGCCTGACGCCTTATTACGTCACGGCGGGCTGGTGGGGCTACGACGTCCCGGCCGACCTGTCCCAGCAGGGCGTAAGCACGGGCAAACCGCTGCAGACGCTCTGGCGGGATTATATGCAGCAGGCACAGGAAGGGCTGCCCTATCTGGAATTTCCCGTGCCGGAGGGCGTCGTTGCACGCCGCTACGACCCCGCCACCGGATGCCTTGTCCCCTCGGGCGGCGCTGTGGGATACTACACCGAGGACAACCTGCCGCCGGAGCAGCCCGCCCTGCCATAGCGCCGTGCCCCGCGCCGTAAGACAGGGCTTGACTTCGCTCTTTTGTTTTAGTATAATGTCAACTGCTCACTCGGAGGGCAGATCATTCACTTGGAAATGATGGGCCGGATAAGGTGACAGGCTGAGACGCCTGTTTCTTTATCCGGCTTTTTTGATGCCCGCGGGGTGTGCAAAACAACGGGAGGGATCTCAATGGATCTGCTGAAAGGAAACGTCAGGCAAATTTATTTCAGGTATCTGGGCGCGGCGTTCGGCAGCGCGCTCATCAGCTCCATCTACGGCCTGGTGGATTCGGCCATGGTGGGGCAGTACCAGGGGCCGGAGGGCACGGCCGCGCTGGCCATCGTCGCGCCGGTGTGGAACATCATTTACAGCCTGGGGCTGCTGACAGGCATCGGCGGCTCGGTTCTGCTAAGCGCGGCGCGGGGCGCGGGCAGGCAGAAAGAAGGCGACGAGTATTTTACCGCCGCGCTGGCGGGCACCGTGTTCTTTGCCGCCGTGAGCTGGCTCGCCATCGCATTTTTCGACGCGCCGCTGCTGCGCCTGTTCGGCGCGCGGGACGCGCTGCTGCCGCTGGCGCAGCAATATCTGCTCCCCGTCAAATTCGTGGTGCCGCTGTTCCTGTTCAACCAGATGCTGGCGGCGTTCCTGCGCAACGACGGCGCGCCGGGGCTTGCCACGGCGGCGGTGCTGGCGGGCGGCGTCTTCAATGTGTTCGGCGATTACTTTTTTGTGTTCACCTGTGACATGGGCGTATTCGGCGCGGGGCTGGCAACCGCCATCGGCTCGGGCATCACCTTCACGGTGATGCTGTCCCACTTTTTCTCCCGGCGCTGCACGCTGCGGCCCGTCCGCTTCCGAAATGCCGGAACCAAGCTGCGGCAGATTCTGACCACCGGCTTTTCCACGTTCTTTCTCGACATCGCCATGGGCATCCTGACCATGCTGTTCAACCGCCAGATCCTGCAGGGACTGGGCACGGACGCACTGGCCGTGTACGGTGTGATCGTGAACGTGAGCACCATGGTCCAGTGCTGTGCATACAGCGTGGGCCAGGCCGCCCAGCCCATCCTTTCGGCCTGCTTCGGCGCGGGCAAATGGGGACGCATCCGCGCGGCGCTGAAGCACGCGCTGATGGCCGCCGCCTTTTTCAGCGCGGTGTGGACGCTGCTCGTCTTTCTGTTTCCCAACGGGTTCATCCGCATTTTCATGTCCCCCCCCGGGGACATCCTGCGCATCGCACCCGCCATTCTGCGCAGCTACGGCGTTTCGTTCCTGCTGCTGCCGCTCAATATTTTCTCCACCTACTATTTCCAGTCCCTGATGAAGCCCCGCGCCTCGTTTTCTGTTTCGGTCCTGCGCGGGCTGGTGCTCAGCGGCGCGCTGATTTATGCGCTGCCGGCCCTGCTCGGGCCCGGCGCCGTCTGGTTCGCCATGCCCGTCACCGAGGCCGTCACCGCCGTGGGCGTGTGCGTGCTGATCGTCCGGTATACCCGTCCGGCGCCGCAAACGCCGGAATAATGCACAGCGCACAAGGCCCCGGCTTCTCTGTCGAGAAGC
>ERZ1106941.2486-NODE-2486-length-13638-cov-12.817566_pt1 | contig 13638 bp, 14 predicted proteins | sample MGYA00403670_ERZ1106941 | MGnify/ENA primary metagenome ERZ1106941 (study PRJEB35170, sample SAMEA104062400) | human gut metagenome | biome: human gut; feature: human-associated habitat; material: faeces | place: Denmark | collected 2012-06-04 ...
ATTCGAACCCCCGGCCTTCTGGTCCGTAGCCAGACGCTCTATCCAGCTGAGCTAACGGCGCATACTTAACTTCTTGCGACTTAAATATAATATCACGTTCTAATATAAAATGCAAGCTTTTTTTGAAAAAAACTTCTTGTTTTTTTTCAGAGCATTTCTCGCTTGTCATAGAGCCAAGTTTGTGCTATTGTAGAAGAAAATGATATGCGATTTTCCGCGGCATTTCGACAGATGCCCCGGGTGTAACGGAGGATGCTATGAGCGCAAATTTCAGAACGCGGATGTTCGGCGGCTTTGACCGAGAGGATGTGGTCGCCTACATTGAGAAGATCACCAAGGAAAATCAGGCCCAAGTGGAGGAGCTGACCAGCGCCGCCGATGAGCTGCGCCAGCAAAACGACGGCCTCATCCGGCAGCTTGCCGTCCTGCACCGACAGGTAAAGAGCTGTGAGGATTCCCACCGGGAAAACGAGGTGCTCACCCAGCAGGTGCAGCGCCTGGAGGAAGAAAACCGGGCTGCGCAGGAAGTACTGCGCCAAACCCAGGCACGGTGCGACGAGCTGCAGGTCCAGGCAGATGAATACGCTAAGATCCGGGACCACATCGCAGATATCGAGATCAGCGCCCACCGCCGGACAGAGGAATTCCGGGCCCAGACCATCCAACGCATCCACGAGCTGGTGGCCCAACAGCGTGCCTGGTGCAGCGAGAACAGCGTCCGCTATGAGAAGCTGCTGCAAAGCTTCGGTGAAAAGCTCCAGGCCGCCCGGGATGTGCTCCGGGAAACGGATCTCTCCGGATTTGAGGAGATGCTCTGCAGCCTGGATCGGCTGGATGAGGAACTGGACAAGTAATTTTTTGACACTAAAATCCGGATGCCTGTATCTGCAGGCATCCGGTTTTCTATTGGCTTATATGGATCAGATCCTCTCAATCGCTACTTTCAAGCTCACCGGATCGCCGTAACCTTGTACCCGGCATCCTTCACAGCCTTGCGCAGCATATCGTCCGTGACCTCCGGACCCGCTGTAACGGCGGCGGTCTTTTTCTCCAGGTCCACATGGGTGCTGACCCCGGGCAGGGCGTTCAGCGCGCTCTCCACATGGGCGGCACAGTGGGCACACATCATGCCCTCAATGGTCAAAGTTCTGTTCATACCGGTTTCCTCCTGTTTTTCAGTTTGATTTTCCTTTGTTGTTTTTTCTTCTGTTACCGGGCAGACCGGCCCCTTCCACAGGCGCAGGCGCAGGGCATTGGTCACCACACACACGGAGCTGAGACTCATGGCCGCGGCAGCGATCATGGGGTTTAGGGTAAGGCCCAGGGCCGGATACAGTATGCCCGCCGCCACGGGGATGCCGATGGCATTGTAGATAAACGCCCAGAACAGGTTCTCTCGTATGTTGCGGATAACGGCCCGGGACAACTCCGTTGCGGTGACGATATCCCACAGGGAGCTGCGCATAAGTACCACATCCGCCGACTCAATGGCAATATCCGTGCCTGCACCGATAGCCAAGCCCACATCCGCACGTGCCAGGGCCGGGGCATCATTGATGCCGTCACCCACCATGACAGTACAGCGGCCCTCCTTTTGGAGCTTTTCGACACATTCCGCTTTATCCGTGGGCAGCACCTGGGCAATCACCCGGGAAACGCCCACCTGCCTGGCAATGGCCTGGGCAGTGGTCTCGTTGTCACCGGTGAGCAGCACTACCTCCCGTCCCGTCTCCCGGAGGGTCTTTATGGCGGCGGCGCTGTCAGGCTTCACAACATCCGCCACGGCGATAAGACCCAAAAGCCGGCTTTCACGGGCGAAATACAGGGCTGTTTTCCCCTGCCGGGCCAAGGTCTGGGCCGTATTGGAAATCGAACTGGTGTCTATGCCGCAGCGGGTCATGTAGTCCAGATTTCCGGCATAGATGGCGGCGCCGTCCAGGTTGGCGCAGATGCCGCCGGGAACAGCTGTGAAATCTGTTACCGGGGATAGTGCCAGCTCCCGCTCCTCCGCGGCCTGGCCAATGGCCACAGACAGAGGATGCTCCGAGGGCTTTTCCACCGAGGCAGCCACCTGCAGCAGCTCCTCCTCAGTGATATCGATAGAGATAATGTCTGTGACCCGGGGCCTGCCCTCTGTAACAGTGCCAGTCTTGTCCAGCACCACGGTTTGGGCCTTGCCCAGCATTTCCAGGCTCTCGGCGGATTTAATGAGGATGCCGCTTTGAGCGGCCTTGCCCGTGCCCACCATAATGGCCACTGGTGTTGCCAGGCCCAATGCACAGGGGCAGGAGATTACCAGCACCGCGATACCAATGGACAGGCAGAAGCGGATGCCCTGGCCCCCCGCAAAGTGCCACAGCAGCGCCGCCGCCAAAGCAATACCGATGACCACCGGCACGAACACGGCACTGATGCGGTCCGCCAGCCGGGAGATGGGCGCCTTGGAGGAGGCCGCCTCCTCCATGAGCCGCACGATCTGAGAAAGGGTGGTATCGCTGCCTACCCGCCGAGCCTCCAGCTCCAGATAGCCGGAGAGCACCACCGTTGCCGATGACACAGTGGCCCCCTCCCCTTTTTCCACCGGCAAGCTCTCTCCGGTGAGAGCGGATTCATCCACCGAGGCGGCTCCGGCAGTCACCACACCATCCACGGGGATCTTACCTCCCTGACGGACGATGACGGTGTCCCCCATTACGATCTCCTCCGCCGGAACCGTAACCTCACGGCCGTCCCGGCGCACCAGGGCGCTGTCCGGCGCCAGGCGCAGCAGGGCCGAGATGGCCCCGGTAGTCTTTTTACGGGAGCGCTGCTCCAAAAATTTGCCCACGGTGACCAGGGTGAGGATCATGCCCGCCGACTCAAAATACAGGTCCGGCATGCCCTCGATCCGGCCGGCAATGAGCAAGCCCATTTCAATGAGACTATACACCAGACCCGCCGCTGCACCCAAGGCCACCAGAGAATCCATATTGGGGCTGACCCGAAACAGCCTGGAAAATCCCACGGTGAAATAGGCCCGGTTCAGAATCAGAATGGGGATCACCAGTGCCAGCTCCGTCAGCGCCATAGTCAGGTGATTTTCGTGGAACACGCCGGGTACCGGCAGGCCCAACATGTGGCCCATACTGATATAAAACAGCGGCACCAGACATATGACCGACCACAGGAGCCGGCGGCCCATGCGCCGGACCACCTCATCCTGCTGCTTATCCGGGGCCAGGTCTCTCTCGTCCGCTTCCCGGGCGCCGTAGCCGGCCCGGATCACTGCATCAATGATCTGCTGGGATGTGACCTGGTTTTCATCATAGCTGGCGTTCAGCCGTCCCAGCATTAGGTTCACCGCCGCCGACCGGACTCCCGGCAGCTGCGCCACTGCCCGCTCCACATGAGCTGAGCAGGCCGCGCAGGTCATCCCCGTCACGGCAAATTGTTTCGTCATAGCAAGCCCTCCTCACTTCATGAGCTTCTGCAGCGTGGTCACCAGTTCGTCAATGACCTCGTCGTCCCCCCGGCGGATGCCGTCGGCCACGCAGGTGCGGATATGGGTAGCCAGCAGCTCCTTGCTGAAGCTGTTCAGCGCCGCGTTCACCGCTGACACCTGCACCAAAATATCCGTGCAGTAGGCATCCTTCTGCAGCATATCCCGCAGGCCCCGGACCTGCCCCTCAATGCGGCTGAGCCGATTTATCAGGCTTCTCTGCTCCTCCGGAGAGCGGTGCTTGGTTTTCTGATGACAGCAGCAACAATCCATTTCCATATACCTCCTGGGGGTATTTTTATTACCCAGCGATTATATACCCCCAAGGGGTATTTGTCAACGTTTATCTTTCGGTTTGAAGATAATTGCCATGAGCACGCCGAAAAACACAGCCGCCGCAACGCCGCCTGCCGTGGCAGTAAGTCCGCCGGTAAATGCGCCCAAAATCCCCTTCTCGGCCACGGCCTTGGCTACCCCCTTAGCCAGACAATAGCCGAAGCCCGTCAGGGGCACCGTGGCTCCGGCTCCGCCCCAATCCACCACATACTGATACACGCCCACCGCCTGGAGCAGCACCCCCGCTACCACATAACCCGTGAGGATCCGGGCCGGAGTGAGCTGTGTCTTGTCGATAAGCAGCTGGCCGATGGCGCACAGCACGCCGCCGCATAAAAATGCCTGTAAATACTGCATATCAGTTCTCCTTTCCCGCAGCGATGACCACTGCGTGGCAGATGCCGGGGATGCTCTCTCCCTGGAAGGACGAGGTAGGCGAAAGCAAAGCCCCGGTAGGAGCGAAAACAATTTTTTTCCATCGCCCCGCTTGGATGCCTCCCAGCAGATACCCATTCAGCACCGCCGCCGAGCATCCGCAGCCGGAGGCCCCGGCATGCATATCCTGCCTTTCCCGGTCATAGAGCAGCAGCCCGCAATCTGTGTAATTCTTTCCCATATCCAAGCCGTCCTCCCGGAAAAGATCCACCACAATGTCGCGGCCCAGCATCCCCAGATCCCCGGTGATTAGAAGGTCGTAGTCCTTCGGCCCCGTCCCCGTCTCTCGAAAGAGCGCCGAGAGGGTATCGTAAGCTGCCGGGGCCATGGCCGCGCCCATGTTGTTTGCATCCTTGATGCCCATGTCAACAATGCGCCCGCAGGTGACGTGGGTAATATACGGCCCGTCCCCTTGGGCGCCCAGGATGCAGCAGCCGGAGGCCGTAGCGGTCCACTGGGCCGTGGGTGTGCGTTGGTTGCCGTAGAGCACAGGCATCCGGTACTGCCGCTCGGCGGTGCAGAAATGGGAGCTGGTCATAGCGGCCACGATGGAGGCAAAGCCGCCATCGATAAGCAGAGCCGCCAGGGACAGGCTTTCGCCCATGGTAGAACAGGCACCATAGAGGCCATAAAAGGGGATTTTGAAGTCCCGAAGGCTAAAGGAGGTGCCGATGCACTGATTCAGCAGATCCCCTGCCAGCACATAGTCCAGGTCCTCCGGTATAAGTCCCCCCTTCTCCATGGCCCGCCGTAGGGCGAACTGCTGCATGGCGGATTCCCCCTTCTCCCAGCTTTTCTGCCCGAAGTAGGCGTCCTGATTCAGCTCATCGAAATAGCCGGCCAGCGGGCCCTGGGCCTCCTGTTTACCGCCGATGTTGGCGTAGGACAGGACACTCACCGGGCTCCCCAGCCGCACGGTCTGCCGCCCCAAGCGTTTTGATGTCATAGCTTCCATCCCCTCGCATAAAGATATCCCTATTGTGCCACCTTTTTCCCGGAATATGAAAAGAATACCGGATTTTTCATAGAAAATCCGGTATTCTCTTCACATTTTGGATTCCATCACCGCCAGCACGCCGGCCGCTACGCTAATCTCTGCGTCCCCCTGCCACTGGTTACTCACACCGATGGGAAAGCTGTTCTCCACAGTGACATTCTCCAGCTCATATTTGGTCCCGTGGATGCTCACCCCGGTACACCGGTCCGACAGGGCCAGCACCGAAAGGGACCAGCCTTCCCGCTCCGGCACGGTGATGCACCCACCGGTAAAGACCCGTATCTCCGTCTCCCGATCGATGATCCGCACCCACACCCCGCGCTTTACGGCAAAGGCTGCCGCCTGCAGGTTTCCCAGCAGATGGTCAAGCCGCCCTCCCATGGCGCAGTAAAGCCATATTTCCCCGCAGCCGACAGTAACTGCGTGGCGAATGGCCGCCATGGTGTCGGTATCGTCCTTTTCCACCGGCAGGTCAAGCCTTGGTACATCCCGGGGCAGCGGCCCCGTGTAGGAGTCAAAATCCCCTACCAGCAGATCCGGCCGCAGCCCGGCCTCGTGCAGGTACTCGTAGCCCCGGTCACAGGCGATGATATAACCGCACTTTTCAATGTCCGCCAAGGGTGAAAACCGCCCGCCGGACACAATGGCCCAAGGTTTTTTCATAGTGCATCCCTCCCTGTCAAAAGCTGCCGATGGGAATGGATCCGTCGTCCCTTCCCTTTTCCACGCTGCGAATCTGCAGCCAGTAAGTGCTGCCGTTTTCCATCTGCACCTGCACCCGGTCCCCGGCCCTGTGGCCCAGCACCGCCCGGCCCACAGGGGATTCCTTGCTGATGAGCCCCTTCAGGGCGTCCTGCCGCAGGGTGGTCACCAGGGTGATTTTCCGGCTTTTCCCGGTGTTTTCCATGTAAATCTCCACCGTGTCATATAGGCCCGCTGTGTCTGCTTCGGACCGCTCCTCAATGACCTTCGCAGTCTTGATCATCCGCTGCAGATAGCGGATGCGGCTATCATTCCGGTTTTTCTCCTGCTTGGCACATTTGTATTCAAAGTTCTCGCTGAGGTCGCCAAAGGCCCGGGCGGTCTGCACATCCTCAATAAGCTTTGGCCGCAGCTCCCGCACGCGGTAGTCGATCTCCTCCTGCATTTTCCGAATGTCGCTTCTGGTCAATTCATCGTACACTACGATCCCTCCTTTATAATATCCGCCAGATATTCCAGGGCCCGGGGCAGGTGCTGGAGATTCAGCCCCGAATAGTTCACCACAAGGGTGTGCTGCCGAGCGCCTTTTTTGTCATGATAGTAGTCCGACAGCACGGCGAGCCTTAACCCCTTTTCCGCCGCCCGGTGCTGCAGGACGTCGTCCGGCAGGCTTGTCTGCAGCTCCGCCAGGAAATGTAGCCCCGCGTCCTGGCCGGTGATCTTCACACGCCCCGCCAAAGGCCCCTGCAAAAATGCCGTTATCACCTGGTCACGCTTCTGTCGGTATCGGTTGCGCATCCGGCCCAAATGCCGCTCAAAATATCCCTGCTCCATAAACTTCGCCAGGGTATACTGCTCAAAGCCCGACACGGTGCAGGCGTAAAACCCCAGCTTCTCCCGGTACCGCTCCAGGAGCTTCGGAGGCAGGATCATATAGCTGATACGGATGGACGGCGCAATAGTCTTGGAAAACGTGTTCAGATACACCACCCGCTCATTCTCGTCCGTGGAGTACAGGGACGGGATGGGCCGCCCCACAAAGCGGAACTCGCTGTCGTAGTCGTCCTCCAGAATATACCGCTCCGGCTGCTCCGCCGCCCACCGTAGCAGCTCCTGCCTCCGGCCGATGGGCATCACCGTGCCGGTGGGATAGTGGTGAGTAGGTGAAATATGCACCACCTGAGCCAAGTGCCGGCGCAGCTGAGCGGCAGAAAGCCCCGCCTCGTCGATGCCGACGTACTGTACCTGCACCTGATTGCTCTCATAAATAGCGGCAATCTTGCTGTAGCCGGGATCCTCCACAGCGTAGCACTTGTCCCGGCCCAAAAGCTGGATCAGCAGATGATACAGAAGCTCCGTCCCGGCGCCCACAATGATCTGCTCCGGATCCACCTGCATCCCCCGAAACTGCTGCAGATATCCCGCAATGGCCCGCCGCAGCTCCGCGGCCCCGTTGTAGGGCGCCGCCCGCAGCAGCTGCTTGTCCTGCTCCAGGAGGGTCTGGCGCATAAGCCTGGCCCAAACGGTGAAGGGAAAGTACGCCGGATCCATGGTCCCGGAGGCGAAATCCAAAAACCACCCCTGCTCCCTTTCCCGGCCTGCCTGCGCAGGACGCGCCGTCTGCCGGCTCTCCGGCGGGCGCTCCACCTCCGACACAAAATAGCCGCAGCGCTGCCGTGCGTGGATATACCCCTCCGCCTGCAGCTGCTCGTAGGCATTTTTCACCGTAATGGTGCTCACCTCCAGGTGCTGGGCCAGAGTCCGCTTTGAGGGAAGCCTCTCCCCGGAGTGCAGCCGCCCGGAGAGAATATCCTCCCGGATAAAGCGATATAGCTGCTCGTATAGGCTCTCCTTTTTCTGCTTTTCCAGTGTATAGGTCAGCATGTCGCCCTCCATCTGGTATTATTGAATAATATCGCTATGGGTATTTTAATATATCCAGTTCCCACTATAATACAGACAGAACAAAAAAGCAAGAGGTGACCTGTATGAAAGATCTTCGCATCCGTAAATTAGTCTATGCCGCGCTGATGGCGGCGCTGACCTATGTGGCCACGATGGTCATTCAAATTCCGTCCCCCATGCAGGGGTATGTGAATTTGGGTGACTGCTGCGTGCTGCTGTCCGGCTGGCTGCTGGGCCCCTGGTGGGGCGGTGCTGCCGCCGGCATCGGCTCCATGCTCACGGACCTGCTCAATGGCTATGCCCATTACGCCCCCGGCACCTTCGTCATCAAGGGCTGCATGGCCATTGCCGCAGCGCTTCTGGCCAAGGCCATGGGCCGCAAGGCAGGCGGCTATGTGGTCAGCGGCATTGTTGCCGAGGTCATTATGGTCGCTGGCTACTTTGGCTATGCCGCCCTGCTCCTGGGCAAGGGCATCGGCGCCGCCGCCAGCATCCCCGGCAACCTGGTGCAGGCCGTTATGGGCCTGGCCATCGGTCTGATCCTTTTCTTCCTGCTCAAGCGCAGCAAGGCACTGGACAAACTGGGCCTGCAGTGATACACTAAGGGTAGTGGTTTTTCCCCACAGGAAAGGATGAGATTCTATGGCTGGAACCGTGCATGAATTGGAGCAGAAGGATCTGTTTTGGCAGGTACAGAGTGAGGCAGCCAAGGCTGCCCAGCAGCTGGTGGACCAGGCGCACCTGCGCCAGGGGCAGATCGTTGTGGTGGGCTGCAGCACCAGTGAGGTGGTGGGCAAGCGTGTGGGCAGCTGGTCCACGCCGGAGATCGCCCAGGCCATTTTTAATGGCCTGAACAGTGTCTTTGCCCCCCAGGGCATCTACATCGCCGCCCAGTGCTGCGAGCATCTGAACCGGGCGCTGATCGTGGAGCATGAGGCCGTGCCGGGCGCGGAGATCGTGAACGTGAAGCCCCAGCCCAAGGCCGGCAGCTCCTTCGCCACCGCCGCCTATAACAGCTTCCGCCACCCCGTGGCGCTGGAGGAGATCAAGGCCGACGCGGGCCTGGACATCGGCGGCACCCTTATCGGCATGCACCTGAAGAAGGTGGCTGTCCCCGTGCGGCTGGATCAGAGCCATATCGGCAGCGCCATCGTCCTGGCCGCCCGGGTCCGCCCCAAGTTCATCGGCGGCGAGCGCGCCATTTATGACGAGAGCCTCAAGGACGGGTATCCGGATTTTGAGTGAGGGATCTTGCATTTCAATAGGAAACCGACCGGCCCTGTGGCCGGTCGGTTTTTTGGAGGAACGGGGGTTGCGGATTGCCACGGGCGCTTTGCACCCTCGCAATGACACGGTTTTTTACATGGGGTACGGTGCAGGTGGCAGGCTGGCTGGGCATCCGCCCTTACGCACTGTTTACCGATAGAATTCGTAGGGGGCGGCGTCCCCGCCGCCCCGCTGACAGGCGGGCTATTATATAGTACACCCCCCGGGGACTGCTGCGCAGTCCCGGGGGGTACTGTTCTTATCATTTGCTCAGTGGTCGCTGCGGCAGCAAGCCGTTAGCTCATAAAATTTCTTATTGATTTAGGGAGGCTGTAGGTTGCCGATGGTTCTGAAATAGGCCCCGCGCCAACGCCACTGCAGCTTATCGGATCATTGAAATCGAGATAAACGGCTACATCCGCGCCCCAATCTCCGTATAAATAATCTGCATCTAGCCAAAGACTTCCCACTATTTCCTGTATTTCAAAGCCTCCATCTAACCCTCCAAAACTGTTCAAACCTTCGCGCTGCTTAATATGGCATTCCACCGTTCCGGTCAGCTTATTCACCTCTTGTCCTTTCAAATTGGTAACATAATAGTTTCTATTATTGTATTCTGACTCACCTGGGGTATAGCTGTATGTCGCCGTAACCGTCATCGCATTCAGATTCAGATCAGAGAGTGTCACCGTGTAGCTGGCCCCGTTATTCCAATCCGCACACGGCTCTGTATATGTCTTTGTATACGTCTTTCCATCCAGCAATTTCTTCAGGTCCCATTGTATATCCGTGGTCTCCAAATCGCCGGATTCGCAAACATCCCAAATGTCATTTTCCTTGTAATACTGATAGGTCTGCGTCCTTTTAACGGTGGCCGTCCCATACTCGCCGCTATAAAACAGGGTCAGTTCCTTGTTCCGCCAGCGGCGGTGGCGGGCGGCCGAACTTCACCCCCCGGGCCTTGGCCGCCGCGATGCCCTCCTGCTGTCGGCGGCGGATGTTTTCCCGCTCTGATTGGGCCACAAAGGACAGGATCTGCAGCACCAGATCGGCTATAAATGTGCCCATGAGGTCTTTTCCCTGCCTGGTGTCCAGCAGCGGAATGTCCAGCACGCAGATGTCCACCCCTTTTTCCTTGGTCAGCAGCCGCCATTGCTGCTGGATCTTCCTGTAGTCCCGCCCCAGCCGGTCAATGCTCAGCACATAGAGCAGGTCGCCCGGCTTTAATGCCTTCACCAGCCGCTTGTACTGAGGCCGGTGAAAGTCCTTTCCCGACTGCTTGTCCAAATAGATGTGCCGCATCGCCACGCCCTGGCCCCGCAGTGCGATCAGCTGCCTGGCCTCATTCTGGTCCACACTGGACACGCGGATATATCCATATACGTCCATAAGCCCTCCTTTTCCTGCAAAAGAGGCCGCACCGCCCCCCTGCTCATGTGGTTCGATCTTACACCTATGGACGCAGGCAAAAAAAGAGTTGCCTCTTCCGAGACAACCGGACACAAAAAAGCCGCCTCCCGGCGGCTTTTTTATTGTATTTTCACGGCGCAATGGGGAATATCAGCTTCAGTACGCCGAACACCACCAGGCATATACCCGCAGCAATAAGGGCGCGGAAGCAAACTTTTCTATTTTTCTGCGCCAGCTTCTCGTCCTCCTCGTTCTGCCAGCGCACATAAAACCACGCCGCAAACAGCAGGCTGACAAGGGGTCCGAAAATCAGACCGATCATCGCGACAAATCCCATCGTGAATTCCTCCTCCGTTTTTCTGTAGTATACCGAAAAAGATCCCCTCCGTCAAGGTGCATTCCCACCCAGCCGGGAAGCACTCCCCCTCTGCTTTGGCAGGATTTCACAAGCGGCGATACCTCTTGCGCTCTCATTTTGCATATACATTCTAAATTTATATTTATTCTAAATATTTATTCATTATTTTCTTGACATTAGCGAATATTTATGTATAATCAAGTCATCACATAAAACCGTGCGTTCCTCAGCGCCATGGAGGTTCAGCACAGGAAGGGAGAACAAAAATGAAAACAATGAAGAAGCTTTGGATCCTTATGGCAGCACTGACCGCCACATTATTGCTCTGCGTGATCAGCGCATCGGCCTGCACCATGGTCTATGTGGGCTCCGACCTGACAGACGACGGTTCTTCCTTCATGGCGCGAAGTGAGGACTATAGCAACGGCTACAACAAGATTGCCTATGTTAACCAGCACGGCAAATATGCCGCCGGCAGCGTATACGAAGGCTGCTACGGCTTCACCCACACCTTCACCCATGACAGCTACGCCTACACTGCCACCTCCGATGACAACATCTCCGGTGTGTGCCCTGATTGCGGCCAGACCCATCCCCACACCCCCATGGAGGAGGTCGGCTCCAATGAAAAGGGTGTCTCCGTCTCCGCCATGGTCACTCTCAGCCCCAACGGCGCCGTGGTAAATGCCGACCCCATGGAGGACCTTGGCATCTGTGAAAGTGATATGGCTACCATCCTCCTCAGCGAGGCCTCCAGCGCCAAGGAAGGCGTGGAGCTACTGCTGAACATCTTCGACACGGTTGGTGCCGGCGAGCCCTCCGGTGTGCTTATCGGCGACCAGAATGAGATCTGGTATGTAGAGAACTTCACCGGCCACACCTATACCGCCGTGAAGCTGAGTTCCGATATGATCACCATGAACCCCAATATGGGCGCCATCGGCCTGGTGGATCTGGATGACACGGACAACGTCCTCTCCTCCGCCAACCTCATTGAGGTGGCCAAGCAGGCCGGCACCTATGAGGGCAGCGAGACTGAGAATACCATCGATGTTTATAAATCCTACTGCGCGTATGCAAACGGGAGCCCCAACGCCCGGCTGGTAAACGGCCTGAACTACTTCCTGGCCTCTGATACCCTGTCCGCTTCCACCATCGCCCCCGAGGACTTCACCATCTCCAACGTGAAGAACGGCAAGGTTGTTTCCCTGTATACGAACATTCAGAACAAGCTGGGCAAGATCAGCATTCATGATATGGTGGACTACTATAAGGTGGATGACATCGCCAACATCGGCAGCCTGGAGTGGCACATTTTCCAGATCCAATCCGCCGATGCTCCGGAGACCGGCACCATCGAGTGGTTAGCTATGGAGCACGGCCAGTACTCTGTGGCCATCCCCTACTTTCCCTCTCTGACCACCGACATGTACGATGGCTATAAGTTTGGTGGTGAGGAAGCTACTACCACCGATACAGCCCCGGCCGATCCCTATGGCACCTATGCTTTCTCCAGCTACTGGGGCAGTGGATACGTCGTCCTTCCCGAGGGCTGGGAAAACGGCTACTACTGGACCGTGGATGCCCTGTCCAACTATGCGCTGTCCGACCAGTGCTCTGCGGAGGACAATGCCCTGATCCACAGCGAGTTGGCCAAGATGCAGCAGCTCTGCTACGACAAGGCAGCCGAGATGAAGGCCGCTTTGGCCGAAATGAGCGGTGACGAGGCGAAGGCATACGCCACCGAGCAGAGCGCCTCCCTGGCTCAGCAGGCGCACACCCTGACCCTGGAGCTCTACAAGCATGTTGTGTCCCACGAGCACACCTATGGCGAGTGGGAGACGACCACGGCTCCCACCTGCAAGGACGAAGGCGTTGCCACGCAGACCTGTAAGTTCTGCGATGCGACTCAGACCAAGAGCCTGCCCAAGTCCGACGACCACAGCTGGGATGACGGTGTTGTGACCAAGACCGCCACTACCGAAGCGAACGGCGTTAAGACCTACACCTGCACCGTGTGTCAGGCAACCAAGACGGAAGCTATCCCCGCCCTTGCGTCTGATGCCGGCAGTAATGCTCCCGCATCGGAGCCTAATCCCGCCACCGGTGACAGCGCAAGCCTTATGCTGCTGGGTGCTGTCATGCTTCTGTCCGTAACCGGCATCGTATTTGTGGTGAAAAAGAAAATTTTGGTGAAGTGAGATAGCCCCTGTAAAAGAATGACACCCCGGGTCCTCCATGGAGGGCCCGGGGTGTTTTTGTTGTGGGAGCGACGGAAGAAGATCACTCCGCCCTACGCAATTTTGAGGATTGGATAAAGACAGATGAACAGCGGTGTCCGCCCCTACACAATTGCAAAGAGTTTTTCGCAGTGGGCGGGATAGTACCCCGCACCTACGGATAGCTTGATGGGGCGGGTAACCCCCTACGGAGAGATAGAGGGTGCTCCGCTAAAAGGTCGCACAGAGTTTGCCGCCCGCAGGCGGCAAAAAGGTTTAAGTCATTTTTCACCGCGACATGTGTGTGGGAAAACATTCCTCTCAGGCGAGAAGTAATTGAATTTTGCCGCTTGCGATAAAATTATGCGTGCGGCAGACTTGGGGCCTTTTGGCAGAAAAAAAGGAGATTATTCGCCAGAGACAATGAAAGGGCTGTCCCAAAATGGGACAGCCCTTTTTGAATTGGTAAACAGAGCCTTACTTAGCGGCCTTCTGGGCCTTGATGGACTCAATCAGCTCGGGAACGACCTTG
>ERZ1106941.2488-NODE-2488-length-13625-cov-65.676492_pt1 | contig 13625 bp, 11 predicted proteins | sample MGYA00403670_ERZ1106941 | MGnify/ENA primary metagenome ERZ1106941 (study PRJEB35170, sample SAMEA104062400) | human gut metagenome | biome: human gut; feature: human-associated habitat; material: faeces | place: Denmark | collected 2012-06-04 ...
GGGGGGTATAATGATCGCGTGGGGCGATCACCCTGCACAACATATTGTGTTTGGAGGAAAACAACGATGAAAGCGGTAAAAAAATTGCTGGCGGCATTTCTGGCAGGCGCAATGGTGCTTTGCCTCTTGACCGGCTGCGGCGGCGGTAAGTGGGCAGTAAACGATGCCAACTTTGCGAGACTGATTTATCAACTCGCGAATGTACAAGAAAACAGTGTCGAGGTTGAAGCAGACGCAAAGGTGGCTGCAGCAATGAAGGACTATATCCGCAGCAAGGGCGATGTGATGGAGTTTGATCGTGTCTTTCTTCGTGACTCCGCCGGCAGACCGTATTTTTCAAATGACGAACAACTGCTGGTCGTGAAGGCACTAAAAGATCGAGGAGTTGAAACGGAAGGGAAAGAGATTGAATTAATATATTGGAAGACAGACGGCCTTGATTTGGTCGGGCAGTTCATTTGGTCGCTGAGAGAGGCCATTAGAGTTCAAGTAGTTCCGAATTTTGAGCGCGAAAAAATTTGGATCGGCACAGCAACGGGAAAGCTGAAAGAGAATGGCGAGACGGCAAATGTCCGATTCCTTATCTATGTGTACGGCGCAAAGGCCTGACCCAGACCTGCACACTCCAGATACCTCAGCGCAGCAGGGGCTGCCGCAGTTTGCGGCGGCCCCTTTTTGCTGCCCGGGGGACAGCGGGCAAAACGCCGGTTGCATAAAATCCACAACTTGCTATAATGGGATAGGATACAACGCGCTTACGGCAAGGCGCGGACGGAAAAGGAAAAACGGAAAGAGGAATCGTATGGAACAAAAGAACACCCGCCTGCGGAACGTGGGCTTCATCACCTTCTTTTTCAGCGGCATCTGCGCAATTTCCAGCGGCGTGGTGGTCAGTTTATTGCAGGAGCAGTATGGCTTCGCCTACGGCATGACCGGAACCCTGCTGTCTCTCATGAGTATCGGCAACCTGCTGGCAGGCTTTCTCATCGCCATGCTGCCCGGCAAGCTGGGCATGAAGCCCAGCATCCTGCTGCTGACCATCGGCTATGCGCTGGGCTACGCCATGATGGGCCTCAGCGGCGCGGTGGCTGTGCTGGCGCTGGGCTTCTTCCTCGTGGGCATCGCCAAGGGCAGTGTCATCAACACCTGCACCATCCTCGTCAGCGACAACTCCGCTGACCGCACCCGGGGCATGAACCTGATGCACAGCTGCTATGCCTGCGGCGCACTGCTCTGCCCCTTTTTCATCGCGGCGGCAGGCAGGGTGAGCGGCTCTTTCGCCGTGCTGGTGCTGGCTGTGCTGGGTCTGCTGCTCTGGCTGGTGTATATGGGGACTCCCTTTGCGGGCAAGAGCGCAGGCAAGAAGGAAGTCACCGATTGGAGCTTCCTCAAATCCACCCGCTTCTGGCTGTTGACCGGCCTGCTCTTCTGCCAGAACGCCGCTGAGCAGAGCGTCACCGGCTGGATGGTCACTTACTTCAAGGGCAGCGGCATCATCGCAGGCGCACTGGCGGCCTATACCGTCACCGTTATGTGGGGCGCGACCCTCGTGGCACGTCTGCTCATCGCCTTCGTGTTCCCCTTCAAGCAGCCCCGCAAGGCCATGGTGGTCATGGGCGTGAGCTGCACCATCTTCTACATCCTGCTGGTGCAGGCCCGCAGTCAGGGCGCGGCCATCGTGCTGCTGTTCGCCTTTGCCTTTGCGATGGCGGGCATGAACCCCACCGCTGTGGCCAGCGCAGGCCGTATGACCAGCGTGACCAGCATGGGCATCATGCTGCCGGTGGCGGCCAGCGGCGCGATCCTGATGCCCTGGGTCATCGGCGTCGTGGCCGAAAGCGCCGGTCTTGCCGCCGGTATGATGACCAACATCGTTCCCTGCGTGGGTTTGGTCATCTTTGCAATTCTGGTTGCACGGTTGCCGGAAGAATAAAAATAAGAAGTGCAGCTGTATCAGCTCTCTACGGAGGGAGGCTATCTGATACAGTTGCACTTTTTTGACGCTGATAAGTTGAAAATCGAACTGTATCAGCTGATACAGTTCGGGGGTGCTTGATACAGTTGGAAGTGTATCAGAAGGCCGAAGTGTATCAAGTAGATACACTTCGAAAAAGATACATAGATAAATCAAATAATTGGAACTGTATCACTTATTCTCCCGCAGTAGTGCCGATGCCTCTGGCTTTTGCGCTGAACTCACAGCCGCAGTAGTCCTGCCGGTAGAGGCCGTATTCCTCCGAGAGCTGTAACGAGCGCAGATAGCCGTTCTGCTTTTTGAAGTCAGAGGGCAGGTGCTTCACGCCGAACTCCTGCTCCAGCTCCTGCCCGATGGTATTGATGCGCTTGGCGTCCTTGTGGGGGCTGATGGAGAGGGTGGTGGTGAACCAGTCGAAGCCGTGCTCGGCGGCATACTGGGCCGCACGGCGCATCCGCAGCCGATAGCAGACCGTGCAGCGACCGCCGCGCTCCGGCTCGTTCTCGAGGCCCGCGACAGCGGAGTAGAACTCCTGCGGGTCGTACCGGTCTTCCACTACCGTCACCCCCAGCGGGTGGGCGGCGGCGACGAAGCGCTCCAGCTCTTCGCCCCGGCGGTGGTATTCTTCGGCGGGCCATGTGTTGGGGTTGTAGTAGAGCACGGTGATGTCGAAATACCGGCACAGCCGCTCCAGCACGGCGCTGGAACAGGGGCCGCAGCAGGCATGGAGCAGCAGCCGGGGGCGGGTGTCGCCCAGAGTTTTCAACACTTCGTCCATCTGCTGTGAAAAATTGAGTTGGTTTGACATAAGAAAAGTCCTTTGCTATACTGAGATAGCCCTCTCAGGCGCTTACGCGCCAGCTCTCCCAGAGGGAGAGCCATTGGCAGGCCGGGCAGCTTTGTGCTGGACGCTGAAAGCGTGTGGTGGCGCAAAATGCCGGACCTTGCTTACGGGGGCAGCTGCTTCTGGACAGGAGCGCCTTGTTAAGCTGTTGTGAATCGAGACAGCAGGGCACTACTGCTTCAGAAATGTTAAAAACTTCCCTCGTCTAGAAGAGGCTTGACCGACACGCCAGTGGCTCCCACTTTGGGGGAGCTGGCAAAGCCGACAGGCTTTGACTGAGAGGGCTAATACCTATTATACCACAAACGGAGGAAAACTTCGATGACCAAAGAAAAGATAGCCCGCATCAACGAGCTGGCACACAAGAGCAAGACCACCGGCCTGACGGAGGCCGAAAAAGCCGAGCAGCAGGCGCTGCGCAAGGAGTATATCGAGGACATGAAGTCCAGCCTTCGCGCCCAGCTGGAGCGCACCTCCATCAAGGAGCCGGACGGCACCATCCACAGAGTGAGCAAAAAGAACTGAACCGAGAGGAAAAAGCCGTACAAAACCGCTTTTTCCTCTTTTTTTATGGGCGAAAGAGTGCTATACTTATACTCGAACTGTTGCGTGCTCCGGCAGGAGCTGCGCGGCAGAAAACAAGTTTCCCAAGGCGGCGTATCCCGGGCAGGGTGCGCGGAAAAGGCCGCCTTTTGAAAAATAATAAAGAGGTCATTTATTATGCTTACTGCAATTACGGGTATCAACTGGGGCGATGAGGGCAAGGGCCGCATGGTCGACCTGATCAGCCAGGAGTACGATATTGTTGCACGCTATCAGGGCGGCAACAATGCTGGTCATACCGTCAAGAACGAGCGGGGCAAGTTCGTGCTGAACCTGCTGCCCTCCGGTATCCTCCGTCCCAATGTTGTCTGCGTGATGGGCAACGGTATGGTCATCGACCCCCACCATCTGGACGATGAGATCAACAAGCTGCGCGAGCAGGGTATCTCCATTACCCCTGCCAACCTGAAGATCTCTGACCGCGCCACCATCACCATGCCCTACCATGTCGATCAGGACGGTCTGGAAGAGGCACGTCTGTCCAAGACCGGCGCACAGTTCGGCTCCACCAAGCGCGGCATCGCCTACACTTACGGTGACAAGTACATGAAGAAGACCCTCCGCATGGGCGACCTGCTGCATCTGAACGACTCCGTCAAGAAGCGCCTGGTCACCATGGTGGACTCCAAGAACCTCGTCATGGAGGGCAGCTACAACGCCGCTCCCATCAGCGTGGATGAGATGTGGGCATGGCTGGAGAAGTATGCCGCCATCTTCAAGGACTACATCTGCGACGTGGGCCAGTATCTGGCTGACGCCGATGCCGCCGGCAAGAAGGTGCTGTTCGAGGCCCAGCTGGGCGCTCTGCGCGACATCGACTTCGGCATCTATCCCTACACCACTTCCTCTAACACCATCGGCGCTTACGCCCCCATCGGCGCAGGCATCCCGAGCCACAAGCTGACCAACTCCGTCGGCGTCATGAAGGCTTATTCCTCCTGCGTCGGCGACGGCCCCTTTGTCACTGAGCTGGCCATGACCGAGGAAGAGAAGCACGCTCTGCGTGAGGCCGGCCACGAGTACGGCGCTGCCACCGGCCGTCCCCGCCGCGTCGGCCCCATCGACCTGGTGGCAAGCCACTACGGCGTCTTCTGCCAGGGCTGCGACGAGGTCGCCCTGACCCTGCTGGACGTGCTGGACTACATGGAGAAGATCCCCATGGTCACTGCTTACAAACTGAGCGACGGCACCATCACCACCCGCTTCCCCATGGGCGAGGCTCTGGACACCGCACAGCCGGTGGTGGAGTATCTGCCCGGCTGGCACTGCGACATCACCGCCGCCCGCAAGTGGGAAGACCTGCCCAAGGAGGCCCAGAACTACGTCGAGTATCTGGAAAAGGCCGTGGGCTGCAAGATCACCTATATCTCTGTGGGCGCAGAGCGTGAGGCATACATCCACCACGTGGTCTAAACCCTGAATTCACCGGAAAGAAGGATGCCGCTAATGTTTGACATCATCGCCGACAGCGCCTGTGACTTTACGCCGGAAATGGCGCAGAAGATAGGCGTGGAGATCGTGCCGTTCTATGTTTCGCTGGACGGTGAGCACTACCGCAAGGAGGGCAAGGAGATCGCTGTGCGGGATTTCTACCAGTTCATGGTGGACAACCCCTCTGCCTACCCCAAGACCAGCCTTGCCTCCATCGAGGATTTCGAGGAGGTGTTCCGCCGTCAGGCTGAGGCCGGCCGCCCCACCCTCTGCCTCTGCTTCACCGGCAAGATGAGCGGCTGCGTGGGCAGCGCCCGCAACGCCCGGGAGCTGGTGCTCGAGGACTACCCCGACGCGAAGATCGAGGTGATGGACTCGGCAGCGGCTACTGTCACGGAGGCGACTATGGTGGAGAACGCTGTGGCCATCCGCGACGCAGGCTGCACGCTGGACGAGGCGGTGACCTGGCTGGAAGCGGAAAAATCCACCAACAACATCTTCTTCACGGTGGGCAACCTCGATTACCTCATCAAGGGCGGACGCATCGGCAAGGTCTCTGGCCGGGCGGCGAACTTCCTGGGCATCAAGCCGATGATACTCTTCAAAGACGGCGAGATCTTCTCGGGCGGTGTGGCCCGGGGCCGTCAGAAGAGCTTTGAGAAGGCCCTTGAGCAGCTGATGAACTATCTGGACGCCAACGGCGGCACGCCCGACGACTACCGCATCATCGTGGGCTACGGCTACGATGAAGAAGAGGGCAAACGGCTCTGGATGCAGACCCGTGCCGCCCTGCGTGCCAAGTACCCCGCCGCACAGTGCGAGGTGGGCCTGCTGCAGATCGGCTCCACCATCGCGGTCCATACCGGCCCCTATGCGCTGGGCATGGGCATCATGCGCCGCTGGAAAAAGCAGTAATCGCTGAATCGAAAAAATCCTCTCCCATCGGGAGAGGATTTTTTTTTGTGTGTTATGGAGTGTTATCGGCCCTCGGTGCGCTGCGCCAGACGGGAAAAGCGCTTGTCTTTGTCCTTTTCGTCGTCCTGCAGGGCAGGTGCGGTGTGGGTGAACCGGACTTCGGTGACGCGGCGGCGGGCCGTGCGGGTCACGACGCCCTCGTAGTCATTCAGCTGGAAATGGTCGCCCACCTTGGGCAGATGGTGGGTCTTTTCCTGCACGAGGCCGTTCACGGTGTTGGAGTCGATGTCCTCATCCTCGGGCAGGTCCAGCGTCTCGTAAAGGTCGTCCACGCTGGCCGAGCCGGACACGAGCCAGCTGCCGTCCGACTGCTGGCGGAAGTCCTCAGTGGCCTCGTCATGTTCGTCCCAGATCTCGCCCACAAGCTCTTCCAGAATGTCCTCGAGGGTGATGATGCCCTCGGTGCCGCCGTATTCGTCCACGACGACTGCCATGTGATGGTGCTGCTCCCGCAGGGTGCGCAGCAGCTGGGAGATCTGGGTGGAGCCGGTGGTGTAGAGGGTGGGGGCGATGAGGTCTTCCATCGTGACGGTCTTTTTCAGACGGGCGATGTAGAAATCCTTCTCGTGGACGACGCCGATGATGTTGTCCACGGTGTCGTGATAGACGGGCAGGCGGGAATAGCCGGATTCTGCGAACGTCTGCGCAAGCTCTTCCAGCGAAATATCGTCCTCCACGGCCACCACGTCTACACGGGGCGTCAGGATCTCCTCCACCTCCACGTCGTCGAACTCGATGGCGCTGCGGATGAGCTGGCTTTCCCGGTCGGTAAGCTCACCGTCGTTCTCAGCCTCGCTCACCATGGTGATGAGCTCACCTTCGGTGATGGCGTCGCTCTCGCTGCTGTGGACGAAGCGTCCCAGCAGCTTCTTCCACTGGCTGAACAGCCAGGTCAGCGGGGTGAGGAGGGTCATCAGCAGGTTCAGCACCGGCGAGACAGCGGTTGCGATGGTCTCGGGCATCTCCTTGGCGAGGGTCTTGGGGGTCACTTCGCCGAAGATGAGGACGACTACCGTCAGCACGATGGTGGAGGTGGTGGCGCCCCGCTCTGCACCCAGCCACTTGGTAAAGAGGACGGTGCCGATGGAAGCGGCGGCGATATTCACGATGTTGTTGCCGATGAGGATGGAGGAGAGAAGCTTGTCGTACTTCTCGGCCATCGCCAGCACCCGGGCGGCGGAAGCGTCGCCTTCCTCAGCGCGGCTTTTCAGGCGTATCTGGTTCAGGGAAGAAAATGCGGTCTCGGAGGCGGAGAAGAATGCGGAAAACGCGATCAAAACGATCAGCGCCACCAAGAGCGTTATACTGCCATCGTCCATAATAAAGGTTGCTCAACTCTACTTTCTTATAATAATATGTTAACCAAAAAGTGCTTTCCACCGTTGCCTTCGACGATGAAAAGCACTTTGTTCAACGCCTATAATATCATATTCCACCCGCCGGTGCAAGCGTTCCTGTCAGGAGGAGGGATAAAATAGGTAAAAAGTTTGCGGTTTTTAGCGGAGCACAAGGCCCGTGCCGTCGTAGTCCACCGTCAGGGTCGCGCCCTCGGTGTAGCTGCCCTGAATGATGGCCTTTGCGATGAGCGTCTCCACACGGCTCTGGATGAACCGCTTGATGGGACGTGCGCCATAGACGCTGTCATAAGAGGAATCAATAATGAAGTCCTTGGCTGCCGTGGTGACGTCCAGCTTGAGGTGCTTGCCCTCGTCCATCCGCTTGCGCAGATCTTCGAGCTGCAGGTCCACGATCTTGCGGGTCTCGTCCTTGGTGAGGCTCTTGTAGTAGACGATCTCGTCCAGACGGTTCAGGAACTCGGGACGGAATTTGCTCTTCAGCAGCAGATCGATCTGCTTGCGGGCGTCCTCGCTCAGCTCGTTGGAGCCCTCGGCGCGGCGCTGCTCCAGGTCGTTCAGGATGATGTCACTGCCGAGGTTGGAGGTCAGGATGATGACGGTGTTCTTGAAGTCCACCGTGCGGCCCTGACTGTCGGTGATGCGGCCATCGTCCAGCACCTGCAGCAGGATGTTGAAGACGTCGGGGTGAGCCTTTTCCACCTCATCGAACAGCACGACGCTGTAGGGTTTGCGGCGGACGGCCTCGGTCAGCTGGCCGCCCTCTTCATAACCGACGTATCCCGGAGGCGCGCCGATCAGGCGGCTGACGCTGAACTTCTCCATATACTCGGTCATGTCGATACGCACCATGTTCCGCTCGTCGTCGAACAGAGCCTGTGCCAGAGCTTTTGCCAGCTCAGTCTTGCCGACGCCGGTGGGGCCGAGGAAGAGGAAGCTGCCGATGGGGCGGTTGGGGTTTGCGATGCCGGCACGGCTGCGCAGGATGGCTTCGCTCACCTTGGTGACGGCCTCATCCTGGCCGATGACTCTCTTGTGGAGCACATCGTCCAGATGCAGCAGCTTCTCGCGCTCACCCTCCACCAGCTTCTCCACGGGGATGCCGGTCCAGCGGGCCACGATGCGGGCGATCTCCTCGTCGGTCACGCGGTCGCGCAGCAGGCTGTCTTCCTTCTTGGCGGCGGCGATCTTCTCTTCTTCTTCCAGCTGTTTCTGCAGCTGAGGCAGCTTGCCGTATTTCAGCTCAGCGGCCTTGTTCAGATCGTATTCGCGCTGTGCCTTCTCGATGGCGGCGTTGGTCTGCTCGATCTGCTCGCGCAGAGACTGCACCTTGCCGATGGCATTCTTCTCGTTTTCCCACTTTGCCTTCATGCTGTGGAACTTATCCTGCAGCTCGGCCAGCTCTTTTTCGAGGTCGCGCAGACGGCTCTGGCTCAGAGCGTCGGTCTCCTTTTTCAGGCTGACCTGCTCGATCTGCAGCTGGGTGATGCGGTGGGCGAGGTCGTCCATCTCGCTGGGCATACTGTCCATCTCGGTCTTTATCATGGCGCAGGCTTCATCCACCAGGTCAATGGCCTTATCGGGGAGGAAGCGGTCGGTGATATAGCGGTCAGAAAGGGTGGCAGCGGCGATCAGTGCATTATCGCTGATCTTCACGCCGTGGAACACCTCGTACCGCTCTTTCAGGCCGCGCAGGATGGAGATGGTGTCTTCCACGGTAGGCTCATCCACCTGAACCGGCTGGAAGCGGCGCTCCAGAGCGGGGTCTTTCTCGATATACTGGCGGTACTCGTCCAGCGTGGTCGCGCCGATGCAGTGCAGCTCGCCGCGGGCCAGCATGGGTTTCAGCAGATTGCCGGCGTCCATTGCGCCGTCGGTCTTGCCGGCACCCACGATGGTGTGCAGCTCATCAATGAAGAGGATGATCTTGCCCTCGCTCTTCTTCACCTCATTCAGGACGCTCTTCAGACGCTCCTCGAACTCGCCGCGGTACTTTGCGCCAGCCACCAGAGCACCCATGTCCAAGCTGAACACGGTGCGGTCTTTCAGGTTCTCCGGCACATCGCCCCGGACGATCCGCTGGGCCAGACCCTCGGCGATGGCCGTCTTGCCGACGCCCGGCTCACCGATGAGGCAGGGGTTGTTCTTCGTCTTACGGGACAGGATGCGGATGACATTTCGAATTTCCTGGTCACGGCCAATGACGGGGTCCAGCTTCTGCTTGCGGGCCAGGTCAACGAGGTCCTGACCATACTTCTGCAGAGCATTGTAGGTGTCCTCAGGGTTGTCGTTGGTCACCCGCTGGTTGCCGCGCACGGCGGTGAGCTGCTGTAAGAACTTATCCTTCGTGATGCTAAAGGCGCGGAACAGCTCGGAGGTGTTCTGGGTCTGCTCGTCCAGCAGGGCGAGGAAGATATGCTCGACGCTGACGTAGTCGTCCTTCATGGCCTTGGCCTCGCGGGCAGCGGCGCTCAGCACCTTGTCGGTGGCCTGCGAGATATAGACCTTGTCGGGGTCACGGCCAGAGCCGGACACCCGGGGCATTGCGGAAAGCTTTTCGGCCACAGCGGCGGAGAAGCTGCCTGCGTCCACATTCAGTTTCTGGAGCAGCTGGGGGATCAGGCCCTGCTCCTGTGTCGCCAGAGCGTGGAGCAGATGCTCCGGCTCCAGTGCATTATGCTGATACTCCACGGCCAGCTGCTGGGCTGCCTGCAGAGCCTCAAGGGTCTTCTGGGTATATTGATTGGTATTCATAAAGTCAAGCCTCCATTCGTACCGGAAGTTGAGATTCAGGCGGTGGGCCAGAATGCTGTTTTAGCACTCTGGCCAATCGATTGCTAAAAATATACTCCAAACACGCTGCAATGTCAATAGGCAAAACCCGGAAGAGCCTCGGATTCACAAAAAGTTTGCAAAAATGCAAAAAATCACACCATATCGTCTCACGAAGGCAAACAAAAGGCCCCTGCAGGGCGGAAAGCCGCAGCAGGGGCGGAAGGAATGAGAGGATCATTCGGCAAACAGCGGGGTGGACAGATAACGGTCGCCGGTGTCGGGCAGCAGGACGACGATGTTCTTGCCTGCGTTCTCGGGACGCTTTGCCAGCTGGATGGCAGCCCAGACAGCAGCACCGGAGGAGATGCCCACCAGAACGCCTTCCTTGTGGCCGATGAGGCTGCCGGTGGCAAAGGCGTCGTCATTTTCGACGGGGATGATCTCGTCGTAGACCTTGGTGTCCAGCACGTCGGGGACGAAGCCTGCGCCGATGCCCTGGATCTTGTGGGCACCGGCGGTGCCTTTGCTCAGGACAGGGGAGGCAGCGGGCTCAACGGCCACGACCTTGACGCCGGGATCCTTGCTCTTGAGGTACTGGCCCACACCGGTGATGGTGCCGCCGGTGCCTACGCCGGCCACAAAGATGTCGACCTTGCCGTCGGTGTCCTCCCAGATTTCGGGGCCGGTGGTGGCGATGTGCGCCTTGGGGTTGGCAGGGTTGACGAACTGGCCGGGAATGAAGGAGTTGGGGATCTCTTTTGCCAGCTCGTCGGCCTTGGCAATAGCGCCTTTCATGCCCTTGGCACCCTCGCTCAGCACCAGCTCTGCGCCGTAAGCCTTCATCAGCTGGCGGCGCTCGACGCTCATGGTCTCGGGCATCACGATGATGATGCGGTAGCCCTTGGCAGCTGCCACGGCAGCCAGACCGATGCCGGTGTTGCCGGAGGTGGGCTCGATGATGACAGAGCCGGGCTTGAGCTTGCCGGAAGCCTCGGCGTCATCGATCATGGCCTTGGCGATACGGTCCTTGACGGAGCCGGCAGGGTTGAAGTATTCCAGCTTTGCCAGAAGCTTGGCAGAAAGGTCTGCATCCTTCTCGATATGGGTCAGCTCCAGCAGCGGGGTGTGGCCGATCAGCTGATCTGCGGAAGTATAGATCTTGCTCATAATAGTAAACCTCCCGATTGCGGGCGATGCGCCCGGCTGCACCGGAGATAGCCGGTGTCGTCTCGATGTCCCTCATATTACCGTTAAACCAATGTGGTTTGTGGGTTTGGCTGTATTATAGCCTCCTTTGGGGCGGTTGTCAATGGAAAATCGAAAATTTCCGATTGAAAAGTTATAAACCCTGTTGTATAATAGGTTAAAATGAACGGAAGAGTGTTTCGCAGCTGACCCGGCTGCATCACAATCATAACAGGAAAGAAGAGAAAGGAATGTCTATGATCGTTTCCACCAAAGGGCGCTATGCGCTGCGTGTGATGATAGATTTGGCTGAGCACCGCTCTGAAAAATATGTCCCGCTGAAAGAGGTCGCCGCCCGGCAGGAGATCTCCGAAAAATACCTCGAAAACATCCTCAAGGTTCTGGTGCAGAACGGCTTTCTCGAGGGCCTGCGCGGCAAGGGCGGCGGCTATCGTCTGACCCGCGAGCCCGACCAGTACACTGTGGGCGAGATCCTGACCCTCACCGAGGGGAGCCTTGCACCGGTGAGCTGTCTTGCACAGGGCGCGGCTCCCTGCCGCCGGATGAGCAGCTGCCGCACGTATGATATGTGGAAGGGCCTCGATGACCTCATTGAGGACTACTTTGGCAAGATCACCCTTGCCGACCTCGCCGCACCCGATGAGGCAGGCAACGACTACGTTATCTGAAGGATGAGCAAAAGAAAATCCCTGCCATCGGCAGGGATTTTCTTTTGTGCAGATCGGATCAGGAAACGACAGCGCCGCTGGTCAGTGTGCTGGTGACAGCGTCCATCAGGGCCACCATGGTGCAGTAGTTCTGGCCGTAGGTGTCCTTATAATCGGAGTAGGCGTCCAGCTGCTCCTGCGTGGGGGTGATGTCCAGCGACTCAGCCACGGCCTGATAGAGCAGAGCTTCCTTGGAGTAGTCTTCCAGACTGCTCTCGAGATGGGCCAGCATATCGTCGGTGCTCTCGTAGCCCAGCAGATTCTGGACGAGGCCGTCGAGGTCATAGCCGTAGTAGCCCGCCAGCGTGCTGTAGTAGTTCAGGCACTGGTTGACCTGATAATCCATCACCTGCTGAGGGATGGACTTGAAGGTGGAGTTTTCCAGCAGGTCGTCCATGACGGCGGTGTTGAGGTTGGAGGTGTAGAGCTGATCCTGATAGTAGGCGCGCAGGGCCTCCACGGTGTAGATGTTGTTGGGGGTGCCGAAGGTGTCGGCCACCCAGCTGTCGGTGAGCTCGGGCAGGACGCTCTCGCTGATGTAGTTGAGCACTACGGTGAAGACGGCCTTCTGGCCGCTGAGCTTCACAGTATTGCCGCTGGCGTCGGTGGAATCGCTGTAGCCGTCGGGGAAGGTGACGTTGACGTCGAAGGTCTCGCCGGGCTTGTGGCCGATGATCTGGTCTTCAAAGCCGTCGATGAACGTGCCGCTGCCCAGCGTCAGATCGTAGTTCTCGGCGCTGCCGCCGGTGAACTCCACGTTGTTCACAGAGCCGACATAGTTGATGTTCACGGTGTCGCCGTCGGCGGCAGCGCGGTCGGTGATGTGCTCGGTGGAGGAATACTGGCTCAGCAGATCGCTGATCTGCTCCTCCACTTCCTCGCTGGTGGGCTCGACGTCCGAGCGCTTGATGGCGACGGATGCAAAGTCTTCGGGCAGGGTCACATAGTCCAGAGCGCGGATGCCCTCCCAGTAGCCCTTCTCGTCCAGACCATCGCTGTAGTTGAAGTTCTGGTAGTCGTAGTCGGACGCACTGCCGAGTGCGGAAGAAGATGCCGTGCTGGATGCAGCACTGTCGGCCTTGCCGCCGCAGGCAGCGAGGCTCAGCGCCAGAGCGCCGGCGCAGACAAGGCAGAGTGCCTTGGTGAAAATACGCTTCAAAAGAATTCCCTCCTGTTGGTAGACCGGTATTTTGCCGGTGGTTCGAAAAACAACCTCTATTATATCGGGTAAAAATGAAAAAGAAAAGTTTTTTGCAAAATTTCCACACTCTCCCCGCCCTTTGTCGGACTTTTGGGGCCGGAGAGTGCGAAAAGGCGGAAAAGATATGGAAAAGCGGGGGAGCTTTTGCTATTATTATAATAATGTTTTCAGTATGCCCGGCGAAAAAGTTAGGAGGATAAACCCATGGATTTCAACAAAGCAGCTCTGGAAATGCACGAGACGCACCACGGCAAGGTGGGCATCGTGAGCAAGGTGGAGGTCAAGACCCGCGATGACCTGTCCACCGCCTACACCCCCGGTGTCGCTGAACCCTGCCGCAAGATCAGGGAAAACCCCGACGACGTGTACAAGTACACCTTCAAGGGCAATATGGTGGCCGTCGTCTCCAACGGCACCGCCGTGCTGGGTCTGGGTGACATCGGCCCAGAGGCCGGTCTGCCGGTCATGGAGGGCAAGGCTGTGCTCTTCAAGGAGTTCGGCGGCGTGGACGCCTTCCCCATCTGCATCGACGCCCACGATGCAGCCAGCGTCA
>ERZ1106941.2492-NODE-2492-length-13593-cov-7.928571_pt1 | contig 13593 bp, 9 predicted proteins | sample MGYA00403670_ERZ1106941 | MGnify/ENA primary metagenome ERZ1106941 (study PRJEB35170, sample SAMEA104062400) | human gut metagenome | biome: human gut; feature: human-associated habitat; material: faeces | place: Denmark | collected 2012-06-04 ...
AAAAATAAAAATATTCGATAACGAAAAATACGACGGTGGCTGGCCGTCGTATTTTCGTTAGAAAGATTATTTTGATTTTGTCCAGACGCCGTTCGCATCTACATAGCTGTTGCCGATCCAGGTATTCGTAGCCATAATACCGGAATCATACATATAATACCATTTACCGTTAATCTGATGCCATCCTTTACCCGCCATAGAACCGTCGGCTTCGAAGTAGTACCATTTGCCGGCAATCTGCCGCCAGGACTTCGTGATCATAACACCGTCGGCATTGAAATAATACCATTTATTATTGAGCTTCTGCCATGCATTGCTTGTCATGTCGCCATTGGCGTTCATATAGTACCAGATACCCTTTACGTTCTGCCATCCAGTCAGCATGTAGCCAGAAGCATCAAAGAGATAGTATTTTCCGTTGATTTTTTCCCAGCCGTTTTTCGTATAGGAGCCATCGGCATGGCGGTACCACCAGCCTTTTCTGTCTTTTTCCCAGGAAGCTTTCTTCACAGGAACTGGATCAATAACTTTACCCTGAGAGAAGGTATATTTTTTACCATCAATCCAGTGAGTACCTTCGTAGCCGATTCCGTTTCCATCAAAGTAGTATTTTCCAGTTGCGTCTTCGTACCACTGATTGCAGAGGAGGGCACCGCTGGCAGATGCACGATAACGGATAGGATCCAGGGTAAAATCACCTTTCACTCCGTAAATATATTCTTCAGGGTCAGGGTTTGTGTAAGTGGAAGTGAAAAACTGATTTGCACACATTCTTCCATAGGAATCAAATGCGTAGTATTTTCCATTGATGGAAAGAATCGTGTTTTTCGGAATTACATAATCTTTTACATAGTAATAGTAACTGCCGACTTTGGTCCAGGTATTATTTGCAAGAGAGTAGAGTTTTCCAGCAGCATCAGCGACATAATAATTGCCGGCCTCATCGCGGAAAGCCATATTGGCTGCTTTCTGACCGGAGATAAAATAATATTGTTTTCCGCCGAGGGTATGGTAGCCGTCCAGACCTTTTCCATCCTGATCGTAAGAGTAAGAAGTACCATCAACAGAAACGGTATTCTGGAAGATCAGAGATCCGCCGGAAGATGCGCGGAAATAACCGGAAATGGTATCGTCTGAGTAATAAAAATCGGTATTGTCATACATACGACCATTGGAATCAAAACCGTAATAGGTGTTTCCGATTTTTATGATTTCATTTGATATTTCTTTTCCGTTGATAAAGTAGTACCAGCAGTCACTGAATTTGTTCCAGCCATTTGCATTGATTGGATGCAGAACGCCATCGTTATCCGCAATATATGTTTTATTTTCTGCTCTTACAACCTGGTTGGTAACTAATTCCGGCAGCGCAGGATTATAAGAAAAGTAATATTTCTTTCCCTGAATAGTCTGCATACCGTTAACACAGCGTCCATCAGAATCAAAATACATCCAGTTTCCAGTACGTGGACGCTTCATCCAGGCATTTTTTACAAGATTTCCGTTTTTTTCAGCAGCATAGATGCCATCATTCAGAGTGATAAAAATATTGTTGGTAACCATGTATCCTTTTCGATGAAATATATAGCTTTTTCCACCGATATCAAATTTTTTATTACAAATGATGGTTCCGTTTGAAACATAGTACCATAATCCGTCAACCTGGGTCCAGCCGTTTTGCGGAAGAACCAGAACACGACCATCTGCTCCGGAAACGTAATTAACTCCATTGGAGGGAAAAGCCATATTTTTGCGGAGTACACCGTCTGAATAATAATATTTTACATTTTGAATGGTTTTCATGCCAGTGTAGCCTTTACCATTGGCGTCAAAGAAGTAACCTGTATTCCAGGTATCGGCAGTGCCGTCTGTAATACGGACTTTTCCGTTTTTATCAGCCAGATAAGTACCAACGATTGTCCAACCGCCATCTGTGGTGATGGTAAAGACGGTATCTGTGTACAGATGTCCTTCTTCGGAAAAACCATAATACGCATCGCCAAGATTCAAAATACTGTTTTTGACAATATTGAAATTTTTTACATAATACCAGTAGTCTCCAACCTTGGTCCAAGCATTATTTTTTAGCTCATGGAGAACACCTTCTCCGTCAGCAGCGTAATTTGTATTAGTATCCGTGTCATAAAGTGCTTTGTTGGTTACCAGACCGTAATAATATTCGAAAGAATAAAGCTTTCCATTAATATTGATTATGGAAGAGGTAGAGTTAACAAGCCTACAGTCCTCTCCATAAAATGCCTTGCGGCCATCCGAAGAATAAGACCATTCATTGTGAAGCAGTGAGCCATCTTTTTTTGCATAATAAGCATTATCATCATGCAAAATGAAACTGAAGAAGGTATCTTTATACATGGTGCCGTTGGATGAGAAGCCATAATACTTGTCACCAATTTTTTCAATCGTACTTTTCAGAAAATGCTGGTCTTTGATATAATACCACTGTTCACCTGACTGATACCAGCCGGTATCGCCTGAAATCTGTTTTAACTGCCCATCACTGGCTGCAAGATAGTAAGAACCATCGATTTCCAGGGCGTTATTTTTCTGACGCTGTCCATTGACCAGATAATACTTCTTTCCGGCGATGTTCTGAATTCCGTTGCAGGATTTGCCTTCTGCGTCAAAGTAATAGGTAGCAGAACCATAATTGAATGAGGTATTAGTAAGTAATTTACCGCTGTCTTGTGCATAGCAGGAAATGGTCTGATCGTCTTGCGTAAGGGTAAAGAGGGTATTATTCTGCATTCTTCCATCTAAATCAAAGGCATAATAATCGGATCCGATTTTGGAAATACAGTTTTTTAATAACTGTCCATTTTTAACATAATACCAGTCAGAATTTGCAGAATTCCATCCTTCCTTGGAGAGACAGATCAGAGAGCCATCGGACAGGCAGAGGTAATTCTTTCCGTTATCATTTACAGTACCACTTCGCTGGATCTCACCATCTACAAAATAGTACTGTTTGCCATCTATAGTGTGAACACCGTTATAAGAGGCAAAGCCGTCTTCACCAAAGTAATAGTTTGCATATCCGCCGGTTCCCCAGGTATTGGTTTTTAAATGTCCATCTTTATCTGCGTAGAAATAACAGGATTTGCCAGCGGAAGGATTCCAAGCGAGCCAGATTTCATCTGTATATATTGTTCCGGTATAATCGAAACAATAATAATAATCACCGATTTTTTTGACACAATCTATTAAAATTTCTCCGTCTTCGGCATAGTACTTTTTATCTTCGAATTGTACCCAACCGTCGGTAGAAGGAACTTCATATATAACGCCGCTATTGAGAGAAAAATAATTTTTTTCATCAATAGTTATATTTGAATTGCAAACCAGACCGCAATTAGAATCATTGAAATAGTAATTTTTACCATCAATTGTCTGCAGTCCGCGAATAGATGCACCATTTGCGCCGAGATAGAAATCTTGAGTCTCGTAGCGTAACCAGGCGTTTGTAGCTAAAGTACCATCTTCCTGTGCATGATAGTATGTACTGATACCATCAGCGTCCTCAAAATAGAATGTTTCATTTTCATATCGCTGACCTTTGAAATTAAATCCATAGCAGAAAGTTCCAATTTGAGTAATTGTATTCTTTAATGGGGTATTATCTTTTAAATAATAATATTTTCCCTCGCTTACTGTCCAGCCATTGTTTTTCATTTTCATAAGGGTTCCGTCTGACTGGGCAATATAATATACGCCATTCTGTTGAACTATTTCTTGAACGCAGAGGCGTGCATCATCAAAGAAATATGTTTGACCATCAATAGTTTTGATTCCATCATAGCCGCGACCTGTTTCGTCAAAATAGTAAAGTTCATTGCTATAGATACGGCACCATCCAGTGTATAGTTCTCCATTTTCTTTTGCTCGATAGCATACTTTTATGTCATTTCCGTCAGCATCTTCTTCATGACGTATGAGAGTAATATTTTTGTATAAAATACCATCTTCGTCAAAATAGTAATGTTTTCCATCAAGTTCAATAATACAGTCGCGCTGCTGTTTACCATCCTGATCATAATAGGAATCACCATCCCAACAGGATCGATATAGCGATCCATCTTCGGAAGCCTTATAGTAGTCATAGCCATACTGAAAGATAGCGTCTTTGACAAGCGATCCATCTTCATTAAAATAATAGAGTTTGCCATCAATTTCCTTGATAGTATCTGCACAGAGTGATCCATCTTCATTCTGGTAGCCGGTTGTACCGTCCTCACGGGTTGTCCAGCCTGGCGTCTGAAGCTGTGCTGCGGTTTCGTCATTTGTTTTGCTTGTTTCTGCATTTGGATCATCCGCTTCGGCATCGCTGATTTCAGAAGAAGAAGAAATTTCGTTGTCAGATACTTCTGAAGTGTCCACCGTTGTTTCCGTATCAGAAACCGTCACATCATCGCTGGAAGCCGTATCTTCTGTTGTTTCTGTATCAGAAGATTCTTCACTCGTACTGGAATCGGTTTCCTGTGCTGCGTCTGATTCCGAATCAGCAGTTTCGTCAGAAACCTGTTCGTCGGAAGTTTCGGAAGTATCAACAGTCGATGAAGTATCTTCCTCCGACTGATCCAGCACCTGCGCAGAGATTTCCTGATCCGGAATATCTGCTGCGTGAACCGTTCCCGGTTCCATAACTGCGGCAGCCAGCGTCACAGCGGCAATGACAGCCGATTTTTGTAGAAATTCTTTTTTTTTCATATGTACTTGTCCTCCTGTTGCAAGATAATTTAAGAATATCATATCTAAAAAAAAAGTACAGTATGTGCGCAGAGGTGTGCTAAGGTATTTTGAAAAATTATGTATTCAGCTGTGATTCTGCTTCCGTAATTAATGAAGTCAGTTCGGATACAGGGCAGGCATATTCGGATTTTTCCAGAATGTGAAAAAATTCATAAAAAGCATGGCAGATACTGCTCTCTGTGATGGAAAGAAACGTCAGTGGACGTCCTTTCTCCATGCGGATAAATACCAGTGCAGTGTTGTCCCGAAGTTCCAGATATAAAGTTTTTGGAAAAACAAAATCGTCGTTCAGCATTGTTTTTTTGCTGTTATCGAAGGTAGCAAGAAAGTGGCGCAGAGCTTCCAGACGATGGGGTGCATCGAGCGGAGAAAAGAGAAAACCGCTGGTTCCGCTGCCGACACCGGTAGTGCAGAAGGTATCGACACCCTGCCGGGTAAAAAAGGAACTTCGATGGGAATCCTTGATTAGGCTGCCTACCAGATTGGTATAATTCTGTGCCATATCCGGAGATAAAGAAAAATATTCTGCGGCAAGTGCCTGGAGCGATTCGAAAGAGAAGAGATCTGAATCACAAAGCGAGGTCTCCAGTGTAAAAATTTCATCCGGAGATGCGGAGCCGAAATACTGTGTCATAGCAGCATCCAGCGAGTCAGGTTTGCAGAGCAGAGGCGCGGTATGCGACAGTGTCTGCAGAAACTCATCGGTATACTGACGAACGATGGCTGGATCAGAGGAGAGAATACTGCGTTTCAGATCAGAAGAAAGCTGCAGAACATGGTCTGGTGTAATGATAAAATAGGGAAACATCAGATATTCCTGATCTGAGATTTTATGTTTGCGATAATAGTAATACGGCTCATAGCAGATATTTTCAAAAAAACACAGAGGAAGAATCTCATTCAGGATTTCGAGATTTTCATGTGTATCGGTTTCATTACTATAGAAAAAAAGCAACTGTTTTATCACAATGCGGCTATTGGCCTGCGGAGAAAATAGACTCAGATAATGCTGCAGAAAAGAGTTATTTGCCGGAAGATTGGTATAAAGTACACAATCTTTTTCGGAACGAAAAAGTTTCTGAAAAATAAAATGCAGCAGCAGTTCCGTATCACAGGAATGTCTGGCAATCGGCGACATCAGAACAAGATCTCCGTCAGGAAGAACACTGTGGAAAGGCTGCGTATTGCTTTTTTCAAGGTCATTGAGATGTGCAAACAGATGAAGAATACTTTTCTGATTCTGGTAGGCAGATTCGCCGATAAGTTCTCTGTTATACAGATTCAGCAGCTCCTGCTCTTCTGAGAAAGAAAGGCGAAGTGCGCTGCAGAAAGACTTTAAAAACTCTGGATTAGGAAGCCGCTTTCCGGTAACCATCCGCTGCAGAGTTGTACGCTCCAGGGAGGCGGATTTTGAAATACGATAGACATTCGAACCGTTTTCGAAAAGAAGTTCTTTACATTTTTCACTAAATTTAGACATTTTTATTAACTACCCCTGAATTATTCATGGAGCAATTTCTAACCTAAAACTTGCACCATGAATTGAAAAAATGATCCATGCAGCCATAACTTCTCTCAATTCGTCAGAAAAAGGGCATAAAATCCCTATGACGAGTTTTGGAGCAATTATCAGGCTGTCAAGGTTCGTTGACAGTTGCTATTCCAGCTGTACACTCAGCTTACTTATTGCAGAAAGGGTGTCATAAAACTCTTCTTTATATGGGCAGCTGCTACACAGCTTGAATGTGATATATCTTGCTGAATGAACTACTTTTGTAGCAATCTTCAGCAGTTTTAAACGGACGGTATCAATGCGTTGTTTCCGCATTTTTGCTGATAATACCAATCGTCTAAACCAATTAAATATGTTGTAGGCAAGCGCATGTACCTGGACTCTGTTTGCATTTACGATTCTGTTGTGACTGCTCACCGCAGAAAAATCAAAACCAGATTTGCTTTCTTTGATGAAGTTTTCCATCAGACCTCTTTTGCAGTAAAATTTGATGAGATATTCCGGTGAGGAATCCATATTTGTGACGATAAAAGTATACATGTAAACCATTTGATTTTCTGGCTTCTCAACCTTGCACACAACGCGTCTTTCATAAGGCCATGGACCAGCTTTGTACATGAATTCACCGTAAACCACAGCGTAGTCCACCTTGTTATTTTGAGTCCGACTGGTAAGTGCATCTGCAAGAAACGACGCTTTTTCACGGAGAATCTTGTTTTCCTTCAGCCGGATAACATAGTTTGTTCCGTTTTCCTCACACTGCTTATAGAGATCAGGAGTTGCAAAACCACTATCGCCGCGAAGCAGGAGATGGATGGTTGGATAATCATTCAGGTACTCATCGAGAATCGGCTGCAGGAAATCGGTTACACCGGTGCAGGAATAAGCCGCTCCATCACGGAGTTGGATTTTTATCAGATCACCTGTGATTCCGTCATAACAAACGAGCGGATGGTAGCCATTACTCTGATAATGGAAGTTAAATGCCCTGCCTTCCTGTTTGCCGTATGCTGCGAGGAGCGTGGAATCCAGATTTAGGATCACTGCCTGAGGCATCTGGATGCTGTAGAGCCTTTTTCTAAGTATCCGGCTGATCTTCTGGAACTGCTTTAAAGTGTCTTCATCCATGCGGTTAAAGAATCTTGATACTGTTGGCTGAGATGCTAATGCGGATTTTCCAAGTACAGCTTTAAAAACAGGATCATTGGTCAGTTCATCTGAAGCATCATCTTCGAAGTAACCGGCCATGATCATATATATCATCTGGAGAAGGTTATCCCTGTCCGTATGATATCGAAACACTGCAGGATCATTGGTCTTAAATGAATGGTTTAAAAGCCGTTCAATGCCAAGTTTGCTTACGAACTCTTTGATAAGGAGTAAGCCTGCATCGGAGGATAAGTCGCCTCCATCAAAATTTATTTTAATTTGCCTATTGCTTTGAAGTGAAAAGGTGTTTAAAATACTCATAAAGGGCTCCTTTGTTGGTATTTATTTTGATTCGACACCTTAATTTTACCACAAATGGATGCTCTTTTTTATTCACTTAACAAGTGAAAAGCAATATGCAATTAAAATACAGTAACTATGTGGCTTTCAGCCACGATCACGGCTTTGTCGTGAATAATTCAGGCTACCTTTGCTAATCAAATTTGAAAGTCATGTTAATCATTATAATACAGGGGGGGGGTAATGAAAGTCAAGAAATTATAAAATATAAAGCACAATAGTAAGCACATATTGAAATAAAAAAGAAAATATGCTATTATACAGATAACTTATTAAATTTTCTGATAAAGTAAAAATAGTAGAAGAACGGGAGGAAATTTTGTGAGAAGGAAAGAAATATTAAAAAATCATCAACAGTAGCGGCTGCTATGCTTGCAGCAGCATTGATCAGTTCTGGAGCGGTTCAGGCAGCGGAATACGATCCGACAGAAGTTGATAGTGATACAAAGGAAGAGGAACCAGTTGCTATAGCGGAAGAAGAAAAAAATGGCTGGCAGGAGGAAAATGGCTGCTGGTATTATTATGAAAACGGTGAAAAAGCTACAGGAATCGTAGAAATCGGCGGAAAGCAGTATTTTTTTGAGTTGCAGGATGGAGAATTGCAGACAGTAAATGTTATTTAAATGATGCAGTATATCGGACAGACAGCAATGGAGTTTTGATCAGCGGATGGTATGGCAATTATACATGGGAGAAGGAGTATTACGAAGCTGACGGAAAGGGAGCAAATGGTTATAAAACAATAGATGGGAAAAATTATTATTTCGAAGATGGAAGGATGCTTTTATCAGAAACATTTCTTGCAGACTCGTATCTTTATATTATCTCAGGATCTGGAGAAGTGGTACAGAGAGTATCGGCTTCAAAAAATGGATGGATTGCAGCTGGAGATGAATGGTATTATGCGCAGAATGGAGAACTGGTAAAAGGTGAGTGGATTACCTATAAGGGAAATCAGTACTTTCTGAAATGGGAAGGAAAGATGGCATCCAGCGAATGGCTGTATCAGACATATTACTTTAAGAGCTGGGGCGGTCGTTATCAGAATGAATGGGCGAAAATCAACGGCAAATGGTATTGTTTCGGTGAAGACGGCCAGAAGTATGTAAGCAGATGGCTGGAATACAAAGGAAACCTGTATTACTTCCGAAAAGACGGAACCAGGCAGGAAGATGGCTGGTTCAAGCAGGGCAGTACCTGGTACTGGATGGAAAACGGCGGCAAAATGGCCGTCGGATGGAGAAAGATCAACAATGTCTGGTACTATTTCAAGAGTAGCGGAGCGATGTGTCAGAATGAATGGCTGAAGCAGAAAGGTATCTGGTATTACTTTAAGGATGGCGGTGCTATGTGCCAGGACGAATCGTATTCCGTGAAGGGAATTTCGTATGAATTTGATCAAAACGGTCATTTGAAAGAGTAAGTTTAGGATGAAAGATGCAGAAAAGGAGAGAATGAGAGTGGGAAAGAAAAACAGAATTGTCAGATATGCTGCAATGCTGTTTCTTACGGCAGCAGCTGTTTTTGCAGCACCGCAGAAAACATTTGCGGAAGGAAATAAAACATACCCGACAGGAGACCTGAAACCTTATGCACCGAAGCAGATGGAAAATGAGCCTGAGACGTATGAGGCGCGGGGAGTGGATTACAAAGGAAGCGATTATCAGCTGTATACAACTCTTGAGGAAAGAGTAAAAACAGCGATGCTGGCAGGAGAAGACTGGGTTGATATCAGCGATCTGAATATTCGAACAGATACGTATGATTTGAGCTACTTTTATGGATATTCGCCGTATTTTCCAAGTGAGTTATGGAAAATTGGTGCATGGTATGGAAATACCTACTACACGGAACTTGACATTGATAATTCTTTTGGCACGGTGGAAGAGACCCAGGAAGTTTTCCAGAATGTGGATCGGAAACTTGCTTCAATTTATAAACTGGTAAATAATTCCATGAGTGAAGAGCAGAAGGCGATTACCATTCATGATTATCTGGTCTCTCATGCAGAGTATGATTATTCTTACTCTAATTACACAAGTTACGGTGTATTGATGGAAGGAACGGGTGTATGCCAGTCTTATGCATTTGCCTATATGTACATTATGAATCACCTGGGCATTGAGACACATTTTCTGGTGAGTGATCCGATGAACCATTCATGGGACATGATAAAAATTGATGGTTCTTACTACAATGTGGACTGTACATTTGATGATCCGACCTGGAATGAAGGAGATCGGTTTGGTGCAGCGGAACACACGTATTTCTTACGAAGCACCAGTGAAATGGAAAATCTGGGTCATACGTTTCAGACGAAACCGTACAGCTGTACCAGTACAAAGTACAGCAATGTTTTCTGGCGAAATGTAGAGTCACCGGTATATTTCCAGAGCGGAAAAGCATATTTTATTGAGAATGAAAGTCTGAACAGTTACACGCTGTCAGATGGAACGAAGAAAAAACTTTACACAGATCTGCCGTATTACTATGTCAGCCTTGCGAGAAATGGTGATTTTCTGTATTACAATACAGAGCAGAATATATACCAGTATTCGATTGCAAATGGAAATGTAGAGAATTTTTATGAACTTTCCAGCAGTGAAATCAGTGGAGAACTGCAGGGACTTATGATAGAGAGCAGTACACTTTATGTGGAAGTGTATTCGGAGGAGAATGGATATAATTACTATCATATGGATCTGGACTCTGAGCTGAATGGCTGGTCTCAGACCGCAGATGGCTGGGTCTATTACAAAAACGGCACAAAACTGACGGGCTGGCAGTGGCTGGATAAAAACTGGTATCTGTTTGGTTCGGATGGTATCATGAAAACAGGCTGGCAGAAAGACGGCGGCAAATGGTACTACCTGAATAAGAGTGGTGCGATGCAGAAAGGTTGGCAGAAGCTCGGAGGAAAATGGTATTACCTGAATAACAGCGGCGTGATGCTGACGGGCTGGCAGAAGCTCGAAGGGAAATGGTACTATCTGAACAAAGACGGCGTGATGCAGACCGGCTGGCAGAAGATCAGCGGAGCATGGTATTACCTGAACAAAGACGGTGTAATGCAGACAAACTGGCAGAAGATTGGTGGAACTTGGTATTACCTGGACAGCAGCGGTATGATGAAAACCGGTTGGCAGAAAGTCAGTGAAAAGTGGTATTATCTGGATGGAAAAGGCGTAATGCAGACATCGAAGTGGATCGATGGAATGTATTATGTAAAAGCAGATGGAACCATGGCGGTATCCGAATGGGTAGATCAGAATAAGTATTATGTGGATGCCAATGGAAAGTGGGTAAAAAATAAGACAAAATAGAAAATAAAAAGCATTTATGGGCAGATCAGAGAGAAGGTCTGCCCGTTTTTTGACTGATAGGAAAGTTCGGATTTCGTAGAAATGATATAGTCCACTGGACCGATTATCCAATGCGTCGTAAAACCCCTTGCTTTAGCTATGGTGATATAAGACGCGTCCATCGAATTTACGCAAGTAATTGAGATGGACAAAATAGTGGTTGTATTAAATGGAAAAAATATAGTATAATACAAACATGAATACAACATATAAATCAAACAACAATGTCGTCTATTCGTGCAAATACCATGTAGTATGGTGTCCTAAATATAGACGAAAAGTATTAACCAATGGTGTAGATACCAGGTTGAAGGAACTGCTCACAGAGTATGCTGCAAATCTTTCTGTAGAGATTCTGGAAATGGAAATCATGCCGGATCATGTTCATATGCTGCTGGAAGTAGACCCTCAGTTTGGTATTCACAAAGCCGTAAAATCTTTCAAAGGCTATACTTCCAGAATTTTAAGACAGGAATTTCCATATCTTAAAACTAAGATGCCGACGCTTTGGACAAACAGCTATTTTGTATCGACGGTGGGTGGTGCTCCGCTGGAAGCAGTAAAACAGTATATCGAAAACCAGAAAACATCGCAGAGACAAAAGGATAAGATGGGATAATGCAAAAAGGGATCAAATTCAGAATCTACCCGAATAAAGGACAGAAAGCCTTCATTCACCAGACGCTGGGATGCTGCAGGTTCATCTATAACCGGGGACTTGCCATGCGTAAGGAAGGCTATGAAAAAGGGGAAAAAATCGGCTATGGCCAGACTTCTGCCATGCTGACGGAACTGAAAAAGCAGGAAGAGTTTGCTTTTCTGAAAGAAGCCGATTCCATCGCATTACAGCAGTCATTGCGGGATCTTGACCGGGGATTTGTAAACTTTTTTCAAAAAAGAGCGTCCCATCCAACTTTCAAAAGCAAACATAACCATTTTCAGTCGTACAGAACGGTAAATCAAAAAGACAACATTCGTATCGTGGGAAGATATATCAAACTTCCGAAGCTTGGATATGTGAAAGTGCGTCAGTCAATGGAAGTGGGAAACATTCATCACGTAACCATTGAGCATACGCCATCCGGAAAATATTTTGCGGTTCTGAATGTTGAATTTGAACCGGAACCGCGACCTAATCAGGGTGGAACGATTGGGATTGATGTTGGAATCAAAACGTTCTATTCTGACAGCAACGGAAATACAGTAGCGAATCCCAAATATCTGGAACGCTCGATGCGAAAACTTGTAAGGGAACAGCGCAGACTTTCCCGAAGAGAGAAAGGATCCCATAACCGGGATAAGCAGCGAATTCGAGTTGCCAAAGTACATGAAAAAGTAACGAATCAAAGAAATGATTTCCTGCAGAAACAGTCAACGATGCTGGTGTGTGAAAACCAAACCATCTGCATCGAAGACCTGCATGTAAAGGGAATGATCCGGAACCGTAAACTGGCAAAGTCGATAGCCAGTGTTTCGTGGGCAAAGTTTTTCGAAATGCTGGAATATAAAGCTGTGTGGTATGGAAATGAAATCCGCAAAGTACCAACGATGTATCCGAGCAGCCAGACCTGCAGTTCCTGTGGCTATCGGAATCCGCTGGTGAAAAATCTGCGCATTCGTATCTGGGAGTGCCCCGGGTGTCATGCAGTTCATGACCGGGATACGAATGCAGGCATCAATATTTTGAAAAAAGGACTGCAGCTGCAGTCGGCATAAAGATAAGAAAACTGTACCGCAGGGCATGCGGGAACAGTATAAAGATAGCCTGTGGACACCGTGTAAGACATTGCAGTACCGTAAGGTATTTGCCAATGCAATGGTGGAAGAAACAGGAATCCCCCTGCTTTAGCTGTGGGGAGTGTCAAAAAGCACTCAGAAATCATCAATTAGTAGAAAAGGTTAATCCTGCTTATACAAGTCAGAACTGTCCTAAATGCGGTCATACTGAAAAGGCAAATCGTGATAAGCGTAGACATCTTTTCTGCTGTAAAAACTGTGGCTATAAGTCTAATGATGATAGAATCGGTGCAATGAATCTGTATCGTATGGGAATTAATCTATTAGTACCTGATACAGCTGCTACAGAATAAATTTCTGTGGTACAGGTATATGTCAATATGCCTACGATGTAACGCCACTTTTGGTAATAATACCAAACGACTAAATGTGGAAGGATGACATCCATTATACCACAGGGCAGTTACAAGCTCCCACCTCTGAGGCATTAGCCGTAGGTGGTGAGTAATTGACAAAAAGAACATAAACCCATGCTAAAGTAAAATAGTAAAAATCTAAAGCACCAAACCAAACAGTAAATCATAACGAGATCAGGAAAACACCCGACTGCCCGCCCGCTTGTTTTCCGTCCGTCACATAAAGGAGACCCATCATGGAAAAATTAAAAATCCTAGTAGTAGACGACGAAAGCCGCATGCGCAAACT
>ERZ1106941.2495-NODE-2495-length-13590-cov-4.665977_pt1 | contig 13590 bp, 10 predicted proteins | sample MGYA00403670_ERZ1106941 | MGnify/ENA primary metagenome ERZ1106941 (study PRJEB35170, sample SAMEA104062400) | human gut metagenome | biome: human gut; feature: human-associated habitat; material: faeces | place: Denmark | collected 2012-06-04 ...
CGGCTGACATGGTCAAACTTTCTGACTTTAGTCCCTTCTGGCTTTGCGTCCCTGCTTTTCAGCAGGTTTGCTTTTAATTTTCCAAAATAAAATACCACGAAGTTATTTACATGTCAATACTGTTAAATAAAAAATCTGTATGTTTTTATCGAATTAAACTTTATTCTGTCTCTATGTTTTCCGCTGGAATCTTTTCTAACGTGAGAATAAGCTGTCCAGTTCCGTCTGGGTATTCACGAACTTCTGCACAATTCACTTCTGAAAACGCTTTGTCCTGATACGAAACTTCCTGTATAGTTTCAAAATACCAAGCGGTATAATCTGGTGTCTCCACTGACTGACCTTCTCCATACCAACCTTCGTTTTGAATTTCAGTTACAACGTCTGTTTCTCCTAATTCATACTTTCCTTCTAAGCACCATAGCCCGTCTTCTGAGAAATGAAGCGTTACTTCCATATCATTTCCATAAATATTATAAAGATCCTGCAATGTTAATGTACTTATATTCATTCCACTTAACTGCGGTGCCTCCATTCCCCACAGCAGACCCTCGATTGGAAATGTGCCTTTTCCAAGTTCTGAGTTGTTCTCACCAATCTGAACATAAGAAAGTTCTTCCTGAGAACCATATTGATATCCTGTATACTCACTATAACAATCTGAAGTAATCTCATGTGTAACTTCTGATATATGCAATACATGCATTGTCTCAAACATCATATCTCTCGACTCGTTTTCCGAATTAAACTTATAAGTTAATGTATTCCATTCGGACCCAAGCACAACGGTTTCATTCTCATTCTTTGCCAATACACTATTTACGGTAAAACCAACTGTTGCTTTTTCTACCTTAAATCCACAGTTTTCCATCCACTGGCTAAGCGCTGCTATTCGCTGCTGCTGTTCCTCTTTCATCCAACCATCCACTACTGTATTCCCGTAAAAATTTTCCGCTCTGTTCTGGAAATACTGATTTAAAACTGCCTCATCCTCTGCATCTAACTGGAGCTGAGCTTTTATCTGTGTGCTATTTTCATACGTATTAGAAGCGAATGCACTCATCTGAACAGCTAGCATACTGATAATCATAACTAATACTCCAAATAAACCTCTTTCTGAAATTTTTCTCATAGGCGCTCCTTTCTGGTCGTTAAAACCATGATATGTTCATTTCACCATCACTTTTCTTGATTTCATCATAATATAGTCAATATATTTTGTCAATAGTTTCTATATTATCCGTACATTTTTTTGTAAATCGTCTTATTTTCTAATAATTTTGTTGTTTTCTGTTTTGTTTGTTGCAATTAACGCTGTACTATTCATTGCTGACTTCATTTCCAGTCCGCAAAAAGCCTCTTTTTACGTTCGATCATCTCGTCTGTTTTTTCCAGATAAGTCTTGATATAATTCCAATTATAGAATATCAAGCTATTAAACTATTTACATTCATCATAAATTATTATCAAATACCTGCGACTATTACAAACTATTTACATAATAATATAAATCAATTACTTAAAGAATTATCTGTAAAAGGCACTAAATAGAGTTTATCTTTAGTATCAGTTTCTGACAGTGAATATTTTGAAATCATTAGCATATTATCATACGATAACACACATCGAATAACAAATTGTTCATTTTCCATAGAATAATTTTGAATTTCCAAAGCACCTGTTTGCTTATTTAGACGATAAATATCATTTGTGTTTCTCAAGTAGAACAATTCATAACCTGTTTTATTATTCGAATTAGGAATGTACTCCAAATTAGCTTCACATAAGAGCATTTCGATTTCTTTGTCGGTATATTTACATATAATGGAAACGCCAGAATAATCGGTTATGCAAAAATAATTGTCAAAAGCATAAAACACTCCAATATTATCAGTTATGTCATAATCACGAAAAATAGAAGTTATGTCAATCGTCCCAACACAAATAAAGTCAAGATCATATTTATTTAAAAAATATTGCGTGTCAGAATTATTCTTAGCTCGTTCGAGGACATATAAATACTCGTTATCGCTGTCAATATAGATTATGTTACATTCTGCACTAGTTGAATATACCTTGCTTGAATCCATGCTAATTTGCTTAAAGTCACCATCTTTAGTGATCGTTTCAAGAAAAGTATTCATAGAACCATCTGAAAGAGCATTCCCCTGTAAAGCAATGATTTGATTATTCATTTCAACCACAGGAATTAATTTTTGTAAATATAGGTTCTCAGATATAGGTGTCATTTCCATTTCTGAGAAGTCTACAGCATACAAAACATTTTTCATATCGTTATCACTATATGTGCTGATATAAAAATATAAAATGTCATCTATCATTACATTACTTCTGCCTTTTAAGGCAAAATCAGAAACATGACCAACGCTTTGGTTTTCTCCCGTTTGAAAATTATAAATAAAGAATTCAACCGCAGTTCTTCCTATTTCCATATATAAAAGTTGACTTTCATATACATCAATATATGTTCGTAAATTTGATTTTTCCAATGAAACTGTGTAAGCTTGCACTATACTCTCATCAGAAGACATTGCATTTGAAGTAATACACAAAGAAGAACACCCAGTAAAAAAGATCATGCAAACAAGCAATACTATTAAATTTTTTTTCATTGTCCAGTCTCCATATTTTATATAAATGCTATTCATGGGGAGAAGAAGTGGCTCATTCTCCCCACATAGCATTTATATTTCTAATACATACTATTGATATATGTCACCATATCAGAAATATATGTGCCTGCTGTAGAAGTTGTCTTACATCCCACAGCAATAGTATCTTGAGTAGGGGCAGAGCCATTAAGATATCTCAAAGCTGCCTGTACAGCAGCGGGACCACAGTTATAGTATCCGTCTCAATTACTTGCAGACGAACATTTAGAGCAGTTGTATAAGTTGAGCAAATCTTGTAGTTCCTTTGAAACATTTTCACAAGCTACACCAAGATGTTTTAGGCATTTTTAGAAACTTGATCATTTATAGATCTATAAATACGAATCTCTGCATCCCAGAAATAAAAGACGACTTTCATATCTATAATCAATACAATTACCGCTTCAATATAATAACGCGCTACTCCTCCATTTACAAAAATAAGTTCAGGAAGAAATAGCCCCAACCATGTCCATGTTGACAGATCAACACCCAACCAATATAAAAAACATGGCATCAGAAAGAACAAAAAGCAAAGAATTGCTTCCGATGCAGGATTCAAACGATAAGCAAGCAGAGAAACGACGATACAAACACTGATAACCGAAAAATACTGTAATACAGTTTTCAATAAAAAAGCATGACGAATCGAAATCGAAAGCTCAAACTTTTCATAACCGATAACTGTATTTAATGACAATTTCATTGGAACACGCTCGATATTTTTCAATAATACAAAGTCATACGGTACATACAAAATTGCAGCAATCACAGATGCCAGCACTATCATCTGCATCAGCTTACACATGGCAACCGGGCGTTTTCCAAGCTTTGTACTCTGCAAAAGGAGGCTGCTTTCGGCTTGTCGTTCAATGCCAAATAACGCAGTCGCACCCAGAAGAAAAACAGCAGCAAAAATCATTGCAAAAATTGTCTGTTTCTTATTATCCTGAAACAAATAGGCCAACTGGTCAACATCTACGAATCCAGCCTTTTCTCCCACCGAAAGATGCTTTTCAATCACCGCAGCCTGCTCCATTACACGTTGGAAGCCTTTTTTTCTGGTATCGCTCAAAAGCTGTCGATACATCTGCCATTTTTCATATTCGTCCTCTGAGAGTTCTCCCTGTTCGTACTGCTGTCTCTTTTGAACGGCTTCTTCATCTTCCATATTTAACAGTTGCTGTTCCTGTTGCAGGTAATCTCTGCTCTCCTGCGTGTACGCTCCGCTTAACTTCTCGATATAATATTGATATACTTGTTGATCTGTATTTCCTTTGTGTGACTCAATATCAGGCAACAGGCGAATATTGAAAAATAAAAGCAAGATGATTACAACTGCCATTGCGCCCAGTTTGTATAATTTATAGCCTTCATGCAAAAACAATCCCCTATGCTGCGCACAAAGCTTTGCCATGCCATTTGCCACAAATTGAAAACCACGAGGCAGCTTTCCTGATTCTCTAGTCTCTTTGCTGAAACTGATACAGGCCAACACTGGCAGTAGAATTATACCACACAACACAAGCAGTAGCTTTCCTGTTACCACGGAAAATGGCTGTGATAAAATGTTGAGATTATGATACTCACAAAACCATGCCTTCGCATCAATCACAGCTGCCAAGTTCAAATATTTTAACGCATTCCATTTGGATACACTGTTAATCTGATCATAGGCAAGATATTCCAGACAGATAACTACCACGCATGCGCTCGCTGCAATGCCAAATCGCCATCTTCTTGTCAGCATTGCCATGATAACGGATGCATAAAACAATGCAGCTAACACCTTAACACCCAAATAAAGAATCAAATACTGCTGTATGCTTATGGGATATGGACAATTGCGAAAGCTTGGGATGGAAATAAGGGCCAGCGTCATATCTCCCGTTCCATACATCAAAATGGCAAGTACAATCTGACTTCCATATAACAAAATGGCAAGCAGCACTGCAAAGAAAAAATAAACAATGGTCTTTGCCAATGCCATCTCCAGATGTCCTCTTTTTGTGCTTCCAAGCAGTTGATACAGCCCCGCCTCTTTTTCTTTCCGAAAAATTGCCCAGCCTAGAAACAACAGCAATCCAGGCACAATAACATCTGCCAATGCGCTGTCTGACCATGCATCTGCCGCATCAGAATAAGTTAACCCCGGCTGTACTGAACTCATCTTTTCATACGCTTCTGCGGTTTTCTGTATGTTTTTCTGAGAAAAAGAATCCACATCCGAAAACAATGATAGCTTTGACATGGACTGTGCCTGTGTTTTCACGCTCTCCAAAAATTCCGCATAGGATATTGCATAATTGACACGTTCCAATAGTTTAGTAAATGCCTGATACTTCTGCTGTGTCTGCTGTATATCTGTCTTTTCGTTCGCGTTTTCCTTAAGGCGTTTATTCCAATCAACCTCTAGTGCATTCATCTGTAACAGTTCAAATGCCATATCGGAATCTCCATATGCTGCTGAGAGCAGAAAACTTTGCCATGCACTTTCTTCCTGTAGCCATTGTCTGGCTGTCTCTGCATCCATTTTCTCTACTGTTGTAAGTGCATCCTCATAATATTCCCGATAGGATTCATTCCGCTGCCAGGCATAACTATCAGCATTTTTCCATTGATATCCAAGCACAATGCACATGCTCAATACTACTACCAACAACACGCTTTTATCCGATATCAGTTTTTTCCATTCATACCATACCTGCTTCATACGTAACTTCCCCCATGACACATTATTTGTCTTTTTCTCTTTTTGCTTCTGATGTCATGTGATACAAATATACTTCTTCCATGCCTGCCCTTACTGCATGTTTTTCTCTTTTGATTTCTTCGTCGATTCCAACTGCCCGAACGATAATGCCTTCTTTGCCCACTGACAAATTGCTTACCAGATATTCTTTTTGTATCGACACCACTTCATTTTCCTGTGCCACAAACTCCCAAACTAGTCCATCCATTTCTGCAATCAGTTTTGGGACCTCATCCTGACGGACAATCTCGCCACGTTTGATCAGAATCATCTCTTTTGCAATACACTCAACATCGGAAACGACATGCGTTGCAAAAATTACAATGCATTCTCTTGACAGTTCACTGACAAAATTACGAATATTGATTCGTTCTTTCGGGTCAAGACCCGCTGTCGGCTCATCTAACACTAGAATATCCGGGCTATTCATAACGGCCTGCGCAATTAGCAGACGCTGTTTCATACCACCAGAATATCCGCCGATCTTTCGATCTGCTACTTCTGTCAAATTCATCTGCTCCAGCAAGTTGTTAATCTTGTATTTTGCTTCCCGATGCGATAACCCCTTTAGCGTTGCCATGTACCACAAAAAACGCCGCCCGGTAAACTGATTATACAGCCCCTGCTGCTGAGGCATGTAACCCAAGCGATCACGATAGGCTCTGCCCAATTCCTTGATATCGCTTCCATTAAACAGTACTTTGCCACCTGACGGCTGCATATTTCCGGTAATGATTTTCATCAACGTGGATTTTCCAGCGCCGTTCGGGCCAAGCAGTCCGTAAATTCCCGGTGTAAGCGTCAGTGAAATTCGATTCAACGCTGTTTTCTTATTTGGATAAGTATGTATTACATCTTTTATCTCCAGTTCCATCTTTTCACACTCCCATCTGCATCCGCTTGGGTAAACACACCAGCATTATTACGGCTCCATGCAGTTAAATGTTGCTCCATTTTCAAAGAAGTCCGACTTTTTCACCCAATATACACTATCTGTCCCTCCATCCAACTCAGAACACTGATAAAATAAATATTCATCGTCCACACCGATACACTGAAAAAGTGGCATTCCCGGCAAGGCTACTGCCGCTTCCAACTCTCCACTTTCTTTATTAAAGGCTGCAACAATCGGGTCAATCTCAGTCATTCCATACACATACAAGTGCGTATCGTCTGTGGAAATCCAACTATATAAATTACCTGTTGTGTCGGCAGCAAAGCCAAAGTTTTTAAGAGAATCCAGTGTCAACATCTTGCTTTCTGCTGTTGATTTAAGCATCGCATTTACATATTCTGCACACAAACCATCATTTTTTAAAGTACACTCAAAAAATTCGCCATCCTCAGTCGGTAGAAACATACTCTGCCAGTTTATTTCTCTCTCCTGTGCTTCTTTTGTCTTTGTATCATAAATAATCAAGCTAGAATCTTCTGTATCTGCAAGTTTTGTCTGAATATACACAAATTCTCCATATGGATATATACGAAGTACTGCATCCATACTCTGAAGTGTTACAATTGTCTCTGGATCGTTTTCTCCTAACTCAAGACGTTTAACAGTTTCAGTTCCAATCAATGTTTCTGGATCAGTTTCTCTTGATATATAATATAAACTGCCGTGATGAAACGCAAAACTATATGCATTTTCCATGTGATAATCTACTTGCTCGCGACTGCTTCCATCTGGTGCAAGTTCCAACAGATATTCCTTTTCACGATAATCTGCATTAATATCCTTGTCAAAATAAACGGATGATGCATTTGCATATAGCTTACCATCATAATATTGCAAGCCATCGTTTACACTACCATATGCTACATATGCCGTACATTCACTTCTCTTTTTGCTGTCTGTTTCCTTATTATGAAGACAATCTGGACGATTACACAGTGCAATTAATGTCTGTGTTTCAAAATCACAGTAATACACAAAATCGCCCAATCTAACATAATACCCCTTCGGTCCCCTAGCAAATGCAGAAACCGTATGAGCAGTTTGATAAGACCAGTTCCAATCTTTTTCCAAATCAAAGCTGCTATCCTTTTTTAATTCTACTGAAAAATCATCATTATAATTTTCTACAACAAGTGTATAATTACTTTCCTCTATCGTACGCTCTGTTGTTTTTTCTTCAGCAAATCCATAAAGGGGTGGGGCTACTACTGTGGTCAGAAAAGACAGAATTACCATTCTTTTCATCATTTTTTTAATATTTTTTTTCATAGAAATTCTCCCTTATTAAATAATCGGGACAATAAAAATTGTCCCGACATTTATTTTATTTATTTCGTTTAATTTACTTTGTTGCCGTGGTTTCTACAGTCCAACTATTTACTGAATGAATACCTCTTCCATGATGAATATTGCTTCCAGACGCAACTGTGGATACTTCCATCTCTCCTGTGTAATTTGCCACATTTTGTAATGTTGCATTAGATTCTGTTGTTTCCGATATCTTCGGGAAGTCATCCACATCCATTATCGACTATCTGCTTGAACAATCGGGTACATCCATTAACCACGAAGAAATCGCATCTAAACTTCTTCGGAGCCTCAAATCCAAAGAAGATGCTGTTATAGAATCCGTCGAAGGATATCAGATGACTGATGCCCAAAAATACCGTATGCGTCTTGTCCGCGCACATATGGATTATATCACAGCCGAAATCAACGATGTTGATAAAATGATAGAAAATATGATTTCTTCATTTGTATTAAATATCCATTGATTTCACCTCTTTCCATTAATGGGTTATTTTTTTAGCAATTTCATGCGGTCTACTACTAAACTTTCTGTTATTTTTATAACATATTGCATAGGTTTTGTCAATAACTTTTTGTTTTTTTGATACAAATTTCCAAAATCAAGCAACATAAAGCTGTTATGAATGAAATGTACTTTCGCACATAAGTCGTCTATGAATAATAGTCCTTTCACACCTTTTTTAACTACTGGACAAATTGTCCAGTAGTTTCCCATTCACTGTTTTTAATTTATTTGATTATCTATTTCTCATTTATAAATAATTGCCCTAATTACTTTCTTTTCCAACAATTTTTTAAGTTCCCATATTCCACAAATACACATCTTCCAGTGTTGGAACAGCAGCCTTTGGAGTTCCCCATCCAAACTGAATCTGTTGTTCCTTCATCTGCTCTAGTTCTGCAATTACGCGCACCAAAAGACCTTCCTTTGCGATATTCACATTACTGACAAGGAGTACCTGTTCCAACTCGCTTAACTGATCTGGTCGAATGATTACTTCCCAAACAAGTTCCTCCATCTGTTCCACCAATTTTTCCGGTGTCTCTTTTTCTAGCAGCTTCCCGCTGCGCAGAAGCAAGATTTCCTTTGCGATACACTCTACATCACTAACTACATGCGTTGCGATGAGCACAATCTTATTCTCAGAAATACTGCTGATATAATTACGAATACGAATGCGCTCTTTCGGATCGAGACCTGCTGTTGGCTCATCAAGTATCAAAATCTGCGGTTCATTTAGCAGTGCCTGCGCAAGCAACACACGCTGCTTCATACCACCAGAAAATCCACCCAACTTTCGATTTCTTGCCTCCGTCAGATTTACAACCTCAAGTAGTTCCTCAATCCGTTTTCTCGACTCCTTTGCCTTCAATCCTTTTAATGCTGCAAAATAGCGCAAAAACTCAAGTGCAGAAAAACGATCATACAGTCCTTGCTGTTGTGGCATGTAACCAAGCACATCACGGTAAGAAGCGCCCATTTTTGCCGTACTGATACCATTTATCAATATTTCCCCTTCATCGGGTTCTAAATTCTGCGTAATCAGATTCATTAATGTCGATTTTCCAGCACCATTTGGTCCAAGTAAGCCGTAGACACCCGGCTCAAGCTCTGCCGAAAAATGATCGAGCACTATTTTTCCTTTTTCATAGCTTTTTGTCAGATTCTTTAATTCCATTTTAATCATCTTCCTCTCCTTTTTCTCTGATATGCGCGCCACGCTGCTGCTGTAAAAACGTATGCCACTGCTGCAAGCAAAATTAGGTATTCAGTCTGTACCCCAAAGCCTTGTTTCAGTGTCTGCGTTCCAAACAGAAATACCTTTGCAAACCAAAGTCCAAATATGTTCGACATTCCTGCACCGCTGGCTATCACTGGAAGAACAAACAGCACCGCTCCCACTAACACCGCATACAGCCGGTTCTTCATCCGCACAGAAATTGACAAAAAACCAACCGCTGCACAGACCACACCAATCATCTGCATCACCGACGTCCAAACCAAATATCCACGCACGGTCAGCTGTACATCTATTACTTGCGCCTGACGAATGCTTTGTAACGGAATCTCCCATAAAGAAAAGTCATACATCTTTGATGCAGAAAACAAATGAATCACAGTAAATCCACCTGACACGATACATGCAATCACGACGCCCAACACATATTTTGCCACAAACAGCGGACGCCGTCCATTTTTCGTACAGAGAAGCATATTTTGCATCTCATTTTTGCGCTCTCCCGGAAAAATACCACTCAGTAATACGATTACTATAAAAAGCAATACAGCGCCTCGATACTGATCCATATTAGCATTTTCAAACAGGTAACGACCAATACTGTCATCTGTGAAAAACAGCTGATAATCATGTGCTTTGCTCCAACTTACCAATGTATTTGCCTGCTCAATTGCACGCATCAGTCCTGCCTCATTTTGCAGCATACGATCAATCAATGCACTAATCGATGCGTACTGCTCATCCGAAACTTCCTTTTTCCTCCATTTTTCAGTTAATTCGACCTGACGCTGCCTTAATTTATCAAATTGCTCTTTTTCCTGCTGCAACGCTTCTATCAGTGTCTGATCTGCGATCCCCTCATGTTTTTTCGCATATTCATGATAGATTTTCTCTGTCTGCCCCACTGTCACTGGTGTTGTGCGCGTGCTGTATAACAAAATGATCGCCGCTGTCATCATCATCCACACTATGCCATTTTTTAGCAGCTGTTTTCGCCATTCCTGACCGATTACACTAGATGGATACCAGAGTCGTTCCTTTGCGCTTTCAATCCATCTTTGAAGTCGTCCTGATGCGACTTTTCGCTTTCCCGGAATTCGTTTTCCCAAAAGAATACTGTCTGATACACAGCCAATTGCCAGTACAAGCTGAAAGCAGGTATTCGCCGTCAATGCATTCACTGGTTTTCCCAACAAATTTATATTCCAATAGCCTTCATATAATTGTGAACTCCAAAACCAGGCAACTGGATTTAAAAAATGGACCCAAGAGTTTACTGCAATCTCCGGTACCTTCCAATAGCCCACAGCACACAACACCGCACAAATACCGACTACCACTAATGCTGTCATTGTCGAATAAATTGATAAGAATAAGCATAGCATGAATGCCGTTAAGACAAGCACTGCAATTAAATGCCTCAGATAATAGTCGAGCAAATATCCGCCCACGGTCAGCTGTCTTGCACTTTCATTTAACTCATTGACAGACTGCATCGGACGATTTAAATTTCCCATTCCATATAGCTTCCATGCGATTGCAATTTGACTTCCGTACACAATGATTCCAAAAAATAGAACCGCAGTCAGCGCTATTGCAAACTTGGCGGCAATTAGACAGCCATGTCCACGTCTACAGCTTCTAAGCAACCCAAACAAATCGTGTGTACGATCCTGAGATACCAAAACGATACAAATACCGAGCGCCAATAAAATAAGAATTTCTGATGAGATTTGTTCCTCCATCAGCGCTTCCACGCCCCAGTTCATACCAATTTCAGGTTCTGTCCCCTGTAACTTTGCAAAATCTTCTGTCGTCTTTTTGCCCTGTGCTTCCGCATACGGACGTCCTTCATAAAATGAGCTGTCTTTCATCTGTTCATACTGTGTCTGAATAGATTCCAAATATGCCTGATACCCGCTGACATTTTGATATTGTCCAAGAAGTTCTGATATTACCTGTATTTTTGTCATAAGTGCCAGTGGATCTTCCTCATATCCAGCCTGTTGGTATTCCTCCAAGATATTTGGATTCTCCTCCACCAGTCCTTGAAGAAGCCCTTCGTCCACTTCCCCATTCAATGCAATCTGCACAAACTGAAAATTAGAAAGCGTATTTAACTGATCCGTCAGATATTCCTGTGCCTGCTCATTTGTCATATCCGCCGTTTCTTTCTGATACTCCGCAAAAAGAGGAACCGCAGCCACACGATCTTTCTTTTCTGTATACTGAGTATTAAGAAATAATCCAACATCTACAAAAATAAGCAATATCGCAATCCCAATCAGCCATCTCTGGCGCAGCAGCTTTTTCCATTCCGCTCCTATCATTTTTCTCCATCACCTCTCTGCCCTTGTAATTCATAATCCAGCATCCTCTGATCAGCGTTCAAATGAATTTCCATTCATTCCCTTTGTCAACTGAATCAGTTCAGCCTCATGCGTTGCAATTTTATCACGTTCGATCACACCTATTACCTCTTGTCCGACACCATCTTGTGCCTGTATCCAGTAAATAAAAGCATATTTTTCATCTGCACTTATAATATCTATATCATCATGCGGATACAGGTCAATTTTCTGCACCAAATTACCATCATAATCATAAATTTCAAACCAGTTTTCATCTTCATCATTACGATCTGGCCATGTATAACCATACAAATTATCCCATTTATACGCTTTTCTGGGAAACTCTCCTACAAATTGAGCTTCATCCTCCAGATCAAAACCTTTTTTCCATACTTTACGAATCTCTGCCTTTGAATCATAATAGGTTAAATAAATTTCATTCTGATAAATGTTCTGGATGCTTAATAAAACATCTTCCTTCTTATATTCATCAGGATTCGTTATCCATTCCTCTGATTGCGGCTGATACAAATATAAATTTGTTCGTGTAGGCAGTTTTTCAAAATCAATGTTGTCCTCATTCGTCCAGTCAATAGCCTCCTCACATCCGCTCTCACTTACATATAGCCACTCTCCGATTCCTTGCAATGTACTTATGTATCCACTATACAAATCACCTTGCCAAATCTGTTTTTTCTCTTTCCCATCTAATGACATCTGCCACACTGAAAACTGATAATTTCCATCTGTCCGTATATCTTCCATGGTATAATAAATCTTATCTTGAAATACTGTATAATTCACCGCACTTGCATCTGGAATTTCACCCACAATCTCCTTACCAGAACCGTCATTCTGCACTCTCCAGATTGGCATCATCTTTTCCCCAGTCTTTGAATCTTCCCTTGGCCATGTAGAGAGCACATAGAATCCATCATCTACTTTGTACATCTTTTGAGATGCATCTCGAATCATAGCTGCACAATCCTCTGTTGTATGACTGCAATTAGGACGACTGCACAATGGTACAGCCTGTTTTGTAACATCACCATTCCAAAAATATATATGACCACTACATAAGAAATAATATCCATTATCAGCTGGAAGCACGTAGTTAAGACCTCCGTTTTCTGCATTAAAACTTTCTTGTCCAAATGAAGGCAACGCCATTATTCCAGTTATAAGCATAGTAATTATTGTACATTTTTTTCTCATAAACTAAGCCAAGAAGACTAGTAACTTTAATCAGAGAACTATTATTTCATATTTCATCTCTATAGTTATCGTCTCTCGATACCTCCCTTCTACGAATATTTTAATTTCTAATATTATTCAACATATTTTGACTTTTTTCGAATAAAATTTATATATTTTTCCGGATAGTGTAGTAAAAGACAGCACGCATAATGCTTAATTTAATTGTATCAACAATAAAAGTTTTGTCAATAACTTTCTTTTTTTATGCCCATTAGATTTTTTATTAGCAATCTCGGAATCCGATAGAATGAAAAATCTCTACACTTTCTTTGAATTTTCTCTGACAGATTCTCCCACCTGATCAAGTGTACTCTTTCCAGATTTCTTTCCCTGATGCTTTAATGCCTCACCTCAGCTATTGGTCTTACAATACCCGGAATCAGCATACCATGCTCTCGGATACTTTCTGCAAGTTCTTCCATTTCCTTGTCATCATTAACATGAAAAGTATGATTTTTAAACATGTGCAGCTCTTCTTGTATCATCGCTGATACCAAGACACTGACTTAACCCAGCGGCAAGCCACTGGGGTTCCATTGACGGAGTTCTAGTG
>ERZ1106941.2510-NODE-2510-length-13450-cov-29.645838_pt1 | contig 13450 bp, 11 predicted proteins | sample MGYA00403670_ERZ1106941 | MGnify/ENA primary metagenome ERZ1106941 (study PRJEB35170, sample SAMEA104062400) | human gut metagenome | biome: human gut; feature: human-associated habitat; material: faeces | place: Denmark | collected 2012-06-04 ...
GGTCAGGATGGAGACGGTTCCGCTGCGAGGCCGTATGGGAATGGTTGCGCAGCCGTCGTTTGTCGGTTGCGGAATCAGCACCGCGCCAGAACAGTGGGCCGCGAGTTCGCCGGGCGTATAGGCATGGCGCCCGTTCGCCGGGTCAGCGATGCGGAATCGGCCGTATGCGTAATGGTCGAGCACGACGAAATGGTTGTCGTCCCAATGCAGGATGCATGGCGTCATGACGGTTTTCAACGCTTCGGCGCTGGGGGTCGTGACCGCGCGTACGCGGATGCCGGAGTCGGACAGCACCGTTACGATGTTCGCGAGGCTCAGTCCGCCGCGTGGAGCGCCGTACCGGCGGCGCAGCTCGTCCATGGTCACGGGATGCCCGAATGCGGCGAGGATCATCGCTGCGGCGGCCAGCCCGCATTCGCTGTGCTCGCCTTGTTCGATAAACGGGACACGGTGGCGACGCCATGATCTCATGCTTGCCGTCCGCGCGCGGGAAGGCCGAAGTCGACGTGCGTGCGGTCACGCCCGAGCGTGGACGCCTTGGTGAACGCCTCATAGTCGTCGAATTCGGCGAGCATCATATCCTTGACGAGGTGTTTGTCGTCAAGGATGATGATCCGGTCGGCCACATTCCAACAGTATTCGAGGTCATGGGTGACGGTGAGCAAAGTGCGCTCGTCGGCGCGAAGCTGGTTGACGTAATCGACGAGCAGCGAGCGGGTGATCGGATCAATGGCGTTGCTTGGCTCGTCGAGCATGATGACATGCGGGTCGAACAGCATGCCGGCGACGATGCCGACCCGTTTGCGCAGACCGGTCGAGAGTTCCGCCACCTTCTTGTCGAGATGCCCCTCCAATTCGAAGGCACGGACGAGCGGCTCATCCTCCAGCCGTTTCGAGTCGACGGTATGGCCGCCGTCCGCGATTCCCTTGCCGGACCGGAACAGCAGTTGCCGGAAGTGGATGTTGTCACGCACGGTCATCGTGCCGACGAGATTGCCGTTCTCGGTCATCTGGAACACGTCGCGCATCGACGGCACCCGACGCCTATCGATCACGCATCGCCCTTCACGGGGGCGCAGCAGTCCGACGATGAGTCTGAACAGCGTGGTCTTGCCGACGCCGTTGTATCCGAGGATCGCCAGCGACTGGCCTTGCGGCACGGTGAAGTCGATGTCCTCCAACACGGTCTGTTTCTTCTTGTAGCCGAAGGTGACGTGTTCGACGGCGATGATGGCATGTTCGCCGTTGTCGGTGCGGTCGGCGTGGTTGATGTGGTCGGCGGTCATATTGTCTTTCCTTGTCGTCGATTCGGTTGTGTTCGTATCCGTCATGTCCGTCATCGCGTTTCCAGTGCGAGTATGGAGGGCGTGGACGGGTCGTTCAGACGAAGCATCGTGTAGGCGACGCCGACCGGCCCTTGGAAGTACGACAGATCCACGAATTCACGGGATTGCCTCAGCCGGAAACGTCCCGACGAACGGGCCTGCGCGATCATGTCGTCCATCAGACGCTGTGCCTGCATGCGATACCATTCGTCACCGTTGGCATTGCCGATGGATATCAGGGTGTCGATCATGCCGCATCGTCCATGGCACACGCCGTCGTCGTCCCAATCCGCGTTCCCAAGCAACGCCGTGATATCTGCCTTGTCTGGGAACGCCCGTCCGTTTTCATCCTCGAAGAAACGTTCGCCGTCCGCGCCGGCAGTGGCCGCCAGCTCATTGCGTGCCCAGAGCACGCCGACCTTCCCACGGCACCATTTGCCGGCGTCCTCCTGTTTCGCACCGCTTCTTCGAGCGTCCGATTTCCGCCAAAGCATTCGGGCGAATTCGGCGAATTCGCGATTCCCCGTCGCCGCGTAGAGCTTCCAGAACGCCACGGCCATGCCTTCCAGTCCGTGCGCGGCACCGGTTGGATACGGCATGTCATCGGATTCGTCGGCGTTCCGCTGGGTTTCGGGAAACGCACGGATGACGGTTCTCCCCAGCCGGCTGGTTTGTTCCACTATGCGCATGTCATGGAATACGTCGTACAGCCGCAGATACAGCATGATCGAACTGCCCGCCCCGGTCAGGTAATCCAGATGGAATGACGGTTGAGGATTGTCGCGCTGCAGGAGCTTCGGCAGCATATCGTCGATGTATGCCGGCAGCATACGAACCGTCTGCGTCATGCAACGGCGAGCTTCGGGCGACGTGATGCCGGCATTGGCCATGCGTAACGCGCAATAGCTTCGCGACAGGCCGGAAGTGAAGCCGGAATACGTAATGCCTCTGTCCTTGCGGCGCATCAGACTCCGCATCATACGCGTGCACAGGTCACGCCAGCGCTCATCGTGTGTCCGCCGATACAGTTCGGCGGCGAACATGCCCGTCCCGGCCATGCCGTCGTAGAGTCCCGAAGTCGGCGCCCCCGGTTCGTACCGTTCATCCACGGTCTTGTCCGCGGCCATGGTGTCGGATCGGTTCGCTGTAAGCCATGATACGGTGCCATCGGTTTCCTGGAGGATGGCCGTGTCGGCTATCCTCGTGCCGAGTTCGATTGGGTAATGCTCCGCATCCGTGTCCGACGACACCGAAGCCGTCGGATGCGCGTCCTCCATGCCGGGTTCCATGCGCAAGGCGTTGCGGATAATGCGCGATTGCAATGCGGCCTGTTCGTCAAGATGCCCGATGGTGTCAAGCACCCGTTCGCGTACCGAACGTTCGCAGACGCCGTCAATGGTCGTTCCATCGGGAGCGTGCAGATCATGTCCCGTCAGCTGTGCGGTGAACATGGGGATGTCCCCGGCGAGCATCTGCCGGTATTCGCTTGCGAAGATGCGCTTGTCACGGAATGGGTAGACATACAGGTTCTCCAGTATGGCTTCGACGTCCAGCATGTCCTTCAACGCCGACGGATGATGGATGAAATCCGCAAATCGGGCGTAGGCGCTGGTGTTGCGCACCAGCACACGCACGGTCGTATCCTCGCCGGACAGCATCGCATCCCATTCATCCGCGTCGATGGTCATCGCCGCGGCGACCGTATTGCGGAATCCTTGGAGAATCTGTCGCTTGTAATGATACGGATCCACAACGGCGTCATCCAATGTCACCGCGCAGCCGTCCTTGCTGAACGTCACGGCGTTCCTCTCGTAATGGGCATCGGCGGAGTCCAATCCCACCGGGGACGCGACGATGCCGGGCATCGTCTGCTCACCGGTTTCGAAGGCGCTGATGTCGACGGATGTACCGTCGGCCGACATCGCCGTTTTCGCCGGCAACAGACAGGAGGATGCCAGCGAATCCCGCAATATCGTGGATACGCGGATGTCGGCATCGGTGCCGTCGGGCATGTCCATGGTCACATGGTTCGTGGCGATCGTCTCGAAATCGACGACCATCGGATATTCCCCGCTGGCGATGATGTTCTCGTGGTGCATGTCGTCGCCGTGCAGGAGCCATACCAATCCGAGCAGCTGACCGTATCTGGTGTAATAGCGCTCCACCTGACGTGCATCCTCGCAGGTGCCGTGTTCCACGAATTCCTCATAGGCGTAGCCGGATTTCGTCAGCACGTCCGACACTCGCATCGGAAGGAAACCCTTCGTCCGTTCGCATCGCCTCACCAATCCGGCGAAAAGCTCATGGATATGCAGGTCACGCGGCTTGTATACGATTTTCCGTCCGCCGATGGTGAGCATGGCCACGGCTCTTCCACCGTCGTGCGCGTCGCCACGGTCGATGGACATATCTTCCAATCTGAAATCATCGCCGACGCCTGCGAAGGAGGCGAGCTCGTCGCGATCCATGGATACGCGGTCGAGCATTTCCTTGACGAAATCGATGTAATGGACTGTCGTCTGCGTGACAAAACGAAGCAGTACCGGATATTTCGCATACATATGGCCACGGTATTCGTCGGTGGCCAGCAGTTCGAAATATCGCCGCAATTGTCGCTTCGCATCGCCGTCGCCCAACGAACCGGCCTGACGCGCGACATGCAATTCCCATACGACGGTTTTCAATCCGATGCCCAACAGACGCTCGACGTATGCGCTCAGGCACTGTTCGATAAGGCGCTCGTCATTCATCGGCAATGAACAAGCCGACATATACGCTTGCAGTTCCGCTTTCACGTACGCGACGAACGGTGCGAAGGCGGTGGCATACCCCGTGCGTTCGACTCGCTCTTCCTCGCTGTCGTAACGGTTCAGAATCGTCTGCAGTTCAACGGACCATGCCGGCTCGACATGGCCGCTCAGTTTCCGTTCCCGATCCGCGATGACGGTTTCGACCACGGATGCGTCATCGCCGAGCGCGTCGGCGATGCCTTGATAGTCCTCGTCCCGCAGTGGGTTCCGTCGGTTTTTCCATTCCACCGTTGCCGAAAGTATGTCTTCCGCGTGCGATGCCCGATACTGTCGCAAAGCATCCGGCATAGCGGTTGCCGCCATGCACCGTTCCTCAAGGGTCGTGGCAGAAGCCGCCCAGGTCGTTCCAACGTTACCGTTCATGGAAAGTCCCCCTACCGTTCGGCGTGGACGGATTCCGGCAGCTTCCGCCGCGTTTCGACGTATTCATGGAACGTCGCGCAGTCGAACATGCCGCGTTCCCGCCAATACCGCGATTCTGCATCGCTACCGTCTCGTCGGGCGTAGTCACGCTTGTAGGATTGGAATGCCAGCTCCTGCCTTTCGCTGGTTTCAGGCACGACGCCATCCCGCAGTGTGTTCAGCGCCCGCACGATAGCCGCGGCGGTCTGATCGGCCATTGCCTCATCGAATGGCGTAAAAGTGGTGTGGTATGCGGTTTCATCAATGATGATGCCCAGTGATTCCATGAACCGTTCCATCAGTTCGCCGACTTCAAGGAACCCGTTGGTTGTGGCGCTGACCATTGCCATGCCCGGTTTGCCCGCCAGATGGAACAAATGCCCCCAATAGGTGAGTCGATCCATCAGAATCTTCATGTCGCCGGAAACGTTATGGCCATAGGTCGGCGAACCGAGAATCAGATAATCGCATCGTTCGATTGCTTTTTTGACCCGGGCGGAATCGTCCAGTCCGTTCAGCTCGATATGATCGACACCGGTGGAAAACTCGCTCGCAGTACCATCCGACGGCAAGATCGTCGTGTCATTCGGCGTCAGAATCGTCCATTCCGCGTCAATGTTCGCACTGACCGCATCCTGTATCAGACGAACCGACCGCAACGTCTGCGACTGCGGATTACGCGAAGCGACATAGGCCACCATGCTGGTCATGGAAATCCACCTTTCCAAAAGCTTCGAATCCAGTAGATGTCACAGCTCGATATTGGTGTTGATAAAATATCGAGAGAATACTCCGGTTGAAATACCGATGGCGACCACTACCAATACGACATAACCAACCGAGAACAGGCACAGCGGCATCACGTTGACGATCACAAGCATATATGCCAATTGGAGCAGGACCGCAATCAACACCAAAACCAGTTGTGCCATTGTCGGATCGCTGTTCCGGGAGACATAAACCATCGGCATTGCGCCCAAAGAACAGACGATTGTTCCTAAGACTGATACGATAAGAGCACCAATTGCATCATCTGCTCCAGCGGTTATCTGAAAGCCTGATGACAAAACACGCATAAAAGCCAGATTCAAAAGCACGGAAATCACTGTCAGGATAACAGGAAACAGGCATTTACACCAGCAGTAGCTCCAATAGGAACGACCAGACTGTATATAGAGCTCAAACAGTCCATCTCGGAAATCCTGATACAGGATGGAGACCATCACCGAGCATGACGAATAGATGAAAAACGGTCCAAAAAAGACAGCCCAAGTAAATGGGTCTAGAATGCCTGCGCCACTGGCAACCATCTCCACGAATATTGCCGTGACCATAATGATAAGAACCATACCCCAGTTCTTGAATGACTGGAAACATGCCTTGCAGTCACGAAACAGAATCGCCTTCATGCCACTTCCCCTTAACGATAACAAGTGTCAGGTATGGGTCGGATGTTTTACGCAATCCATACCTGACCCATGTAAAGCAACGTTCACTTGCAGTTCCCACAGGATGCAAGTCGGGTGACGACCGTTGCCGAACATGCCGAGAAAGACACGCTCAGAACGGAAACCGCGAACGACAGCGACGCCGGCGCGACGCCATCATCGTTGCGACCGGTCAGCATCGCCATATCGGCCGCCGACAGATCCTCGAAGGATTCACCGACAATGGACTTCTCATTGATGCTCATATAGGCCTCCTTACCTAATTCCTGCCCTTCAGGCGAAGAGCTACTGTAAGCATGACGCGCTTTCTCCCGCTTCGCAATGACTTGTATGCCATTAGGGGACAAGGACTTTTATATGAATCCATGTTGTGCAATGATCATTGACACACCCCGACGCAAAGGAACCCTCATGAGAACACCGCTTTTAATACTTACGGTACTTGGTTTGACATTCGGAGCGTCAGCCAGCACTCCAAGCAACAGTTCAACGGAGGAAGAAATATCAACATATTCACTATGCCCTGTATGGTTTCCATTATGCCATATCAGAAATTAGGTCAGTAGCGGTAACATGCAATAGAAAGACCATTCTTCGCCGTCTTTTTCATATCTGATGAATCCTCCTTGTCCAGATATCAAACGGGAATATATACTTAGCCCTTTTCTTGCTCCCACAGTCACACATCGCCGACTCTTTTGTCGACATTTATTCACCTGAACAATATCAACAGCATTATTTGAAAATGTGACAATGACGGAATATTCACTTTTGTCAGCATAGCGTTCAATATTCGTGTAAATTTCACGCAACAGGTTAACGATTATTTGATTCCACGAGTTCAACATTGCGCTGGATACACCGCGAAGAGATGAATGACCGCAAAACCCTTTGTCATGCAACCGACGGTCACTTTCACTCAATGTAGCTTGAATATGTTCGGCAAGACTTACATGAAATACATCATCTTGTTTATGGTCATCATCCGATAGATAATTCATAACCGAATGCAGATCTTGGAATATCCTATTGATACCGTTCTGCAATTTTCTCCATCGCTTAAGCTCTTCTTCCTTCGATGCATCAATACCTTCCTGCACTATGACCAACATTCGTGTCAACTCACCAGACATGGCATCATGCATCCCCTCAGCAAGCTGTAAGTTATATCGAACAATTTCAGCTTTCTTTTCTAACTCTTTTTTCTTTTCAAGTCCGTTCCTTTGCCGTAGCCAAACCCCTAAAAGAAACACAAACCAAAGCAACACCACCAAATTAATGGAACCATCGAACGAACCAAATTCACTATTCTCCCGATATATCGCATAATTCAGCAAAGCGCTAATAGACAACAGCACCGTTGCCGTCACACCATTCCACCAAACAGCAGCATAGCCTTGAATCGCAAGAGATACCAGAACACCCCATGACTCATCGCATTGCGATAAGCAAGGCATCAATTCATTCAGGAATGCGATGACGATAATCCCCCATGTTGCCGGTACCGGATATAACGGCAACATACTCACAGCAAGCATGTACACGATGCGAATAAACCCATCATTCAAACTCTCAGGAGAATCAAGAATCCATTCGGCGATACATGCGGCAAGACATGTCATGGCCACTATCGATAGAACAAGATTTTTTTTCGATACTCCCAAGCATTTCTTGCGAACCACAAGTATCGTTTTCATTGCCAATCGTCTCACCATCGTTCCCGCCTCCACCAATAGGCAATCAGTTCGGCTCTGGAAGTAAGATGGAGTTTGTTCTGAACACGGTCAAGATAGGTTTTCACCGTCCCTGCCGAAACATCCATCATCCGGGCAATCTGAGTGGGCTTATACGACTGTGAATATAGTTCCATGGCATATTTTTCCCGTTCCGACAATCTTTCGATTCTATTCACGGGAAGTCGAACCAGACGATGATATGCAGCATCTACATCCTCGAATCCAATAGTCTCCCCTCCTACTCGAACACAGAGAGTATGACCATCGCTGACGAACTTGACCGCTTTACACAGTGCTGGAAAATCAGCTTTTGACACAATGCCTTGAGCACCACCCTCAGCAGCACGTCGCGCATAGCGAGTTAAACTGAACGATGTCACCGCCAGCAACGGCAACATCCTGTTACGACTTCTGATTTCCCGGCACACCATGTCTCCGGGCATGTCCTCCAGACTCATGTCAACCAGCAGAATGTCCGCTTCATTTGCGGGATCCGTCGCATATTCCAGAGCATCGGTTCCGGTATTCGCCTTCCAAGCTAACCGAACATTCGGCAGATGACGCGACAAGAACGCTGCCAAACCCATCAGCACGAAGTCGTCGTTATCGACTATCGCCAGTCTAATTTCATTTGGGTTCCCCATGGTGCACATGATAGACGTTTTTCGTACGGACATGCCCGCCCCGTTGTCTAATTGAAAGTGCAACACCCGTTAGATTGGAGATTGTCCGGATAACCAGTCCGAAGGGATGTTGCACCTATGGGAGAAGCATGTTCGCACCTGTCGGAAGAGGAACGCCGGGTCATCCAGATCGAGATCGGCAACGGCACCATCATCTGCGGGATCGTTCTGATGCTCGGCCGCAACGCCTCGACGGTCGGCAGGGAGATCAAACGCGACACGTGGTTCCCGTCCAACGAGAACGAGTCCTACCGGCCGTACCGGCCGAAACGGCTGAAGACGGGCCCGTGGCCGGGCAGATACTACATCGCCGGCCCCGCGCAGCGCAAGGCCGGCCGCAGGCGCGCCGAACCGCGCAGGCGCCACCGCCTGTCATGCGAACGCCTGTGGGCGCGGGTGGCCGAATGGCTGGGTCGCGGCTGGTCGCTGCTGCCCGTCAGCGGCAGGCTGCGCGTCCTGTTCCCCGACGACTCCGCCATGCGCGTGTGCCCGGAGACCGTCTGCCGTTGGATCCACGCCGACCGCCGTCGCCGTGAACGCTGGGCGCGTCGTCTTCCACGTGGCCACGGGAGGCGTCGCAGGCGTGGCGGCGGGAGGACGTCGCGTTTCCCGATTCCCGGACGGGTTCCCATCTCCGAGCGTCCGCCGGAGGCCGGAGACCGCAGCGGTTTCGGCCATTGGGAGGCCGACGGCGTGATCGGCGCCGGATGCAACCTGCACACCGAGGTCGAGAGGAAGACCAGGTTCCTCATGGCCGGGATCGTGCCCGGCAAGACCGCCGGGGAAAGCGTCGGGGCGCAGCTGGCGATGTTCTCGCCGCTGCCGGCCGGCGCGCGCGGCGGCGTCACGCACGACAACGGCACCGGGTTCGCCCGCCACACGCGCCTGCGCGACGGGCTGGGCATGGACACGTGCTTCGCCGACCCGTACTCCAGCCGGCGGCGGGGAAGCAACGAGAACCGGAACGGCATGATCCGCCGGTATCTGCCCAAACGCAGCGAGATCCGGATGGACATGGCCGGGGAACTGCGGGAGATTGTCGACGAGGCCGACAACCGTCCCATGCGCGTGCTGGACTACCGGACGCCCGCCGAGGCATTCGCCGACGAACTGCTAGAATTGCAGGACCAACAGGGGGTGTTGCACCTCTAAATAGACATCGGGCACACGGTTTGCGCGGTGGTGAGCAGTGAGCGGTGAGTATTGAGCGACGTACGGCGACTCACGTGCGCTCACACAGTGGTGAGTAATCCGCCAAACAACACCACGAGCAGGGCGATGGTTTCAATCACGAAGTACAGAATGAAACTTGCCCAGCTTTTGGTCAGTACGTTCAGTGGTGAGGTCTTCCGGATAATCACCAGCAGACCCACGAACATCAGGGCATATACGGCGATGCCGATCGCCGCACCCATAATGCCGAGGTTCGCGGCATTCGCCAGGCCGGCCTGCTTGCCGTAGACCACGTACGTGGAATACCAGAAGTTGAGATTGAGCATGCTGAGTCCCGCGATGAACTGCTCACAGGCCAGCCCGAGCACGAACACGATCAGCCATGGCCAGGACGGCGAGACGACCACCGCCATCGCCAATCCGACGTACGTGATCACCACGGTCACCCAACCGACCAGTGCGATGCCTTGCGGAGACACTCCCCCGAGCACGGCCACAATGGAGTCAGTATTATTCACCGCCAGCGAGCGACCGAACCAGTATGGCGCGATGATGGCGCACAGTACGGCAAGAATAATCAACGCCCAACGCAACGGATGGGAGCGACGGCGCTCGATATCAGCCAAAGACAAATCGGTCTCGGGTATGGAAGCCTCGGGGTGCCTGGAAACCTCGACGGTCTCTACTTTGCCGCCTACGATTTCCGTCGCCTCGTTAGGTTCTTGCTCGTTGGGTTCCTGCTCCATGCACCGCCTCGCCGATTACCTGCTCATTGCCATGTATTGCCATGCCGATTATTGCGATGCCTATCTTAGCGTGCGTGTTGGGCAAGTACCTGATGCTCCCTGCGGTTTCGCGCGCTGATTGGATACAGACAGGCTACTGCTACTGCCCGTCTGCATCCGGCGACTTGTCCGCCGCTGTATCCGTCTGTTCCTCAGGCAACGTATTGGCAGCCTGTTCCTTACGCCGCCTGCCGTGCAGCAGGGCCTCGAGCATGTCGACCTGACGCTCCAGTTCGTCGATACGACGTACCTGCTGCGAAATCAGCAAGTCGCGTAGGTCATTGTTCTGCTCTTTGCGGGAGACGGGGAAGATGATGGCGCGACGTTCGGGCGATACGTGGAAATCGGATTCGCTGCCGGTACCAGCCGGAAGTGACGATTCCGCCGAGTCGCGCCAAGCTCTCGCTGCTCGCGCACTCTCCGGAATGTTTGGTGCGCCCGCGGCTCCCGAGCGGAAAAGCTCCGAATCTGAAGCCCCCCCCCCCAGCTTATTTTCCACGCCGGCTTTGGCATTGCCGGAGTTCAGGATTTCGTCTTGCGATTCACGCCAGCGGGCAAGGCAACGTTCGATGCGCTTGTACCCGATTAGAGCCGGATCCAATCCGGCTTCACGGAACATGCGCACGGGTGAGGCACCTTCGTTGTAGTGGACTACACAGTAACGCTTGAAATCATCGGTATAGGTGATGCGCTTCGCCGTGGCTTCCGCCACTGCCGGCAACGACTTCAGATACTTGATCTCCTCGGGGCTAAAAGTTCCTCCACCACTGGTCATCCTCGTCCCTTACACTCGTTGGAAGGCTCATTGCACACCCCCTTGATTATGGGGTACATGCCATAGTTCGGGATAGTAATACTTATAATTCGTACATGCCTAACCCCTAGTAGGGTCGTTTTTATCCCCGTTTAAGTGGAGCCTGAGTAGTGGCTGGACGGCAACTGAACGATAATCAGCCCACGAATGGGGTATACAGACCCATCCTTCACCCCCCTATGATTGTGTCCGCTTGGCGATTGTTACCGAGCCTGCGTGAAACGTTTGTTGTGGCGAAACACAAGTTATTTTCGATGCCCGGCCCCATTACATTCAAATCAAAATGCCATACATTGCCCATAAGATTCGGAGATGGCCTACAAGTCATCCGTATGAAATGCCGCCAATATGACAAATGGCCGATCTGAATAATCAGATCGGCCATTGTTATAGCTGCTCAGTCATAAGCAGCAGTCAAGCTCACGCGTTGAGAGCGCGCTTGGTGGAACGGGACTTGACGAACACGGTCACCGCGGCGCCCGCGATCAGCAGGCCGATCACGGAGAACAGCGCGGTGCCAGCGGCACCGGTGAGCGGCAGCTGGGTGATGTTCTTGACGTTGGTGACCTGGAAGGTGCCCTTGTTGTCCTTGGACAGGTTCCAGGCATCCTTACCAGCGAAGGTGGCAGCAGCATCTGCGGTTGCACCGGTAGTGATCGTGAACTTGCCAACGAAGGTGCCGTTGTAGCCAGTCGGGACCTTCGTCTCAATCACGGTGTAGGTGGTGTTGAGCTTAAGACCGTTCAGAGTGTACTTACCCTCAGCGTTGGATTGCAGTGTGTCCGTGGCGCCTTCAGGGTAAGTGCCATCAGCATTGGCGGTCGGCAGAGAATACGCACCGTTAGAGCCATTGAACTTAAGCGGAGTCTTCGCTTTGAGCTCGTCAGCGGACAGACCGCTAACATCGCCTTCGTACACTTGGAACTCAGCACCAGTCAGAGCAGCAGCGTTCTTGTCGACTTTCTGCCAAGTCACGGCACCAGCCTTGGTGGTTTCTTCCTTGCTGCTCTTCAGGTCGACAACGCCGGCAGCGGCGAGAACGCCAGTGGCGTTGTTCACGGACGGCGCGGCGCCCGTGATAGCAGTGCCAGCGAGAATCGGAGCATTGCCATTCCACACGAGCTTGTGAGTGTCATTATCTTCGACGACCAGCTTTCCACTCTGGTCGACAATCAAGTACAGACCACCCTCAGCGAAGGTGAAGGTCTGGGTCTTGCCACCGTTAGAAGCCGTCGGGGTAATGTCCGTGACAGCCAGATCCTTAAGCGCGTTCACAAAAGCGGTGGTCTGCGCGGCGGTCAGGGTAGTGTTGCCCAGCCAGGCCCACTCGTTCAGGGAATCACCCTTGGTCTGGTCGTTGTAACCAGCAGCAGCGAAAGCAGCATCCACTGCCTCACCGGAGACCAAACCCTCCAGCTCAACGCCAGTGTTGCCATCAGACACATACTTGGCGAGCTCAACGTACTTGAACATGCGCAGGTTAGCCTGCAGGTCAGCGGTGTCAACCGGCTTGGTGTAGAACTGGTTTGCATCCGTGGCGTTGACTGTGATAGTCGTGCTGGAGATGTTGGCCTCAGCCGCGTTGGCGGTGGTGGCGCCGAAGGCCATGCCACCGAGCAGGGTGGCCGCAGCAGCGACACCCGCGAAAAGCTTCCTCAACTTCATGAGAAACCCTCTCTTCCTTATTGTGATTGATTTTCTTGCAATCGCGGAGGCTGCAGACCCACAGCAGGGCCTCCGTGATCCGCAAATCCTTATTGTTTTTTCGGGAGGGAAGCCTTCATTGCCCCCCCTCAGTCCGCCTTCGGCGGCCAGCTCCCCTCAGCGAGAGGAGCCAAAACCACCTCAAGTTTCTTGAAATCAGACCAGCTGACGCTTACGCCAAACCGTGTAGCCCGCAGCAGCCAGCAGGGCCAGCAGGCCCAGGCCACCGCCGAACACCATCCAGTCACGACCAGTCGTGCCACCGGTCAGCGGCAGACTGGAGATAGCCACATACTTGTTCGTGAACTGTGCCGACTCCGTATTCGTTCGGTCGGAATCGTTCTCGCCGTACTCGTAAGAGACAACGGCATCCGTCCTGGAGACCGTGACCTTGACGGTCACCTTATCGTTGTCATACTTCCAACCGGCAGCAGGCTTTTCGGTGTCCTCCGAAGCCTCGAACGTGTAGACCAAATTGTCAGCACCGGTCGGAACCCTGAACTTCAGGTCCCCATTGCCGAAGCCAACCGTCGCGCTCGCGCCGCTAGCAGTCAATTCGTCCTTGGACAC
>ERZ1106941.2511-NODE-2511-length-13449-cov-20.066597_pt1 | contig 13449 bp, 13 predicted proteins | sample MGYA00403670_ERZ1106941 | MGnify/ENA primary metagenome ERZ1106941 (study PRJEB35170, sample SAMEA104062400) | human gut metagenome | biome: human gut; feature: human-associated habitat; material: faeces | place: Denmark | collected 2012-06-04 ...
GATTTTATTATATCATATTCCCCCTGTTACTCTATCAAAAATATGATAAACTCTCAACTGCACTTAGTTTAAGTGCAGTTTTTCTTTTATCCAAAATTATATTATTTATTATATGCTAAAAACCTACCTAAAATAAATAGGTAGGTTTTTTACGAACATTTTTAATTTTAATTACTTACCGGTAATACTTTTTATTTTACGGTAATTTTGCACTTGGCAGATTTTTTACTGCCGTCTTTTGCAGTAGCGATAATATAGCAAGTACCTTTTTTCTTTGCAGTTACTTTACCTTTGCTATTAACTATTGCTATCTTTGATTTTGATGTTGACCACTTAACAGTTTTATTATTTGCATTATTTGGGTAAACTTTTGCTTTTAGTGTAACTGTTTTCTGCTTTGCATTGCCTTTCACTCTTAGAACTACAGACTTTTTATTTAGCTTAACACTAGTTACTGGTTGCTTTACTGTTACTTTCAAATTTGCATATTTATTGCTACCGTCAGTTGACATAGCTTTAATAATAGCTATACCCCTACTCTTTGCAATAATCTTACCACTTTGAGAAACTGTAGCTACCTTAGAATTAGAAGTAGTCCACTTTAGCTTTTTGTTAGTTGCATTAGCAGGTGTTACCGTTGCCTTTACAGTTGTACTTTTACCTTTATTTAATGTAACTGACTTTTTATTTAAAGCTACTTTTGTAATCTTATTTACGGTTGGTTTGGTTGGTTGCACAATAGGCTCTGCATTTACTTCTATATAATAGCTTCCGCCCATATAATCAAGGGCAGTATATGTACCATCACCATTATCTTTAACTATGCTTCTATCAGAATTTACACGATCTATAATTTCATATGTATATTCATTTTTTAATGTATCATAGCATGGTACTACTTCTAATATTTTTATTGAAGTGATTTTGTATCCTTCTTTTGGTGCATAAGTTTTTGTTCCGAAATTGTAAGCATAATGACCACTATGTGGCTCTTTATTTTGATATTCCTCGCTTGAAGTTACATTGTTTAAATTCCAAACAAACAACTTTGCACGATTTCCGGTAATAATAACATCATCATCTTTATGTTCGCTGATACCATTAATACAAATATAAATATCATCTACCACATCAGGAATTACTACCAAGAAATTTCCTCTACTTACTAAAATTGGCTCAATGATTGTACCATCACCCATAATAACGGCTACATTAAATTCAGATCGAGTACAGTTTGAACTAACATTAGTATTGAACTTAATATTAGTTGTATATGGTTTGCCTTTTTCTGTTTCTTTCACCGGATTTGTTAAAAAGTTATAACCTTCTTCATCTTCAACAACGGGAGAAAAAGAGTAAATACAGTGAACTTTGCACATTTTTTTATCTGTATTATTTGTACTATCAGCAAATACTGATGTACCAACAACCACAGACATAATCATCATAACTGATAATAATATAGATACTACTTTTTTCATAATTAACCTCCTACATAATATAATATTATTTTACCATATTATTCCTACATTTTCAACAAACATTATATACAAATAATTCTTTACTGATTTGTACACAATAACATAAAACACCTACTAAGCATTGCATAGTAGGGGTTAATCATTATTTATTCCAGAAAGTTACATTAGTATCATCAACATACTTTCCCTTTATTGTGGAAAAGGTTTGCATATGAGGTGTTGTTAGGTGAAGTTGTTGCAAGTCCTTTGACTGCCATTTTTCTATTAGTACAAGTTTATTTTGTGTTGTATCTTCCGGTAAAAGGTAGCTCAAGGAATATAGAATTATTAATTTATTTATTAAGAATTACTAATTTGTATAGCATACTTAAATAAAACACCTAAATACAAAGCATAATTTATTCAAACATTCTGCAACCTAATCTAACAAGGGCATTGGCTGATTTCTGTACACTTGACCAACTTGCTTTATGGACATCATCCATTGTTTCTTCTACTAAATCTGCAATAATCCTATGACCCTTTACTGATGGATGAATATAGTCGTTTTGTACTAAGGAAGTATTACCTGTACTGTTGCTATAAGTTCTGAAAGTCTTTTCAACATCTGCAATTACCATATTACTATCAGTCTTTGCTTCGTCAAAATAAATCTGAGTGTAGTCTTCTCTAAACATTTCAACAAGCTGACAAAGTAGTTCGGTAAATTTATCACTTTGACCTAAGAATGGATTGTAAACAGTTTGCAAAACTATCTTTGCTTTAGGGTTAAGCTCTCTAATATTTTCGTGAATAGAACGAAGATTTTGCTTAACTGTTTTCAGCATATTTTTAATCATTTTGCTGTCTTTACCTTTTTCAATTACTTCAAGAATTTCTGTAAAGTCAAGGTTATTTCTAAGTTGCAAAAAATCATTACCACCAACAGAAATGACAATTGTTTCTGCTTGTTTTAGGTGGTTTTTTGCCTTATCGTTTTTCTCAACTAAATTAAGTACATCAGTAGTTGTGTAGCCGTTTACTGCATCATTAGTAAGGGTATAGTCCCTTTCATTTGCAACAATATTGCCATAAATATCATCTTTATTTTCGATACCTAAACCATAGGCTATAGAGTCACCTATAACTGCTAAGTAGTCCTTTTTAGTTTCTGCAAACATTGTTATAGTGGATGTAACCACCATTAATACTGAAATAAATACACAAATTATCTTCTTCACTATACACATTCCTTTATTTTATTATGCCATAAAAATATTATTTTAGTAACTCAACAGGTATTGCAAACCATTCTCTAACCCAATAGGTTACTATTACCGAACTAATTGGCTTGGCATTTACTGCACCAACCTTGCCGGATTTTCCTTGTCTGTTAGCAATAATTCTTGCTCTTAACTGATGGTAACCATCTGTTGCAATAGCAATATTTTCCGACAAATTATTCTTTTCAATTATTTTGTAAGAATTGATTAAGTTAGAATCAGTATTAGTTGACTTGTCTTCAATAAACAATCTATCTTTGCTAATACCTTTCTTAACTAAAATATCGTACATACATTGTGCTTCACTCATAGGTTCATTGCTACCTTGACCACCTGACAAAACAGCCTTTGAATTTTCATTTTCAACAAGATATTCATAACAAGCCTGTACTCTACGATTTAAGCTACCACTAGGAGAACCGTCAGGTCTAACCATAGCACCTAAAGTAATAATTGTAGAATTTGGTTCAGGTTTTTGCAAAGTAAAGAATGCCATAAGACCACTTATTACTACACCATACACAAGAAAAAGTGCAATACAAACCTGTATTATTCTATATAGCACCATTTTGAAACCACCCATTAGCCACTTTTCTTTTAGCTTTTGAAAATACTTGTAAAATACACATCTGCAAAATACGAAAGCAGTAAACAGTACACCTACAACATTTCCAACACAAATTATTCTCTTAGCCATAGGTAACAAGAACCATAAGAAAAGTCCTGCACTAATAACGGCTAATACAATTCTAATAATTGATTTAAACTTTTTCATTTTTATTTCCCCTATTCTTAAACAATTTAATTATTACAAATACAACCTATTCTAATCATTAATTCTATATGAAAGAATAGTCTTTGTTTTTTAAAACTTCCTCAAATTTAGGATTATCTGTACAATCGGTAGTAGTTTTTAGCCAAATATACTTACTACTTGTAGGAAAAAATACAAAACACATTACAGCTAATAAAGTTAAAATAACTTTTGATAACATAAAAATCATCCTTCCTACTAATAATACTTTTTATGTAGGGGAATTGTTGCAAAAAAATTTAAATTTTTCAATTTATTTTACAAACATTATAATATAAAAAAATAATATTGTCATTAGAAAAACAAAAAATCTGCAAAATTTCTTTATAATAATTATAATAATAGAAAATATTGCAGTAATAATAAATAAATGGTATAATTTTTGTAATATAAGTTTTACATAAGAGGTTTTAGAACAATGGGTCTCTATGAGTTATTTGAAGATTTACAAAAAATAGATAGAAAAATTACAGAACAAAATGAAAAGGACAGAAGAATACCTTGCAATGTTTGTGGAGATATGTTCTGCTATACTGACAGAATAGAACTTTCTGACGGTATCTGTTGCCCAAATTGCAGTAACAAAGTTTCTCCTTGGTTTGATAAAGAATTACAATTTACAAGTGTAATGGATTTGAAAAATCACTTAACATACAGGGATAAAAACTTTACAGAACTTTTTGACTTTAATCCTACTATTGAAATTGGCAATGAACTAAAAATTCTTATTGATGAAAGAATGAAGAAGTTTGTTATTGCCGGTGATAATTATGACTATAAGGAGAAAAATTCCGACTTAATTCCTTTATCTTCTGTTACAAGTTGTAGGCATAGAATTGTTGAAAGTAAGGAAGAAATTTTCTTTAGAGATTCTCTTGGTCGTACAGGAAGGTTTACTCCTAGGGCATTTAGCTACACCTATGACTTTGTTATTAATATTGAAACTAATCTTCCTTTTATGAGAAGGATGGAATTTAAGATTAATGAATATATGATAGGCAAAGATAATCCTACATTAATTCAAGTAAGTGAAGAAAAATTTACTAACAAAATTAAGGACTTTTTCAAGATGGAAAGAATGTATCCGGGGAAAATCAATAACTCCGAAGATGTTAAAAATTCTCCTGAATACAAAACATATGAACACTATGCAGAAAAAATGTGTGAGGCAATTTTGCAAGGTAAAGAAAATGCAAATAACCGTTATTATGACAAATCTAAATATATTATTTGTGAATGGTGTGGTTCAAAGATAGATATTAATGCATCTACTTGTCCTCATTGTGGTGGTGTAAACAAATAAAACTTTATACATAAGTAAAGGGTTGATACTGATTAAAGTATCAACCCTATTTTTTAGCCTATAAACTTTTGTGCAAAAACTATTAAAATTAATATTGGCAGAACATACTGCAAGTATGGTTTTACAATTCTAGGAAGTTTCATACCTCTACCTGTATTACACTCGTTGTAGTAATTATCAAAACCCCAACCAAACTTTGTAACACAGAATAGAAGATAAACTAAAGAACCTAATGGAAGTAGAATATTACTTACAACAAAGTCCTCCATATCTAGGATACCCATACCAAGTACATTAACACCACTTAGTAGGTTAAAACCGAACATACAAGGTAAACTTGTGATGAATACAATAGCAAAGTTAATAACTGATGATTTTTTTCTGCTGATTTTAAATGTATCTGATAAGAAAGAAACAAGGTTTTCAAACACTGCAATAACTGTTGAGAAACTTGCAAATGTCATAAACAAGAAAAACAATGTTCCCCAAATTCTGCCACCTGCCATATTTACAAATACATTTGGCAATGCATCAAAGATAAGTGCAGGACCTTGACCTGCTTCTACATTATAAGAGAAACAAGCAGGGAAAATGATTAGACCGGCCATAATTGCAACAAATGTATCCAGACAACAAATTCTCACAGCTTCACCTGTTAGAGTATGGTCTTTCTTCATATAACTACCGAAGATTTCCATAGCTGCAATGCCTAAACTTAAAGTAAAGAATGCTTGGCTCATTGCTGAAGTAATAACATTGCCTAAACCGATTTTGCTAACTCTCTCAAAGTCAGGAATCAGATAAAAGCTAAGTCCTTCTTTTGCTCCGGATAAAGTAACACTATGAATTGCCAAAACTACAATTAGCACTAACAAGGCTACCATCATAAACTTACTAACTTTTTCAAGTCCTTTTTGAACACCTTTGCTACACACAAAGAAACCTAAAGCAGTAATTATGAAAATCCAAATTAACATTTCTATAGGTGATGAAGTTAAATTGTTAAACACATTTGTAACCGACTTTGAGTCCATACCGGTTTCAAATTCACCTGTGGCGAATTTATAGAAATATGATGTCATCCAACCTGAAACTGTTGTGTAATACATCATCAGCATATAGCAACCTAACATACAGAACCAACCGTGAATATGCCATTTACTCTTTGGCTTTTCAAGTGTTTTGTAACTTAGTACTGCACTTTTGCCACTTGCTCTACCAACTGCAAATTCCATTGTCAAAACAGGAATACCCATTAACACTAAGAATATTAAATAGAACAGTACAAATAGTCCACCACCGTTTTGACCAACAACATAAGGAAATCTCCATACATTACCTATACCTATAGCACAGCCTGCACTAACAAGTAGGAAACCTGTACGGGACTTAAAACTTTCTCTTTCCATTATACCTACTCCTAAAAATTTAATCACCTATGTATTATACTCAACTAAAAGTAATCAAGTCAAGAAAAAGAATTTATTTCGTTATTATGTACAATTACAAGTCAATATCATTGTCTAATAAGTCATCAGTATCTTCAAAATCATCAATAAAATCAAAGTCACTATCTAAGTCATCACTAATAATATCATCATTAAATATAACATCGTATTCAAGTGCTTGTTCACCTAAATCAAGATTACCGTCACCGTTTAAATCAAAAAGACTATCTAAAGCCTCAAACATAAATCATACCTCCATATATGTCTTATTTGCATTATTATAATAACATATTACCTGTACCAAAAATGGAACTTACCTCTTGTGTATAAAATTTTTTATTTTTTGTTAGATAATTAGATTTTTCTTTTTTTGTTAGTAAAGGTTAATTTAACATAGGAAAAATAAATAACTATTTTACAAATGAAAAAGGTGAACATATCCAAGATACATTCACCTAAATTTAGAAGTAATTTTAAAAATATAAACTATTATAATTTAAAAATATACACTATGATACAGACTTTAGATTACGATACCGTCACAATGGTCAACTTCGTGTTGGATGATTTGGGCAGTCCAACCTGTGAACTTTTCGGTATGTTCCTTAAAATTCATATCAAGGTACTTTACTGTAATATTCTTATATCTTGTTGTAGGTCTTACACCGGATAAGGAAAGGCAACCTTCTTCAGTTTCAAACTTACTGCTTTTTGCAGTAATAGTTGGATTAATCATTAACTTTGTGAAACCATTATCGTTGATGGCAATAATTCTTTTCTTAACACCAATCATATTAGCTGCCATACCAACACAAGCATTTCTGTTTGCCTCTAATGTATCCACTAAGTCCATAGCAGTTTTTATATCTGCAATTGTTGCATCAGTTGACTTTTGACCTAAGAAAATAACATCTCTTACAATTTCTCTAACCATTAATTACAACTCCTTATAGTATGGACAAATGTCTTCATAGTGACCGTCTTTCATCTTAAAGCCACCTTTGATTGTACCTAGCTGAATGAATCCTAGCTTTTCATATAAATGTCTGGCATTTGCATTTGTCTTTACAACTGCATTAAACTGCATAATCTTGAAACCAAGTTTTTTAGCTTGTACCAAACAATCTGTTACCAGCTTTTCACCAATATGAAGGTTACGGCTATTCTTCCCTACACAATAACTTGCATTAGCAATGTGTCCACATCTGCCTATATTATTAGGATGAAGAATATACATTCCCATAACTTCATCATTTTCTTTATTAACTGCCACACCACAATAGGACTGACTGTTGAAAAATTCTTTACCGGAATTATAATCCAAAGTTTCTTCCTGTGGAAATGCAATACCGTCAATTACTACATCATTCCAAATTTTCACCATACCATCAATATGGCTTTCATCAAACTTCTTTAATACAATCTCCATTTTTACTGGGAAACAGCAATACGCTTACTTCTCCATTTGCCACCTTTCCATCTAATAACCATCATTATACCTCTGAACAATTCATCAGCTGCAAAAGCAATCCATAGTCCATAAATACCAAGACCCAGGGCTACTGCAAATACATATGAACCTAATACACTAATAAACCACATTGAGAAAATTGCACAACCTGTAGGATAGAATACATCACCTGCACCTCTCAGACAAGCAATCAAAATAATGTTTGTTGTTCTGCCAAGTTCAAGAAAAACATTCATCATCAGTATATTAGAGCCTAGTGTAATAATTTCTTGATTATCGGTAAATACACCCATTAAAACCTTACCAAGTAACATACCTATAATTGAAACTGCTATTGTAATAAACAAGCAATTTCTGTAGCCTCTAAAGCCTTGCTTATAGGCATCATCAAATTTCTTAGCACCTACCAAATGACCTATAATAATCTGTGATGCTTGACCTATTGATACTGCAAATATGTAGAAAAACATTGTAATATTCTGCACATATGTTTTAGTAATAAGGTCTGTATCTGTTAAGCACTTTAGTACCATTGAAGTAATTACAAGCTGAGAAAGATTGTAAAGGAAACTTTCTAAAGCTGACGGTACACCGATTTTTACTATATTTTTTGTATCACCCTTAGGGAAAGGCTTTAGTAGTTTAAAGATACTAGGCTTTTCTATTTTCTTAAAAAGAACAATAGCAAGTACAATAGTACCAACAAATCTACTGAATGTTGTTGCAATAGCAACACCCATAACACCTAGTCTAGGCATACCAAACAAACCTAAAACAAACACAACATCAAGTACAGTATTGATAATATTCATACCAACAGTTACATACATAGAAATCTGAGTCATACCATGGTTTCTGATAATAACTGCCATAATATTCAGTAGTGCCTGTAGAAATAAAAATCCACCTACAATAGAAAGGTACTGTGAACCAAATTCCAAAATTTGACCTGTAGCACCAATAAAGCTAAGAATAGGTTTGTTAAAGAACATAAGAATTGCACTTATTATTATACCAAAAATTAAGCTAAATGTAATAGAAAGTGCTGCAATTCTTGATGCACCTTTCTTATTACCTGCACCAAGTGATTGAGAAATCAAAACTGCACTTGCACCGGAAATAACTGTAAATACTATTGTTACAATAGAAACTGCTTGGTTAGCAGTATTTACAGAAGATGCTGCCAGATCATCATACTTACTAAGTACAAACACATCGATAAAGCCCAGCAACATAAACAATGCTGTTTCTATAAATATGGGCCAGGCTAAGCTAAATAATTTTAATTCTTTTTTATTTTCCATACAAAAATCCCTCACATACAAATTTAAATCATTATATCATAGTATAATATATTTTTCTATACATATAATCAAATAATTCCAAATTTCCGCAAAATATTTCAGCTTATATTTATTGTATTGGAAATTTGTACAACACCTATGCTCTACTATTATGCAAAACAGAAATTCTAATAAAATATTGCATAAAATAAAAAGAAAGTATTGACATCTTAAAAAACTAAGAATATAATATAACCATCATATGAACAGATATTCATATATTCATATGTTCATATAATCAATTAAGAAGGTGAATATAATGGAAACTACTTCTACACATAGTGAGCATAAAGTCCTTATGGAACAGGCAGTAAAGAACTTACCACCGGAAGACAAGGTTATGCCACTGGCTGACTTCTTCAAAGTTTTTGGAGATAGCACAAGGTTAAAGATTATCGGCATATTAAGACACACTTCCCTATCGGTATGTTGTATTGCTGATTGTTTAGGAATGGAACAAAGTGCAATTAGCCACCAGCTAAAGGTACTTAGAAATAATCATATTGTTAAAGTTGAGAAAAAGGGTAAACAAAGTTTTTATAGTCTTGACGACTTACATGTTGAACTTTTATATCAAATGGGACTTGAACATATTATGGAGGATGACTAATGGATAAATTCAAAGCACCTGAAGTTCACTGCACTTGTGGACATTGTCATGACGAAAAGGAAGAAAAGCATAATCATCACCACCATGATGATTGTTGTTGTGAACACGAACATCACCATGACAGACTACATGCTGATATACATTGTGGTTGTGGACATTGCCACGATGATGAAGATGAACATGAAGAAAAAGAAGAAAGCAAAGGTCTTGAACTTGGTTTATTAATCGGTTCTGCTGTACTGACTTTAGTGGCATTTATTCTACATTTAACAATTGATTTAAACCCTATTGCACTTGGCATTATGTGTGGCATAGCAACACTTGCTTGTGGTTATGAAACATTTATTGAGGGTATTAAGTCATTATTCAAGCTAAAGCTTGACGAAACAACCTTACTTGCAATTGCAGTAGTTGCTGCTTTCTGTTTAGGTGAATTTACTGAGGCAGCATTTGTTACATTACTGTTCCAGCTAGGTGAATTTCTTGAGGACTTTGCAGTTAAGAAAAGTCAAAAGAGTATTGAGTCATTGGCAGAAATCAGACCGGATACTGCTATTCTTGTTACACCTGAGGGTGAAAAGGAAGTACCGGTCGAAAAAGTTCCTGTTGGCAGTACAATTCTAGTTAAGCCTTATGAGAGAATTCCTCTTGACGGTGTAATTTGTGAAGGTTCTTCTGCTATTGATACATCAACAATTACCGGTGAGAGTATTCCTCTTGATGGTGTTGTTGGTACTGATGTTATGAGTAGTATGCAAAACGGTGAAGGTGTAATCAAAATTACCACTACTAAAACTGCTGATAACTCTGCTGCATCTCGTATTCTTAAGATGGTACAAGACAGTCAGCAAAACAAAGGTGACTCTGAAAAGTTCATCACTAGATTTGCAAGAGTATATACACCTATTGTAGTTGTTATCGCTATTCTTGTTGCAGTTATTCCAACTATATTTGGTGGTACATTCTCAGTATGGCTATACAGAGCATTAGTTTGCTTAGTTGCCTCTTGCCCATGTGCTATTGTTATTTCAGTACCACTTGCATTCTTTGCCGGTATTGGTGGTGCAAGTAAAAGAGGTATTATGATTAAGGGTGGCAAATACATTGAATCAGTTGCAAAGGCAGATTGCTTTGTATTTGATAAAACAGGGACACTAACTAACGGTAAAATCAAGGTTACTAAGGTAACAAGCTATGGCGAAATATCTGAAAATGATATTCTAAAATTCTCTGCTACTGCTGAAGAATACAGTGCTCACCCTATTGCACAAGCTATTAAGCAAAAGGCTAAGTTAGAAAATGTTGAAACATTAAAAGCTGACGATTATCAAGAAAAAGCCGGTAATGGTGTTACTGCTATTATTGACGGCAAAAGCTACACAGTAGGTCATATTGGACTACTAAGTGAAGAAGATAAAAAGAAAGTTACTGATGACACATCAGTATTCTTACTAATTGACGGCAAGTTAGTTGGTGGTATTACAGTTAATGATACAATCAGAACTGAAACACCTAAGGTACTAAAAAATCTAAAAGAACTTGGTGCAAAGGACCTTGTAATGCTAACAGGTGACAACAAAAAGAAAGCTGAAAGTGTTGCAAAGTTAACAGGTATTACAAAGCTATTTAGCAACCTGCTTCCTAACGAAAAAGTTAAGCATATGGAAGAATTAAAGAAAAGTCACAAGGCTACAGTATTTGTTGGTGACGGTATCAATGACGCACCGGTAATTGCACTAGCTGACTGTGGTGTTGCAATGGGACTTGGCAGTGATGCAGCTATTGAAGCCAGTGATGCAGTTCTTTCTGACGGTACACTAAAGTCACTACCTACAATGGTGAAAACATCACGAAGAATTATGAATACAATAAGAGCCGTTATTACTTTTGCACTTGTTGTTAAGGCACTTGTTATTGTACTTGCTATCTTTGGTATTGCACCAATGTGGCTGGGTGTTCTAAGTGATACAGGTCTTTCAATGATTTGTATTCTTTATGCAATGCGACTACTAAAGCCAAAGGATTAATAAAATAACAAGTTATAATTCTTTATTTGAATTATAGTTCATATTACCCCCTAAGGAGCAGTTCATACTGCTCCTTATTGTTTGTGTAAAATATACAAATTATAGTTTCAATTTTCTATCTAATATTTGGTAATTGGATTTTACTTCTATAAAATCTATGATACAATTACATTAAAGAGTAAGTTTTAAGCAATTATATATATAACAATAAATTTTCTAAAAATTTTTCGAAATTATGTAACCTTTTGTTAAGTTGAAAAGTGTTATATATAGAAGAGGTAATTAGACTGTCAAGGTTCAGGATTTATTGACAGTATTTATTTTGAAAGGTTTAAAAGGTAGTCCGATGGCTAGATAATTATTGTGGAATGTTACATTCGATTATAAAGGAGGTTTAACTATGAAAAAATTATTATCTATTTTATTATCCGTAATTATGGCAATATCTGTTATCATTATTCCTACTTCTGTTTCTGCTAAAAAGGCTAAAACAGTTCCTAACACATATGTTCCTAGTGATATGGACGAAACCGGTGTGATTGGAGTAAATGTTCCTAATAAGGGTATCGTTTATAAAGAAACCTATAAGTTAGTTTTAAAAAAGACTAACGGAAAATTAGTTACACTAGATAAATATAATAGAACTAGCAATTCTGTTAGTACCTATTATATAAGAGGTAACAGTGTATATTATGGATATAGAGATAAGGCTAAGAAAAACTACAAGTCTCAAATTAGAAAAGTTGACCTTGACGGTAAAAATAAAACTACTCTATATTCAAAAATATATGCTAATGGTGATGCATTTTATCTAATCGGTGGTTATGGTTCAGGTGTTATTTTTTCTGAAAAAATTTATAATAAGAAAAATAAGACCTACACATATATTGTTAAAATGATAAGAAACAAAAAGGTTACTACCCTATTTAAAGTAAATAGCAAAAAGAAAGTTGATTTTAAAATCTTTAGTGGTAAAGTTTTTTACAACAATAAGTCTTATAACCTTGCAAAAGGTAAATCAACAAGTTATGTTGCTAAAAGAATTTATATTACAAAAAATTATATGTACTATATAAACAAGAACAACAACCTTAAGAGCCTAGACAAAAAAGATGTAAGAAGAATTGTTACAAAGAATGTTTATAAGTATTATAATGCTAACCATAGTAATGATGTTGTATATAGTAAGTTGAATAAGAATAAAGAAGAAGTTTTTTATCATAGAGCCGGTACGAGTAAAGAAAACAAGCTATGTACTTGGGGTGATATTTATAAAACTGCAACTAATTATAAAACTTCACCAAAAGTATTAAGATATTATAAAGATGCATTATTACACAATGGAAAATTTTATCTAAGCTTTACTGTTCTAGGCAGTGATCCACTTTACGATACTTCTTATATTACTGAAGTTAATTTAAAGAATGGAAAACCTATAATTTATGAAAAGGAAGAATTTACTGCTTATATATCTATGTGGACATTCAACAATAAACTTGAATATCAAGGATATGGAACAGAAAATGACGGATATGATAGTGATGATTAGAATTAATAACAATAAGATTTACTTCTAAGTAGGATACAAACTTTCGTCCAATTATTATAAAATCAAATAAATTAACTTGAAAACAATAAGGAGCAGTTCATACTGCTCCTTATTGTTTGTGTAAAATATACAAATTATAGT
>ERZ1106941.2539-NODE-2539-length-13228-cov-12.264177_pt1 | contig 13228 bp, 8 predicted proteins | sample MGYA00403670_ERZ1106941 | MGnify/ENA primary metagenome ERZ1106941 (study PRJEB35170, sample SAMEA104062400) | human gut metagenome | biome: human gut; feature: human-associated habitat; material: faeces | place: Denmark | collected 2012-06-04 ...
GTATTACGGCATTGAAACGGGAGAAAACAGCTTCGGCTATATCGCCACATGGTCACAGGGCAAGGAGCTGAAAGAGCTTCGCGCCAGTCTGGAAACCATCAATAAGACTGCCTCCGAGCTGATTACGGACATTGACCGGCACTTTGCGGAGATTTGCAAGGAGCGCGGCATCAATCGTGAAGAAGTGAGCGCCACACAAACAGACGAAGCGCTTTATCTTGTGGATGGCTCGGTATATCTCCATGTGCAGCATACAGACGGCGGTTGGGACTATTCGCTCTACGACAAGGAAAGCAAAAAGCTGCTGGATGGCGGTGTTATTGACAGCAGCGCCATTGAAGATTCGCCGGTTGCATCTGTTGCCGGGGCTGTCCGAACGGAGGTATTTGCCATTCAGGGCATGACACCAACCAAGGTGACATTTGCAGATATGAAAATTCTGGAGGACTTGCAGGAGGCGCAGATTACGCCGCCCTTGGACAGCGAACAGATCACCGGCGCAGTCGTTGTTCCCACCGATGATACAGATACCATGCTCCCGGAGCTGGAACAGGCCACCCCGATGCCTGACCCCACGCTGACGGTGGACGATATGCGCAGCTATGGGTATCTGGATAGTGATATGCTCCCGCTTTCCAAGGATCGGGCACTGGAGCTGCTGGAACATGACATCACGGTTTATATGCTCCATCCCAGCAACGCCGAGGAAATGGTCTTTGAGGCCGAGGACATCATCAAGCATGACGGAATGTTCGGCATCACAAGACCGGATTGGGATGCGGTCAAAGGCCATATCCCTCCCCGCGATGTGGAGCAGCGTTTTTTGAACAGCCCCACCGATGCTATGGCGATCTACCAACTGCGCCGGGATGCGCCGGTCGAGCTGCGTTTTGCCAGTCTTGACCGTCTGAGCGCCCCGCCTGATCCGGCCAACTATGAAGCTGTCTATACCCGTGAAGTGTACCCGGACGATGATACCGGCAGAATTCTTGAAAACTTCTTCTACATTTTCAACGACGAGCGCCCCGGTGATTTTGTGGGACACAGCCTCTCCGTCAGTGACATCGTTGCGCTGAAACAGGACGGCAAGGTATCCTATCACTACTGTGACAGTATGGGATTTCAGGAGCTGCCCGCCTTTCAGAAACCGGAGAATTACCTGAAAGCCGCCGAGATGTCGATGGAGGACGATTACGGCATGATCGACGGCATTATCAACAACGGCCCCAAACAGCCCACCATCGCCGACCTTGAAGCACAGGTCAAGGCCGGTATGTCCATCTCCTTGATGGATTTGGCAGAGGCGGCACACCGGGAAAAGAAGAAATCTGTGCTGGAGCAGCTCAAAAGCCAACCGGTCCAAGAACGTCCACACAAAACAGCGCCCAAAAAGAGCGCGGAAAAGGAGCTTTGATATGAACATCACCTTTGAAGAACGCCAGCTTATGAGCCTCTACAACACCGGCACCCGCACGGGCTTGATCGCGGCGCTGGAGGAAATGCGCGGCTACCTCGCTGCGGATGAAACGGAGCTGCGGGAGCTGACGGACAGCGCCATCGCAAAGCTGCGCAGGATGAGCGACGCGGAATATGACGCGCTCGACCTGTTCCCCGATTTTGAAAAGGAGGATATGGATGCCGAGTAAAGTACAGCTCTATGCGCAGATGGCAGACCGCACGGCGGAGCAGATCACGGGAAGCTACCAGAAGTGGACGGCATTTCTGACCACCGCCGCAAGGCTGTATAAGTACCCCTACAATGAACAGCTCATGATTTTTGCCCAGCGCCCGGAAGCCACGGCCTGCGCGGAATACGACCTTTGGAATAAGCAGATGCGCCGCTATGTGCGGCGAGGCAGCAAGGGCATCGCCCTTGTGGATACCAGCAGCGACCAACCCAAACTCCGATATGTATTCGATGTTTCCGATACCAGCGGCGGCGAGAACTCTCGCCGCCCTTATCTTTGGGAATACCGGCAGGAGCATCGTGAGGTGGTATCTGCGGCGCTGGAGCAGCGCTTCGACGTTTCCGGTGAAAACGGACTTGCCGATCAGATGGAGCGTGTGGCGGCGCAGCTTGTAGATGAATACTGGCACGACAACTGGCGCGATATTGTCGGCATCGTTGACGGTTCCTTTCTGGAAGGTTATGATGATTTCAACATCGGAGCCGCTTTTCGGAACGCCGCCGTTGTCAGCACCACCTATGCGCTGCTGTCCCGCTGCGGGATGCAGCCGGGAGATTACTTCGAGCATGAGGATTTTCTGAACGTCTTTGATTTCAACACCCCTCAGACCGTCGCCGCTCTTGGAACGGCCATCAGCCAGTCCAGCGAGCTGGTGCTGCGGCAGATCGAAATCACCATCAAGAATTACGAGCGCGAGAAACTCGCGGAAAGGAGCGAAAGCCATGAGCGAACTGACCTACACCCGCAGCGGGGACTATCTGATTCCCGACCTGAGCCTGACCGAGCAGCCGCAAGCCCCGCTGGGCAAGTACGGGAGGATGCGGAAGAATTACCTGAAGGAGCATCGTCCGGTGCTGTGGAACAGCCTGCTGCTGTCCGAGAAGCTGTACCCCCATCTGCGGGAGATCGACGAGGCAGCGAACAACCGACTGGAACAGATGATGCCGGAGCTGATGAAGTCAGCGGGCGTGACGGAAGCGCTGAAAGCCAGCGACCCGATGAAGTGGGTAGGGCTGATGAACACGCTGAAAGCGCAGGCCGAGGAAACGATCCTCACGGAACTGGTGTTCAGCTAAATATGTTCGATGCCCCTGCTGGGGCGCAGATGTCCTTCTTCCCCTCAGAGGCAGAACAAATTCAATCCATCGCAGAAGCGGAGAGTGTAACACCCTCCGCTTTTTCTATGTTCATTTCTCAGGATGATATTGACCACATCCTGCGCACGGGCGGTAATGCGGATGCAGCGCGGATGAAAATTGCTGCGGAATTCTCCAAGCAAAAGCCTTTAGAGGATCGCGCGGTATTTCTCAAAAAGCTCTACTACGGCGGCAACGGCCTGATTACGGATAACGGCAGGTTTTCCGCATGGTACGGGGACGATGGTATCCATATTGCAACCGGAGATACCTCTCGCTATCTTCGTTCTGCCCAAGTGATAGGCTGGGCAGATGCGGCGGAGCATATTGAGGAACTTCTGGACGGCGGCGCATTTGCCACCAATCTTGAGGTCACGGAAGCCCCGCGCTATGAGCGGCTGGGTATTGCTGTGGATGTCTGGAACCTTTATCACGATTTCTCGGATGAAGCAAAGTCGCTGGGGTATCTGTCCTGCTTGGGTAATATCCATAGCACCAGCTTTCCAGAGGAAACGGAGCGTCTGACGGACGATCTGCTGAATCCGGCGTTCCGGGATAGGCTCCTGTCAGAATACAAGGTATTCATGGACGCCTACCGCGAAAACCGTGCGCTGCTGCGCTTCCATTACCACCGGCCGCAGGCACTTCTCACACGTTTGGAAGATCTGTCATTGCCGCGCAAAGAATATCACTCCGATATGGCGGCTGTTCCGAAGACGGGCCGGTTTATCACCGAAGATGAAATTGCGGCTTCTCTTGCAAACGGGAGCAGCTTTGAGGGTGGAAAGACCCGCATCTATGCGTTTTTCCAGACTTCGCACACTCCCAAGGAGAATGCCGATTTTCTGAAAAAGGAGTACGGCATCGGCGGGCATACCCATGCCGTATCCAGAGAAAGCGGCAGCTATGAAGATCACGGCAGCAAAGGCATCACGCTGAAAAAAGCGGGCTGTGCAGATGTTCAGATGAATTGGAACAAGGTCGCTTCGCGTATCTCTGAGCTGATTCGGATGAACCGCTATTTTACACCAGACGAACAGGCGCTTTATGATAAGGCGCAGGCACAGGATGTGGTGCGAAACACCGCCTACGACAGCTATAACGCCATCAAGGAAGCCCACCCGGACGACATCGTGCTGTTTCAGGTGGGCGATTTCTTTGAGATTTACGGCGAGGACGCAAAACAGGCGGCGGAGCTGCTTGACCTCAACCTTACCACAAGAGAGATACCCGGCGCTGGCCGTGTGGAGATGTGCGGCGTACCGTCGCACAATTTAGAGATGTATGTAGAGAAATTGCGCGATAAGTATGATGTGACGATTGCCGAAGCGCCAGACTTTAGAAGTGAGCGCCACATTTACACGCTGCGCTCTATCGACCATGAAGCAGAAGCCGCCATCAATGCTTATGAAGCAGAGTTCGGCGCGGACGGCACGAGGGTGTTCCGCGACCCCGCCGCAGAGCAAGTTCAGCCCACGGTGCAGGAGCTGTTTGACGGGTACAAGCTGACCGTTGGCAACGCGCTTTCCAAAGATACGGCTTTTGTCAATGCCTGCCGCAATTCAGACCGCCAGAACGCTTATCTGGAGGGTGCGGACGCTATCCGTCGTATTGTCACGGTATCTGATGATCTCCAGCTTGTCCGCCTGTACTTTGATATGCCCGCGTTCCATAACCGGCTGCATCAGGAGCTTTTGGAGGAACTGTATCCCACGCTGGCAGCGACGGTCGCACCCTCTCCCTATCAGATCACACAGGAGGACATTGACAACGCGCTTCTGGATTGGCACAACAACCTAAAGGGCAAGCAGGAAGTCGCACTATATATGCAGGCGCATGGGCGAGAACGCAGCACCGCTGCATGGCTGGCTGCAAAATATGGCTGGGAAGATAGCAAAACTCCCATGTATATCCATGTAGGAAACGCCGAGCCGGTGACGCTCACATGGGCGCAGGTACAGCGGCGGTTGGCACAGCTCATCCGCGAGAATAAATTTTACGATGAGAATGAGCGACTGTGGTTATTTTCACCTGACCGATACTCCATTCGTCTGCATCCCGGCGAGGGCGGAATTACCGGCATTTGGGATGAGGTGTTGGAACGGTTCTGCGGAGATGGGGAACAAACGCTCCGCTTTGCAGAACAGAATAACACCATTGCTTACTTGGATGGCATCAAACGGGATATGGGAATTGAGCTATCCCCTCCGGCGTTTACAACACCGCTTGGCTATACTTATCATATTGGAGATCGCATTTCATCCATAGAGTTAGACCACATAGCAGCAGTCGGCGTTATCGCGCGTGTAGATGAAGATCACGTCTGGCACACGTTACCGAACGTACCCGGACAGGAACCTGTCAGCATCGACCGCAATTCCTTTGAACGCTACCTCGACACCAGATATTTCGAGGTTTCTGAACCGGAGCCGCAGCGCGTCATTGCGGCGCAGCACACAGAACAGCCAACCCCGGAGACGCTGCAAGCGGTTCAAAACCTTATGGGGCAGCGCGTGGAAATTGATGGTAAGCTCTATAATGTTGATTCCGCAGATGAAACTGTCGCGCATCTCAGCGTCGTTTCATCCTCCAGCGAGAGCAATCACGATCCGGAACACAGAACCGAACCGGTTTCTGCTGTCCTCACACGAATTGCAGATCAGGGTCGTGAGCTTGCGCCGAATATTTCGGCATATCAGGCACTTCGTGCAGAGCATCCCGAAAAGCTCATCGGTGTCCGTGTCGGAGAACGGCTGCTTTTTTATGGCGCGGATGCAGAACGAGCCGCCAGCGCTTTGAATCGCCGCCTGCTGCAACGCGATATTCCCGGTATGGGCGAAACCGCTGTGACCGGCTATGATTTTGGACAATGGGCAAGCGCCGCAAAGCGGCTGCTGGAGCATGGACACAGCTTCGTGTTTGCGCAGCCAAATGAAACCGACGGCTATGATGTTATCAACGAGGCCGATGCCAAGGAGTATATCCCCATTGGCATGGAGCTGGAGATTGACGGACGGAAGTTTGTCATTGACAGCGTAAATTTCGGCACGGATGAAGTATCTCTGCGCGATGTGACTTTTCAAAACAGGCAGGGCTTTCCCATCTTCCGCGCTGAACACATTGCGTTTATACGCTCGTTTGTTGAAGAGCAGGAACGGGAGCAGCCGCAGCCTGTCACCAAACCCGTCGCGTTCTATCCTGCCGAGAAAACGCACTTGCCCTACGACATAGAAATCCAAACGCTGCATATCCCGGAACCGGAGCATGACCCGCCCTCTGCGGAACCTGTCGAGCCTGAACCTCCCACCATGAGTGAGGAAGAAGCTCTGATTTTGGAGCATGAAGGTCGAGCGGCGCTTTCGGAAACGGGCGAGTTCGTGCCTGATTTTGATGATGCCATCTCACAGGCCGAGATAGACGACTCTCCCGCACACCGTCCTGCGGTATCCATCCCCATTGACGGCGAGTGGAAGGGCTTTCCCAGCGTTGCCGCTGCGGAGCAGGCCGCTTACGCTGACTTCAAGGCGGCAAGCCACCGCGACGCGCAGAATTTCCACATCACCGATGATGCCCTCGGCGTCGGCGGTGCAAAGGCAAAGTTTCGGGCAAATATGGCGGCTATCCACCTCCTGCAAGAGCTGGAGTTTGAGGGCTTACAGGCCAGCCCGGAGCAGCAGGAAATTCTCTCCCGCTATGTGGGCTGGGGCGGTCTTGCGGATGCCTTCGACGAGAATAAGCCAAACTGGTCGGACGAGTTTGCAGAGCTGTACGCCACACTCTCCCCGGAGGAATACGCTGCGGCCAGAGCGTCCACGCTGAACGCCCACTACACCAGCCCCACCGTCATCAAGGCGATCTATGAAGCGGTCGGCAATATGGGCTTCCAGAGCGGTAACATTCTGGAGCCGTCTATGGGCGTTGGCAACTTTTTTGGTCTGCTGCCGGAGCAGATGCAGGGCAGCAAGCTCTACGGCGTGGAGCTGGACAGCATCACCGGACGTATTGCCAAGCAGCTTTATCCCAAGGCGGACATTACCATCGCGGGCTTTGAGACAACGGACAGAAAAGACTTCTATGACCTCGCCGTGGGCAACGTCCCGTTCGGACAATATCAGGTAGATGACCGGGCTTATAACAAGCTCGGTTTTTCCATTCACGACTACTTCTTCGCCAAAACCCTCGACCAAGTGCGTCCGGGCGGCGTGATCGCGTTTGTGACCTCCCGCTACACGATGGACAAGCAATCGCCCGAAGTCCGCAGATATATCGCACAGCGGGCGGAGCTGCTGGGTGCCATTCGTCTGCCCAACAATGCGTTCAAAGCCAACGCCGGTACGGAAGTTGTGTCCGACATCATCTTCCTGCAAAAGCGTGACCGTCCCATTGAGATCGAACCGGATTGGATACACCTTGGCAAGAACGAGGATGGCTTTGCCATCAACCGCTATTTTGTTGACCACCCGGAGATGATCCTCGGCAGGCAGACCTCCGAAAGCACCCAATACGGCAAGCAGGACTTTACCGTTGTCCCCATTGAGGGGCTGGCACTTGCAGATCAGCTCCATGATGCCGTGAAAAACATTCGCGGCACCTATCAGGAGGCGGAACTGCCAGAGCTGGGCGAGGGCGAACAGATCGACACGTCCATCCCCGCAGACCCCAATGTGAAAAACTACTCTTACACCGTGGTGGGCGGCGAGGTGTATTACCGGGAAAACAGCCGCATGATCAAACCGGAGCTGAACGCCACCGCCGCCGAGCGCGTCAAGGGCATGGTCGCACTGCGGGATTGCGTGAATGAGCTGATTGCCCTGCAAATGGACGAGTACAGCGCAGAAAGCCGGATTCAGGAAGCGCAGGCCGAGCTAAACCGCCTCTATGATGCGTTCTCCGCAAAACACGGCCTGATCAATGACCGTGCGAACCGTCTTGCGTTCTCTGATGATTCCTCTTACTACCTCCTGTGTTCGCTGGAAGTGCTGGATGACGACGGAAAGCTGGAGCGCAAGGCGGATATGTTCCACAAGCGCACCATCAAGCAGATGCGCAGCGTAGATTCTGTGGATACCGCCAGCGAAGCCCTTGCTGTCTGCATCGGAGAAAAAGCCTGCGTCGATCTCGACTTTATGGCCTCCCTCATGGGCGGCAGTGAGAAAATCCCGCAGATCGTTGAGGATTTGAAGGGCGTCATTTACAAGGAACCCAACAGCGGCCCATTTGACTTGCAGGACGGCGGCGAGCATTGGGCGAAGGGCTGGCAGACGGCGGACGAATATCTCTCCGGCAACGTCCGGCAGAAGCTCCGCACCGCGCAGCGTGTAGCAGCGCGCGACCCATTCTTCGCCGGGAATGTGGATGCCCTGATTGCTGCCCAGCCGAAGGACTTGGAGGCCAGTGAAATTGAGGTGCGGCTGGGTGCGACATGGCTTGATAAGAAGTACATCGAGCAATTCATGTACGAAACCTTTGATACGCCCCGCTATCTGCGCGGACAGATCGAGATTAGCTATGTCCCATACACCGCAGAATGGCAGGTTTCCCGCAAGAGCATGGTGCGCTACAACGATGTGGCGGCATTCACCACCTACGGCACAGACCGCGCCAGCGCCTACCGGCTGCTGGAGGATGCGCTGAACCTCCGCGACATTCGTATCTACGATACCATTGAGGATGCAGACGGACGGGAGCGCCGTGTCCTCAACGCCAAGGAAACCACCCTTGCCGCGCAGAAGCAGCAGCTTATCCGGGATGCGTTCAAGGACTGGATTTGGAAAGACCCGGATCGGCGCGAAACGCTGGTACGGCAATACAACGAGGAAATGAACAGCACCCGTCCCCGCGAGTATGACGGCAGCCACATCGTTTTCTCCGGTATGAACCCGGAAATCACCCTCCGAGAGCATCAGAAAAACGCCATCGCCCATGTGCTGTACGGCGGGAATACGCTGCTGGCACACGAAGTTGGCGCGGGAAAAACCTTTGAAATGGTAGCCTCTGCGATGGAATCCAAGAGGTTGGGACTGTGCCAGAAATCCATTTTTGTCGTGCCAAACCATCTGACGGAACAGTGGGCGTCCGAGTTTCTGCGGCTCTATCCTTCGGCCAACATCCTTGTCACTACCAAGAAGGACTTTGAAACCCACAACCGCAAGAAATTCTGCGCCCGTATCGCCACCGGCGACTATGACGCCGTTATCATCGGCCACAGCCAGTTTGAGCGTATCCCCATCAGCCCGGAGCGGCAGGAACGGCTCCTTCATCAGCAGATTGAGGAAATCACCGATGGCATTCAGGATACCAAGCTCGCAGGCGGCAACAGCTTCACCATCAAGAGCTTGGAGCGCACGAAAAAGGGGCTGGAGGCGCGGCTGAAAAAGCTGCAAGCCAGCGACCGCAAGGATGATGTGATTTACTTTGAACAGCTCGGCGTAGACAGGATGTTTGTGGACGAGTCGGACAATTATAAAAATCTTTTCCTCTATACGAAGATGCGCAACGTGGCAGGGCTTTCTACCACCGATGCGCAGAAATCTTCGGATATGTTCTCAAAGTGCCGCTACATGGATGAGCTGACCGGTGGGCGCGGCGTGGTGTTTGCCACCGGCACCCCGGTTTCCAACTCCATGACAGAGCTTTACACCATCCAGCGCTATTTGCAACATGACCGCTTGCAGGAGATGGGTATGGGGCATTTTGACTGCTGGGCAAGCCGTTTTGGAGAAACCACCACCGCACTGGAGCTTGCGCCGGAGGGCATCGGCTACCGGGCAAGGACGCGCTTTGCAAAGTTTTTCAACTTGCCCGAATTGATGAATCTGTTCAAAGAGGTCGCCGACATCAAAACGGCGGATCAGCTCCACTTACCCACGCCGGAGGTTGCGTATCACACCATCGCCACCAAACCCACGCAGATCCAGCAGGACATGGTGAAAGCCCTCTCGGAACGAGCGTCCAAGGTACACAGCGGTGCGGTCAGCCCGGATGTGGACAATATGCTCAAAATCACCTCGGACGGACGCAAGCTGGGACTTGACCAGCGCATCATCAATCCCATGCTCCCCGACGAGGAATCTACCAAGGTCAATCAATGTGTGGCGAACATTCTCCAATACTGGCGCGACGGCGAGGCGGATAAGCTGACACAGCTTGTGTTCTGCGACATTTCTACGCCAAAGACCGCACCCTCGCAGCGGGCAGCAAAGGCTTCTCCCGGTACGTTGGACAGCCCGGAAATCCATGCGCTGGAGAGTGCAATTCCGTTGGAAGAAAGCTCTGACACGCCGTTTACGGTCTATGAGGATGTGCGTCAAAAGCTCATTGACGCCGGTATACCCCCGGAGCAGATCGCGTTCATCCACGACGCCAATACGGAGGTCAAAAAGCGGGAACTGTTCGCAAAGGTACGCAGCGGTCAGGTGCGCGTCCTGATGGGCAGCACGGCCAAGATGGGCGCGGGCACCAACGTGCAGGATCGTTTGGTCGCACTTCACGATTTGGATTGCCCGTGGCGTCCCCGTGATCTCACGCAGCGAAAAGGCCGCATTGAGCGTCAGGGCAATCAGAACAAGCTCGTTCATGTATGCCGCTATGTAACCGAGGGGACATTCGACGCCTACCTCTGGCAAACCGTTGAGAACAAGCAAAAATTCATCTCTCAGATCATGACCTCAAAATCCCCGGTTCGCTCCTGTGAGGACGTGGACGCTACGGCGCTGTCCTTTGCGGAGATCAAAGCGCTATGCGCCGGTGATCCCCGTATCAAGGAGCGCATGGATTTGGACATTGAGGTGTCCAAGCTAAAAATTATGAAAGCAGACCACAACAGCAAGCAATTCCGCTTGGAGGACAGTCTGCTGAAATACTTCCCAGAAAAGATAGAAGAACACAAAGGCTTTGTTCGCGGGCTGGAGGCGGATATGCAGACCCTCGCGGCGCATCCGCTCCCGGCAGAAGGCTTTGTCGGCATGGAGATTCGCGGCGACCGGCTCACTGATAAGGAAAACGCCGGTGCCGCGTTGCTGGATACCTGCAAGGAGGTCAAGGGCAAAGACCCGGTACAGATCGGCAGCTATCGCGGCTTTACCATGTCCGTTGCTTTTGATTCCATGTGGAAAACGTACACGCTGACGCTGAAAGGCCAAATGACCCATCGCGTTGAACTCGGTTCGGATGCCAGAGGCAACCTTGTCCGCATTGAGAACGCGCTGGATAAAATGCCGGAGCGTTTGCGCAGCGTTCAGGAGCAGCTTGAAAACCTCTATAACCAGCAGGCGGCGGCAAAGGCCGAGGTCGGCAAGCCGTTCCCGCAGGAGCAGGAGCTGGCCGCGAAAACGGCGCGGCTCATTGAGTTGGATATGGAGCTGAATCTGGACGGCAAGGGACAGCCGCAGCCTGAGCAGGCGATTGCAAAATCGGCGCGGCCTTCCGTTCTGGACAGGTTGAAAGCGCCGCCTGTTCATGGCGCACCGGAAAAGCCCCACAAAAAAGAAATGGAGGCACGATAATGAAAAATCTCCCCGTTTACAAGCACCCGGCAGCCTACGCCAGAGAGCATGACGAGCTTGCTGCCTACCGCGCATCCAATCAGGCGAACGCAGCCTGCAAGGAAGCGATTGAAGCCGCCATCCGCGACCACTACCGGGATAACCGGCTGGATACAGTGGCAGTCGATCAGGTGGTGCAGCAGTTTGGCTATGACCGCGCATTTCATATCCTTGCCATCACCGTCTGTCAAGCAGATTGGGACAGGCGGTATTCTCCCGACAACAGGGTTTGGGCAAACGCCATGTCCATCCCCGCCAATCCCGACGCATGGGGTACTGACCGCAACTGCTATCTGGCCGTCAACAACCATCCCGGTCTGGTCGATCTGTTTCTCAGTCAGACCCGCAAAGCCTACGCGCAGGAGCAGCAGAAAACCTCTGTCCGGGATAAGCTGAAAAAGCCGCCTGAAACAACTTCGCCGAAAATTTCGGCGAAGTCCAAAGCCCCGGAGCGCTGAGCGATGGCAAAGCGCAAACGGGATATTCAGCTCAAATTCCGCGTCACGCCGCAGGAGCGGGAAATGATTGAAACGAAGATGGCGCAGTTCGGCACCACCAACATGGCGGCGTATCTCCGCAAGATGGCGATTGACGGATATGTGGTGAAGCTCGACCTCCCGGAGCTGCGGGAGCTGGTGTCCCTGCTTCGGTATTCCAGCAACAACCTCAACCAGCTTACCCGCCGCGCTCACGAAACAGGCCGCATCTATGAGGCCGATTTGGAGGACATTCAGCAAAGTCAGGAACGGATATGGACGGCGGCAGAGAAAATCGTTTCCTCGCTGGCGGCGCTGAAATAAGTCGCAGGGGCGGCGGCCACTCCGCCGCCCCTTGCCCACATAAAAGCAAAAGCCCCGACGCAAAACAGCATCGGAGCTTCTACGGTTCCAGATTATTTTCATCGAACAGCGGCGAGGTGAAAAAGCTGCTCAGGTCGATCTCCAATCCCTGACAAAGCTCGTGGATGATCCGCAGCTTCATAGACGGGTATGCGCAGTTCACAAGATTACCGATGGTGGACTTCGGTACGCCGCTTCTCATATAAAGCTGATACTGCGTCATGCCACGCTCCTGCATCAGCTCAACCAAACGCCTGCTGACGGCTTCATTCAACTGCAAGTACCACACCTCCCGTCCCTGTAACTGTACCAACATTATATTTCCCATCTGGAGAAAATTAGTTCAGGTAGCTGTACTAAAGAAGGATTATGTGATATGGTTAGATGTCGGGTAGACAGCAAAAGCTATTCGTGGGACTTTGCCGCATCCTTGCAAAACACCAATAGGCAAAGTATTCTAATATCAGAAAAGAAATTTGACCGCTTGGAAAGGAGCTGCGGAACGTATGCTGACAAACGAAATTGTGCTGAAGGTATTTTCTGACTACCTCAACCGCGATACGGATTTTGAAGTTGTCCTGACCAGCAGAGGCTACACGGTCATGGGTTTTGACAACCACCGTCAGGACTGGAACACCGTAGACTATTGCCCTACGCCCGAAGCGCTGCGGGACTCTCTGTTGAACGCTTATGAGAGCTTCCGCGAGCTGGAGATCACGGGCGGTGATCGTGATTTGACTGCCACGGAAGAAGCGCTGCTTGCGGAAGAACGCTACGCATTGACCGCGCTCTGCGAAAAGGAGGCCGCAAAATGTTCATCCTGAAAATTCTCTTTGCGCCGCTGTCGCTTATCCTGTCCCTGTTCGTCTGGCGGTGCAGGGACTTGGCAAGCTGCAAGACGTGAACTCTGCCATGAAAAACTTCATTCATAGTTAAAGCGCAAGCCGGGGCGAACGCCTCGGCTTGATTTTCTAAAATCGTTGTTTACTTTCTTGCTAATCTCGGATATAATATTAGCAAGA
>ERZ1106941.2553-NODE-2553-length-13153-cov-2.650023_pt1 | contig 13153 bp, 10 predicted proteins | sample MGYA00403670_ERZ1106941 | MGnify/ENA primary metagenome ERZ1106941 (study PRJEB35170, sample SAMEA104062400) | human gut metagenome | biome: human gut; feature: human-associated habitat; material: faeces | place: Denmark | collected 2012-06-04 ...
GCGGCAGCCGGGTCTGCGGTATGGCAAGCAAGCTCCAGGATAAAAGCAGGCAGAAACTCAGCGACAGCCATCGTAAAAAACCAGAAATCATCGGCTTCCGCCTCCTTTCGCTTTCCGCGTCAACTTAATATCCGTTTAATCATACACTGTTTCAGCAGCTTTGGCAATCACGCTGCGAAGTCAGTCTTATCCATGAAACAGCGTCGATTCACTGGATTCGCTTCCTGTTTAAAACGTCAGTTTGGGCGTGACCGCGATTCCCCACTCCGCCGCCAGCTGTTCCGCCTGACGCACCGCGCCGTCGACCAGATTGCGCGGATCGTGAGCGTCAGAGCTGATGATCGTCGTCAGCTTGTAGCGCTTGCTGAGATTCCAGATCTGGGCGTTCGGATAGCCAACCGTGCGGCGCAGGCCGTTTGCGTTGATTTCCACCGCCACGTCCCGTCTTTCACATTCCGCAAAGATCCGGTCCATGCATTCCAGCAGAAGCGGCGTCGGCTGCTCGTAATTCACCATGATCACGTCGGGATGGGCGAGCAACTGAAAGAATCCGGTGTTCAGCGCGGCGATCACATCTTCGGTATATTGCCGGGTTTCCCGATCCCGGTCCTGCATTGCGAAATAATCGTAACGATGATCGGCGCTTTCATGTTGCCCCAGAATCCACAGCTTTACGTTCTGATGATCGCGCAGATTGGCAAAGCGATTCATTTCTTCCGGGAAATACTCGCATTCCAGCGCTTTGAAAAGCGAGATCTGATCACCATAGCGCAAAATGACGTCATCCGCTTCCGCCAGAAACGCCGGCATTTCGCCCCAGGTCATCCGCGGCCCCATCGGCCGTTCACTGGCCACATGCTCGCACACCGCCATTTCTTCCAGGCCGCAGCGCAGCCCTTCTTTCACATACTCTTCCAGCGTTCCCCGGCCATGCCGGCACCAGCGGGAATGGGAATGAACATTAGCAATCATCCTGGTCCTCCTTATCAAATTCAGAATCCGGCTTCTCTATTTCGCGTTTGAAATTCCCGGCAGCTTACGCTTCTGCTGCATTTGCCCTGTCGGCTTTCAAAGCGTACCGGCTTTATTTTACCATAATTTATGCTATAATTTTCGCATGAGAAAACCATCGAACAAAGAAAAGATACTGGCTCAGGCGCAGCTGCGGTTAGACGCGGGCACCTTTGACGAAATGACGGTGCGTGAGTTATGCCAGGCGGCCGGAGTTTCCATCGGCAGTTTCTACCATTACTTTCAATCCATCGACGATCTGATTATTGAATTTTACTTATCGAACGCCCAACGGGTAGAAACGCTCCGGCAAAATCAGCTTCAGAACCTGGCCGTCTGGGACGCGCTGCGGACCTACCTGGAATTTCAGATTCAAGGCACGCTGAACACGCCGGTAAAACGGCTGAAATACATCTACACCTACAACATCAATCATACGCGGCTGCCTTTAGAACGCCAGCGGGCGGTCATTCGGGAGCTGCTTGAAAAAGCGCAGGCGCAGGGTCAGATGAAAATGGAATTTGAATGCGAAGACATCGTCAATCATTTTTTCATCCTCGTCATCGGCAACATGATCCGCTACTGCATTGAAGATGGCCGTTATGATCTGCGCGGCAATTTATCGTGTCAGGTGGAGCATTTGATCCAGCTGATCGCCGTTTCTGACGCTTCGCTTTAACCCGGGCTTCCGCTTCTTTCCCATACAATGAAAGCTGGCTAAGCAAGACTTTGATCAGTCTTGTGAGCCAGCTTCTTTTTTTAATGTTATAAATAGCTTAACGACATCTTCCCGTCGCTGCGCGTGATCCGAATAACCGATTATTTCAGCGTCTTGCCGTAAGCGAGGGCGCTGGCGGCGGCGATCCTACCGGAATTGATGCAGTTTGCGATCGAGGTGCCGCTGCCCGGATATTCTTTATTGATCAGATCGCCGGTGCTGACTTCCCCAGCCGCATACAGACCTGGAATTGCCTGACCCGTCGTATCCAGAACTTCATACTTCAGATTGGTCTGCGGACCGCCGAAGGTTCCGGCGGTGTTCATTGTACATCTGACGGCATAATACGGCGCGGCCGCCACTTCGTTCATCAGCTCGGCCGCTTTGCCGAAATCTTCATCGTTGCCGGCAGCGGCAAGTTCATTATACCGGTTCACGGAGGCCGTCAACCGTTCGGCATCCATCCCGGTCAATGAAGCCAGGGCTTCCAACGTATCTGCTTTGTACGCTGAGCCGTCTTCCAGCGCTGCGTTCAAGCCTTCTGATTCGCTGGCATTGTCCAGAATGATGAAAAACTCCGGAGCTCCGGTTTCACGCAGCACGATCGGCGTGCGGACCGGCCGCGGGCTGGATTCATCCATGAAGCGTTCCCCTTTGACGCTGACAAACAGACCGGAATAGGTGAACAACACGCCCAACGCGCCGCCATAAGGCAGAATCTGCGCAATCGCGCTGTCGTTGCCGATGATGTTCGCGCCAATTTCGCGGGCCATGATCAGGCCGTCGCCGGTGTTGCCGGCGCCGGTATTCGTCCGCGCATTGGCATAGGTCGGGGAATATTCCTGCATCAGCTCAGGATTGCGGTCATAACCACCCGTGGCCAGAATCACCGCCGGTGCGTTGAGCGTCACATCGGCATTTTTCTGTTCCGCCTGCACGCCCGCAATGACGCCGTCATTGACAATTAAATGAGTGCCGCAGGTTTCCAGCAGGATTTCAACGCCTTGTTCCAGCGCTCGGGCTTCCAGCGGTTTGATTAAATTCACGCCGGTTTTTCCTTCGACGATCAATCCCCGGTTCGGCTTCATCGCCGGATTCGGCGTGGTGATCTCGTCGGAGAACGAAACGCCCTGCGCGATCAGCCAGTCGATATTTGCGCTGGAATTTTCCGCGAGCAGGCGCAGTTTGTCTTCGTTGACAAGTCCGTCGCCCATCGAAATCATAAAGTCCGCAAACAGTTCAGGTGAATCCTCGATTCCCTGTTCCCGCTGAAGCACGCTGTCGGCAGCTAAGATCCGTCCTTCGGAAAGTGCGGTGCTGCCGCCCAGACTGCCTGTTTTCTCAATCAAAATCACGTTGGCGCCGTTCGCAGAGGCTTCGATCGCCGCGGTTAATCCCGCAGCACCGCCGCCGATCACGACGATATCGACCTCTTTTTCAATCGTTTCCCGCGGCGTATCCGGTGTTTCCCGCGGTGTTTTCAGCATTTCGATATTCGCCTTGGCCTGCGCAAGCGCCGCCTCTGCGCCCTCTAAAATAGCGTTGGAAGACTCGGTTGCACCGGAAACCGTATCGACCGCCAGCGACTGCGTTTCCACAATCGCCGCCGGGATTGTTTCCAACGCCTTATCGCTGATTCCCGCGGTTTCCTGATGTTCCTTAACGCTGACCTGCGTGATTTTCTCCTGCTTAATTTCGACTTCTACATTTACCTCTCCGCCATGGCCCGTCCCTGCGCCTTCATACACGCCGTCCTGAACGCCGCTGAGCGCGCTGGCTTCCGTTTCCGCCGCCGGTGTCTTCGCGCAGGCAGTCATGCTGAATACAAGCAAAGCTGCCAAGATGATCTGAATTCTTTTTCTCATAGTTCCTCTCCTTTTCTAAAACCGAACATGTTCGGTTTTATTATAACAAAGCGCTTGCCGCTGTCAAGAAAATTTGCGAATTCATGAACAAAAGCAAAAAAAAACAGAAATCCTGAGCTGCCCTCCGCAGGACTTCTGTCAGACTCTCTCCCAGGCTTTCGCAGAGGATTCGATTATAAACACTTCTCTATCGCGTTCTAAATTCGCAATCGGGTAGGAATCTAAGGGAGCCACGAAAAAAGCGCGGCTGCCCGCGCTTTGGGATTATTTGACGACAACCACCATGGTGATCGGATTGACCGCCAGATTGCGAACCATGACCGGCGTGGTCAACAGACCGGCTTCGTTGAAAATCTGTTGATAATCTTCCTCCAGTTCGACATACTGCACAGTCAGCGACGGATTGAAGAACACTTTGATCGTCTGGTAGCCGCCGTAAGCTTCCACGTCGTTAAGCTGATACAGCAGCATCTGGCCTTCCGTCACTTCAAAATGGACATGACTTTCGATTTCCTCGGCGCTGGCAAAACGGAACGCGCGGATCAGCTTGCGCAGCCGCAGACAGTCACGGGTAAATTCGACGACCTCATTGTGCCGGTTCTTGCGTTCCCAATCGATCTGGTTCACGTTATCCGGCGCGTTGTAGGTATTGTGATAGCCGTATTTTGTCCGGCAGAATTCCTGGCCGCTCTGTAAAAACGGCACGCCCTGAGCGACCAGCGTCACGGCGATCATCAGCTTCTGACGCTTCACACGGATCTCCCGCACCTCATCCTTGCAGCAGTCCTTCATCTTATCCCAGCTTGTCGCGTTGTCATGACATTCGACATAGTTGATACTTTGGGTAGGCTGTTGATAAATCTTATACATTTCCTTGTTCAGCGTGTTGGCGCACAATGCGGACGGCATATCGTGGGCCTGAAACAGGTTGCCTGTGGCATAGCCCTTGGCCTGTACGTCGAAATCAGAGGTCTTGCCTTTGACGACGTCGCGGAAATAATCATTGAAATGCGCCACCTGCGGCATTTTCGCGTTTTTGCGCTGACAGGCCTTGAGATCGTCGTTGAGTGCCGTCGGCAGATCCCAACCCTCACCATAAACCATTAACTCCGGCTTGAGTTGGCGGCCCGCCGCAACGACGGCGTTCATCGTGTCGACGTCATGAATGCCCATTAAATCAAAGCGGAAGCCGTCGACGTCATAAACCTCAATCCAGCGGCACACGATATCGACGATGTACTTGCGCATCATTCGTTTTATCGAATCCGTATCGTTGCCGCAGAAGGAACCGTTGGACAGAAAGCCCGACGGCGTAGTGCGGAAATAGTAATACGGCACGCACTGGCCGAACGCAGAGAACTGGATATCATAGTGATGGTTGAACACGACGTCCAGATTGACGCGCAGTCCGCGCGCATGGAGCGTGGCGATCAGCTGCTTTAATTCGCGAACGCGGCAGCGCGGATCATTGGGATCGCTGGCATAGCTTCCCTCCGGACAGCCGTACTGCAGCGGATCATAGCCCCAGTTATAAAACAGCTCCGGATGTTCCTCATCAACCGTCGCAAAATCGGCGACCGGCATCAGCTGCACATGCGTCACGCCCAGCGAAGCAAGATAATCCAAGCCCGTCGGCTTGCCCTGCAGCGTCGTACCGACTTCGCACAGCGAACGGTACTGACTGTGCGTGCGGGTTCCGCACTGAGCCTGGTGGGTAAAATCCCGCACGCTCAATTCGTAAATCACCGCATCCGTGTAACGGGTAAAGGGCGGCAGCGCGGATTTGGGCATCTGCGCCATCCGTTTCCAGTTGACCAGGCCGCTGCGGCGGCCGTTGGCCGTGGACGACAGTGCGTACGGATCCGGGCTCAGATGAAGTTCCCCGTTGACCTTGACCTGGTACAGATAGGTTCCTCCATCCCAATCGCCGTCCGCCGTGAAACGCCAGACGCCTTTTTCTCCACGTGTCATCGCAGCCAGCACCTGTTTGTCTGCTAAGCGAAGATCCAGCTGCACCTCGCAGGCCGTCGGCGCCCACAGCGCAAACCGTGCCTGGTTTTCCTCACAGAATGCGCCCAGTTCGCCCGCATACGCATAGTCCTCGTCAAACCGGGCAGTCTGGACGATCCGGCGGTATTGCAGCACCGCGCGGTGTCCATGTTCCTCCACGATTTCCAGGGCTTCTCCGATCTGAACCTCGGCTGGTCCCGTCAGCGTATACCGCGTATAGCTTTCATGTGATTCCAGCTCCCGGATCTGGCAGGCCGTCGCTTCCCCCTGCGGACGTTCCAGATAAAACCGGTCGCTTTTCCCGTTATAAAACCGCTGTGACAAATATACAACTATCTTCCCGTAATCGTCCAGAAAAGCTTCCATGCTTGTATTCTCTTTCATACGTTCCCTCTTTTCTGATGTCGTCTTTTACCCGTATTGAAATTGCCTGTTCTTCTATTATAATGGACAAGCCCAGTCCACAACAAGCATTTCCCGCCGACTTTTTTTGAAAGAGCCAAAGAAAATCCCGCGTTTCTTGAAAAACGCGGGAAGGCTTCCTTATTTATCGTCGATCCGGACCGGTGTAATATGCCAGATTTCTGAAGCATACTGCTGGATTGTACGGTCAGAGCTGAAATAGCCCGACTTCGCGATGTTGACCAGGCAGGATTTTGCCCACTGGCCGCGGTCGCCGTAGCGCCGCTGAATTTCTTCATGCGCCTTGACATAGCTGTCAAAATCCGCTAACAACAGATATTCGTCGTTCTTATACATCAGTTCGTCGAAGATCAGCTTGAACTCGTCGTGATCCTCTGCCCAGGTGCCGTCCACCAGCGAATCGACCGCTTTTTTGATGCGTTCGTCGCCGTTGTAGTAATCCCAGGCGTTGTAGTTCTTCTTCAGTTCCGTCACCTGATCAACGGTTAAGCCGAAGATCACGTCGTTCTCACGGCCGACGCGTTCGTCGATCTCGACGTTGGCGCCGTCCAGCGTGCCCAGCGTCACCGCCCCGTTCATCATGAACTTCATGTTGCCGGTACCGCTGGCTTCCTTGCCTGCCGTGGAAATCTGTTCGGACACATCCGCCGCGTTCATCAGCACTTCCGCGATGGATACGCTGTAATTCGGGATGAATACGACTTTTAACATCGAATTGACCGCCGGGTCGTTGTTGATCACATCGCCGAGACTGTTGATCAGCTTGATGACTTTCTTGGCGAAGTAATACGCCGGGGCTGCTTTGGCCGCGAAGATGAACGTCGTCGGCGTAATCGTAAACGACGGATCTTCCTTCATCCGCTGATAGAGGTAGATAATGTGCAGGGCGTTGAGCAGCTGCCGCTTGTAAGCATGCAGACGCTTGGCCTGGACGTCAAAGATGGAATTCGGATCGATCTCGACGCCGCAGCGGTCTTTGACCAGCTTCGCCAGGATTTCCTTGCGCTGACGCTTGATCTCCAGAAACTGATTCTGAATCGCCGGATCATCAACATACTCCATCAGCTTTTCAATTTCGTTGAGATCATACTCATAGCCCTCGCCGATCAGCTCGTCGAGCATTTTCCGCAGCTGCGGGTTGGAGTACAACAGCCAGCGGCGATGCGTGATGCCGTTGGTCTTGTTATTGAACTTATCCGGATACAGCCGGACAAAGTCGTGGAACAGATCGTTGATCAGAATGTCCGTATGCAGCTGTGCGACGCCGTTGACGCTGTGGGATCCGACAACGGCCAGCGAAGCCATGTGGACCTGATCGTCTTTCAGGATCGCGACGCGGTAAGCCATGTCGCGCTCATACGGGAACTTCTCTGCGACTTCCTTTAAGAAGCGGCGGTTGATTTCCTCGATGATCATATAAATTCTTGGAAGCAGCCGCTGCACGAAGGCAATCGGCCATTTTTCCAGTGCTTCCGACAAGATCGTGTGGTTGGTGTACGCCATGACGGAGTTCGTGATCGCCCACGCGTGATCCCAATCGTAGTGATACTCGTCCATCAGAACGCGCATCAGTTCCGGAATCGCCAGCACTGGGTGGGTGTCATTGAGCTGGATCGCGATCTTTTCACCGAGGTTGTCAAGCGTCGGATATACGCGCAGATGCGAGCGGATGATCGACTTCACGCCTGCGGAAACAAAGAAATACTGCTGCTTCAGACGCAGGATCTTGCCATCGTCGGTCGAATCGTCCGGGTACACGTTCAGACAGATTTCCTGCAGCTCCTGTAAATACAGCCGGAAATCCTTATTGGTCGGGATGATATCGGAAGCCTCCGCCGACCATAAGCGCAGCGTGTTGGTTTCCTTGGTGCCATGACCGACCACCGGCATATCGTAAGGCACAGCGCGGATGTGTTCCGCATCGACATGATCGAAAATCAGTTCGCCGTTTTCATTTTTGCGCATTTCGACATGACCCCAGAACTTCACGTCGACCGCGCTCTTCGGCTTGCGGACTTCCCAGACGTTGCCCAGTTTCAGCCACTGATCCGGAACCTCCACCTGATAGCCGTTTTCGATCTTCTGGCGGAACAGTCCGTATTGATACCGGATGCAGTTGCCGTTGCCCGGCAGCTGCAGCGAAGCCAGCGAATCCAGGAAGCAGGCGGCTAAGCGGCCCAGACCGCCGTTACCCAGACCCGCGTCGGATTCCAGGTCTTCCAGCTCGTTGATGTCGATGTCCAGGTCCTGCAAGCCGTCGCGAACAAGCTCATAAATGCCTAAATTCATCAGATTATTGGTTAAAAGCCGGCCGATCAAGAATTCCATTGAAAAGTAATACATCTGCTTCGCTTCGTCGGCAGCGATCTTCTCTTTGGTTTCTTTCCAATGGATCCCCGCAAAATCACGGACCATCTCGCCCAGCACCATAAACCGTTCTGTCGGATGGGACTGTTCGACAGAGCGTCCGTAATTTTCTTCAATCCGTTTGGTGAATTCTTCTACGAATTCCTGTTTGTTATTGAACATAAAATTCCTCCCGCGTGTATTTTACCAGTTTTTCCCTAAAACGCAATCGCTTCCTGTTAATAAAAGCGGTTACTTCTTCATTTTTACCTAAAACAGCGTTACTATTCGTTTTTTCCTTTAATCCTGATTCCTGTTTAATCGGATCTTTTTCAAGAAAAGAGCCCCTGCAGCGAATTCCCCGATACTTCCGTGTGCTGCAGGGGCCATGCTTTTTTCCCTATTCGGCTTTCTTTCGGACGGTCGTTTTTTTCTTTTTTCCCGTAGTTTTCGCCGGTTCATCAACAGCCGCGGTTTTCTTCTCCGGTTTCTCCGCGCCTGCTTTTTCTGCCTTTTTTGCGGCTTTTTTCTTCGCCGTTTTCTTGCAGATCAACAGGATGCCCGCAAATGGTGCGACGCGGATGTCCAGTGATTGTTCAAAGTGATGCGCCGGCAGTGTTTCGGTCGCCACTGGTTTGAAGTTGCACATATTGCAGCCTTCATAGATATCTTTTTCCGTATTGATCAGCTCACTGTAGGATCCGGCCTGCGGCACACCGATCCGGAAATGTTCATAAGACGCCGGCGTCATGTTGAGCACGACAACCATGATATTTTGTTCATCTTCGCGATAATAGCTGTAAACGCTCTGATCGCCGTTGTCGGCGTCGATCCAGCGGAAATACTGATGATCGTAATCATAGCGGCTCAGCGCCCGGTGATGGGAGTAAATCCGGCTGATATCCTGGAAATACCGCGCGAACGCCGCGTGGCGGGAATACCCCAGTAAAAACCAGTCCATCTCGCGGGCTTCGTCCCATTCGCGGAACATGCCGATCTCATTGCCCATGAAATTCAGTTTCTTGCCCGGATGAGTGAATTGATAGAGATAGAGGTTTTTGGCCTGTGCGAATTTTTGATCGTAGCTGCCCCATCTTGTCGACAATCGTATGCTTGCCATGCACAACCTCGTCGTGGCTTAACGGCAGGATGAAGTGTTCGGAATAGAAGTAGGCCATCGAGAACGTCAGCTCGTTGTGGTGATATTTGCGGTAGATCGGATCGCGTCCGTAATATTTGAGGGTATCGTTCATCCAGCCCAGATCCCACTTATAATCGAAGCCCAGCCCCAGCTCGAGCGTCGACTTGGTGACCTTCGGATAATCCGAGGAATCCTCCGCAATCAACATGACCTCCGGATATTTCTTCGACAAATAATAGTTCTGACGGCGGATAAACGCAAGCGCGCCCTCATTGGTGCCGCGGTTCTTGTTTCCGCCCCAGTAGATGATGTTGCTGACGGCGTCGATGCGGATGCCGTCGATGTGGTACAGATCGCACCAGAATGAAGCCGAAGACATTAAGAAGCTGCGGACTTCTTCTTTCCACAAGTCAAAGTTCATCGTGCCCCATTCGCTGTGGGCGTCGTTGACATTCGGATATTCATACAGCGCTTCGCCGTCAAAGTAACGGAGTCCGTGACTGTCCTTGACGAAATGCACCGGAACCATGTCGAGGATAACGCCGATGTGCTGACGGTGGCATTCGTTGATGAATTCCATCAGATCCTTGCACTGGCCATAACGGGAAGTACAGCTGAAATAACCGCTGGCCTGATATCCCCAGCTGCCGTCGAACGGATGTTCGTTCAGCGGCATCAGCTCGATGTGCGTAAAACCATGCTCCTTGACGTACGGAATCAGCTCCTTCGTCAGCTCGCGGTAGCTTAGCCAATAAGGGCCGTTCTTTTTCCAGCTGCCGGCGTGAACCTCATAGATGTTCAACGGCTCGGAGAAGTTCTTGGAGCGCTCGCCCAGCCAGATCTGATCCTTCCACTGAAAGCCTTTCAGATTGACGATGACCGAAGCGCTGTTCGGACGCATCTCGCTGTAAAACGCATAGGGGTCGGACTTATCGAAAACGTTGCCGGCCGAATCCTCAATCCGGTATTTATACAGCTGACCTTCTTTTAAATCCGGGATAAACAGACTCCAGATGCCCTGATCCTCCGGCAGCCGCTCCATGTTCGCATTCTCGCCGTTCCAGCCGTTGAAATCACCGACGACCTGAATGCTGCGCGCATGCGGCGCATAGACCGTAAACCGCACGCCGTTAACGCGTTCATACGTGAAATGCGCGCCGAACAGCTCGTAAGCGTCAATGCAGTGCCCTTGATGAAAGCTTTCAATGAGTGTTGTCTGATTCATGGATTTCCTCCTGTTTCTCTCTCTTTTCTTTTATGCCGAAAACCGCTGAACATGTCTATTCCTTCCAGCGTTTTTTTCAACATCATGATCTTCATTCCTCCAGATCTGAATTAAAAAGAGAGCGGCTTCCGCCTTTGTTCTATCTACTATCATATTACAACATTGCCCCCGACAGTTCAATCTTTTCTTGTCATCTTTTGTAAGCCCTTTCGCATTTTGTTCAGCCTTTTTCATCCCGGTTTTCCCTGTTTTTTCAGCGATATAACACCCCTGGAAATGATTACCTCAACGAAAGAAGCGGGCGTTTTGCCCGCTTACTTGTTTTTATCCGATCCTGCAACCAGTCGTTTTTGCCGTTATTGCCGAATGATAACCGACGGATATTTTTTTACATTCAGCCGATAAAACACCGGTCCTTCAAAACTTTGCTTTCTTCTGCGCCCGGCGCAGAATCTCTGCTTTTTCCGTCCGGCCCATCAATGTGTAATAGGTTTCCCAGACCCGCAAAGAATGCAGCGGAATCCGCTGTCCCTCCAGTCTGAATCCTTCCTCGATCTCCTCACTGCGCAGAGGAAGCTCATCAACCTGACCTTCGCTGACGATAGCCAGTCCGCCGATCACATCGATCTCAACGCCGTCGATCAGAAATTCCATAAAGCAGCGCGTCTGAAAGGCGGGCGACGGGATGAACGGACGGCGGATACCGAGTGGCTCTAACAGTTGAGCAACCTGTTCGCCGGCCTGTTCATCAATCATCAGATCGAGATCGTGAAAGTCGGAAACCAGGCCTTTAAAATAGAGCAGCAGCGAACCACCGACAGCCCATTGAATTTCATGTTCATTGAACAGCGCTGCCAGCTGAACTAACACCTGAAGTTTTTCCTCTTTCGTTTTTGTCATCGTGAAGCCCTCCTTTATTTCATGCGCAGATACAGTTTGCGGAAAACCGCCGGATAGATCCGTTGATAAAGCGCTGAAATACGGCGGCGGAGCTGCGGCTCGTCCAGACTGACCGCCAGATCCAGCACCAGTACGGCGTAATCGACATGATAGAGATGCAGCCGGATCCCGGTTAACCGCGCTCCGGCACGTTGATAAAAGGCGATCCGCTTCCGCGCTTGTTCCGTCGGCGCGGCTTCGGCTTCAATGACGATCATTTCCCGGTCGGCAAACATCGTTTTCAACTCGTTCAAAAACCGGGTTCCCCACCCCTGCCCGCGGGATGACGGCACGATGGCAAAATAGTCCAGCAACAGGCAGCGCTGCGCTGGGTCTTGTTCCAGTACGGCATAACCGATCAACTTATCCTGCTCGAAATAGCCTAAGCACAACGCGATATTCTTTCGCTTCTGCGCCAAAATGCGGCTCAGCGGTTTTAATTCGTCCGGCGGAAAGTCCTGTTTCATCGCCTGCCGGTACACCTCGGTCATTTCCGCATCGTTGAACGATTTGATCATCAGCGCTCCTCCTTTGCTTCATTCTCCTTTTCCGTTTTTATATAAAATAAAAGAGGCCCGCAGGCCTCAAAGTAGGTTGGTTTGATTAAAGAACGGTAACGTTGACTGCGCGTGTCTTGCCGCTTCTTTCGTCGTTTTCAACGTCGTAAGAAACCTTCTGTCCTTCTTCCAGGGACTTGTAGCCGCTGCCGTTGATGCCAGAGAAATGAACGAAGATATCACCCTGTCCGTTGTCGTCAGAGATAAATCCGTAGCCCTTCTCAGCGTTAAACCATTTTACTTTTCCAGTATTCATTATGAAATACCCTCCTTATTGAATTTAGAACTTTCGGGTCAATAAGCTAAAACGCGCTCGAAATCACCTCTTGAAGCATGATCTCACAGCGCGTTATCATATCATCCAACGGTCTAAATCTGTTAATATTATATGCTCAAACAAAAAAGTTGTCAACTACTTCCAGGGTCGTTTGAACTAAAGTTTGAACAAAATTTTTATTCAGGAGCGAAAATAAGTACGCTGTCTTAATCCAACACGAAACGGCGTTTATTTTTGCGGTATTCCAGTTTACATTTACGCATAAAAACTCGTTATTTCAAACCATTAAACCCGGTTACCACATTAAAAAAATACTGAAAGAGATTAGAAAAAGCTGTGCTAAATTTATGGTCAGATACAGCCAACTGGTTGTAATAATAGAGTTTCTGATGCGAAATCGTGGGAATTTCCTAAAAATAGATTGATCTCTCCGCCAAATCGCAGCGGTTACGTTTCAGGATAACCTGGGTTTTCTTTATTAATAGATTTCATACTTTCCTACTGAAAATGAATCCAATTTAAAAGTGAGCTCTTTGAAGTTTTACTAAACCTCAAAAGTAATTTTACTTTTTTCATTTTCTCAGGAGGCTTTTTTGAATTTTGCGCAATATTAAAGATGTAGGGTCTTTGATAAGGCGGCT
>ERZ1106941.2558-NODE-2558-length-13135-cov-7.820719_pt1 | contig 13135 bp, 9 predicted proteins | sample MGYA00403670_ERZ1106941 | MGnify/ENA primary metagenome ERZ1106941 (study PRJEB35170, sample SAMEA104062400) | human gut metagenome | biome: human gut; feature: human-associated habitat; material: faeces | place: Denmark | collected 2012-06-04 ...
TCCCCGCCGGGCTCCGGCCTCTTTTTATCGGTTTGCAATGAAGCTCATTCGATGCTTGGCTGTTTTTTGCGTCAAACAGGCTGCGGAGAGTCGTGCCGCCCGATGGAAAGCACCCCCGCGCAGTGGGAAAGCCGCGCGAAGGAAAGGCGCAGGCTGGGCAGAGCACCGGCAAGCAGCTGCGCCACGGCATAATCCTCGCCGCAGTCCCAGGCCGTCCCGGCCGCGGCATGGCAGGCATCCAGCTCGGCCTGCGTTTCAAAAGCCACGTCTCCTATCAGACATTCGCCGCCGGGGCTGAGACGGCGGGACAATTCCAGCAGGAACGCGGGTTTCCAGGTGTCCGGCACATGGTGGAAAGCATAGGTGCTGATGATAAAATCGAACATCCTGCCCTCCAGCGCGGGGGGCAGGCCCCGTGTGAAATCATACAGATACAATTCCGCGCAGGGCATCTTGGCGCGGGCGGCGTCCAGCATATTCTGGGAAAAATCCACTCCGGCTACCGGATGGCCGGCCGCGTACAGGCGTGCTGTCAGCATGCCTGTCCCGAAGCCCAAGTCCAACACATCGGCGCCGGGACGGCTGTTCACACGGGCCTCGATAAGAGACAGCACCGCATCGTAGCCCGCGAAGGGATATTCCCCCGCATCGTGGGAATGGCGGACGCTGGCGTCATAACCGGCGGCCCATTCGTCGAAACCCTTGCTGTTGAGCATAAAAAACCTTCTTTCTGCCTGATAGAAAAAATGAAAGCCGCCCGCCACAAAAAGGGCAGGCGGCGAAAAGCTATGCGGCAGGGGCGGGGATAGAGGTAGTTGCGGGAGGAGCCCAGTTTGGGTCCTGTCCACCGGCACCGCAGACTGTACAGCTGCGGGCGCCCGTGCTTGGATCCGTCGTCCCCCAAGTATGGGGCTGCAGTTCCGTGGGTGCAGGGCACCCGGCGGCGGAGCAGGTGCGCTTGTGATTCGCGCCGTCACCCGCATCCGTCCAGCCGCTCCAGGCATGGACATGTTCGGCGGGCGGCGCGGTCCAGTTGGGGTCCTTTCCGGCCGCGCCGCAGACAGTGCAGGTGCGCATACCAGTAGCCTGGTCCGTTGCGCCCCAGGAGTGGGCCTGTGTTTCCGTAGGGGCGGGACATCCGGCAACGGAGCAGGTGCGTTTGTGGTTTACGCCATCGCCGGCGTCCGTCCACCCGCTCCAACTGTGGGTATGAGTGTCAAGAATGGCGTGACATGTGGGCTGTGTACAGTAAATGTGCATTTTGGTGGCGTCGCTGGGGTCTGCCGTCCAGTTGCCTTTGATATGGTTCTCCGTCTCGGTCTTGGGCGGGTTGGTGCAGCCACTGGCCGTGCAGGTGCGTGTATGCGTGCCGTTGCCCGCGTCCGTCCAGCTGCCGAAACTGTGCGTGTGCTTATTTTTGAACGTCACCCACACACTGATGGATTCCAGCTTTGTATTTGCGGGCACGGTGAAGGTCAGCGTGCCGTTGTTCACATTTTCAATGCGTCCCTCGGTGCAGCCCCATTCCAGCGAATAGCCTTCCTTGGCGGTGGCCGTCACGGTGGAGCACGTTTCGCCGGGCTTCACCTTCTGCGTCAGCGTGCCGGACAGCGAGCCGCCGTCTTTGCCGTCCTTGATGGAGAACGTGACGGTCACGCCCTCGGCTTCGGAGCTGGACGAGCTGGAGCTGCTGGACGCCGCCTGCGGGTTGAAGGTCTCCTCCGGCGTGGCCGTGTGCGTGGGGATGGTGGTCAGCGCCGGGCGGCGGTCCTCGGTCTCGTAGGTGTGCGTGCGCACATAGTCGATCAGCGCTTTGGCGCCCTGCTCATTCAAATGCAGGCCGTCCTCGATCATATACGAAGCTCTGGCAAAGCCCGTGGCGGGGTCCTTCAGGGCCTCGCTGCTGTTCAGGAACCGGTAGCCGTCCTCCTTGGCAAGGTCCGCCAGAGCTTTGTTGAATTCGTCGATGGCCTTCTGCGCGGCGGCCGCGCCCGTGCGCGTCTGCGCCACGGGCGGTACGGCGTTGATGATGATATCCGCGTAGGGCCATTCCTTTTTGATGGCCTCCAGAGCACTGCGGTACTGGTTTTTGAATGTGTCCGCAGTGGAATTGGTGTTGTTGGTGCCGTATGTGATGACGATGCGCCGGGGCTGCATCATGGAGACGGCCTTGGCGACATACACCGGGCTGGATGAACCCTTGAAGTACATGCACGGCGTGCTGGTGACATGCTGGATGCCCATGCCCACGGCGCTCAGGTTGTTCTGCCACGTTGTCAGGCCGTAGGCCACCAGACGGTAGGTGTTGGAATCGCCCAGAAACATCGTTTCGTCAATGTACGTCTGGCCGCCGTCCGCAGTCTCCGGCAGGATGGTGCCGTCGTAGGCCTGTTTGTCCAGCGCGTCCGCGTCCGGGTCATAGCTGCCGCTCTGGGAAGCGGAGACAGACGACGAAGACGGTGCGGACGAGGAGGCATCCACGGGCGCGGCGTCGGGCAGCAGGGACATCACAAGAATAGCGAGCAGCGCGATGATGAGCGCGGCGGCGCATACCAGGATGGCGATGTCGATGGGGCTGCCTTTCTTTACGCGGCCGAAAAAGCGCGCCAGCGCTTTGCCGGCCTTGCGGAAATATCGTTGGATCTGTTGCACGGCGTTTCCTCCTAAGATGGCCCGTTCGTGTACAATACGGGCATTCTAACGTTTCCATTGTACACGATTGTAACGCGGAAAGCCACCGTTTTCTTTCAAAAAGAACGGTGGCTTTTCGGGGTTTTCTTCCTGTTTGTGCGTTTTTTGCCAAAAAACGTCCGGTTCGGGCCTGTGACCCGGCCTCAGCGGGCGCGGGCCAGCGCGTTGTTTTGCTGGCGGCGAAGCTCGGCCAGATAGGCGGGCACCAGCATCACGGCTGCGCCCGTCCAGGCCACCGGGTTTGCCAGGCACACGCCGACATAGCCCAGGAAGCGGGAGAGGAGGATGGCGGCGGCCAGGCGCATGGCGAGCTCCACACCGCCGGAGATCAGCGGCATCACGGCGTTGCCCAGGCCTTGCAGCGCGTTGCGGTAAACGAACAGCACGCCCAGGGCCAGAATGAAAACCGCTTCGATATTTAAAAACTGTACCGACGCGGCGATGACAGCCGTCTCACCCGGGTCCACGAACCAGGTGGTGATGGGCGCGGCAAACAGCCATACCACCACGGCCGCGGCCAGCCCGGCAATGAGGTTGAGCACCGTGGCCTTGCGCACGCCGTCCTTCACGCGGTCCAGCTTGCCGGCGCCCGCGTTCTGCGCGGTAAAAGTGGCTGCGGCCAGCCCGAAGGTGAACGTGGGCTGCGTCGTCAGCTGCTCCACCTTGGAGGCGGCGGTGTATGCCGCCACCACCGTGGAGCCGAAGCCGTTGATGGTCACCTGTAAAATCATGCAGCCGATGGCCGTTACGCTGTTGGACAGCGCCGTGGGAATGCCCATCCGGGCAAGGCGGCGCACCATCGGGCCGTGCCAGGCCCAGTCGGCCCGGCCTGTGCGCAGGATGGGGAATTTTTTCAGCATATAGACCAGGCACAGCAGCGCCGAAACGCCCTGAGAAAGGATGGTGGCCCAGGCGGCGCCCGCCACGCCCATGGAGAACGTCACAACGAACAGAAGGTCCAGCACGACGTTCAGCGCGCTGGAGAGGCACAGGAAATACAACGGCGTTTTGCTGTCGCCCACGGCGCGCAGCAGGCCGGAGAACAGATTGTAAAACAGGCTCGCGCCCAGCCCCAGAAAGATGATGCCGATGTATGCGGCGCTGTCGCTGAAGATGTTTTCCGGCGTGTTCATGGCGTGCAGCATCGGTTCTGTACCAAGAAAACTGGCCGCCGTAGCCACGGCGGTGACGATGAGGGACAGCAGCATCGTCATGGCCACGCACCGGCGCAGCCCGGCCTCATCCCGCGCGCCGAAGCGCTGTGACACCACCACGCAGAACCCGTTGGCAAGCCCGATGACAAAGCCCAGCACCAGGAACGACATACCGCCCGTGGCGCCCACGGCGGCCAGCGCGTCCACGCCCACAAAGCGGCCCACGATCATGGCGTCCACCATGCTGTAAAACTGCTGGAAGATATTGCCCACCAGCATGGGCAGAGAAAACCGGAGCAGCAGCCGCATGGGGCTGCCCGAAGTCATATCCGTAACCAAAAAAGCACCTTTCCTTTCCCGAAAAGCGGCGCTTCGGGGCCGTGTGCCCCGCGCCGCGCGGAGCCGAAAACAGCCCTGCACAAAACGCTATTCTAGCCCATCCGGGCACCGATGAAAAGCCTTTTTTTGAAATTTGCGATATTTTTCCGAATTGGACAAAAAAGCACGGCCCGGAAGGCTCCGGGCCGTGCTTTTTGCCTGTCTGCAGAGCTTATTCGCTTAGAATGCCCGCCTTGCGCAGCGCGGGCCGCACGGCTTTTGCAAGCAGCACGGACACCACCACGGCCAGCACCGCGTTGATGAGGGACGTGACGCCCTTTGTCACGAGCTGCGTCTGCACCGCGCCCAGAGCCTGCCCCTCGATGTAAAATTTCATGATGAAGGATTTCAGCAGGTACAGCGCCACATACGTCACGCTGCCCACGGACGCGCCCAGCACGTCCCGTCCCAGCGAGATATTACCGCTCCGGTGGGCGATGAGCCCGGCCAGAAAGCCGATGAAAAATTTTGTGATGAATGTGATCCAGCTTTCCGCGATGTACAGCGGATTCGTAAAGTCGAACAGCATACTGCCGAAGCCGGAGGCAAGGCCGCCCGTCAGGGGCCCGAACAGCAGGCCGGACAGCGCGCAGAACACATTGCCCAGATGAATGCGCGCTACCTCCCCGATGGGGATCTGTATCCAGCTGAATACGAATACCAGAGCGCTCAGCAGGCCCGTGACGGCCAGCCTGCGCACGGTGAACCGGTTGGATGTTTTTTCCATGAATACCACTCCTCTTTGTTTTTGCCCTGCGCCGCGAATTTCCGGTTGACAGGGCCGCCGCTTTCGCTTATCCTCAATTATAGAAGATTGTGAACTGATTAAAATACTCAATTTATGAATATTTTATAAGGTCAGATCGGAGGACAGGCATGGAAAGCTTTACGCTGGGACTGATGCGCGGGGAGGGCGCGCCGCTGTACCGTCAGCTATACCGCCATATCGTGGAGGAGATCGCTTCCGGCGGGCTGGCGGCGGGGGAAAAGCTGCCCAGCAAGCGCCGCCTGGCAGCGGACCTGCGGGTGAGCGTTTCCACCGTGGAAACGGCCTACCAAATGCTGGTGGCGGAGGGCTACATAGCGGCCCGCGCGAAAAGCGGCTTCACGGTATGCCGCATTGAAAAGCTGGACGCACCCGTCCGTCCGGCTCCGGCCGCGCCGCCGGAACCGCCCGCAAAGCGCTGGGCCTATGATTTCGGCACGGGCAGTGTGGACACTGCCCTGTTTCCGTTCAAGACATGGGCGCGCATCCAGCGCGAGACAGTCACCGCCCATCCGGAGCTTCTGAACCATGGCTCCCGCCAGGGCGATGCATCCCTGCGCGCGGCCATTGCCAAATATCTGCATGCTTACCGGGGCGTGGTGTGCGCGCCCGAGCAGATCGTGGTGGGCGCGGGCATCGAATATCTGGTGGGCCTGCTGGCCCGGCTGTTCTGCGCCAGCACCTTTGCGGTGGAAAATCCGGGCTATCCCCGCACGGCGCAGGTGCTGCGCAACAACGGCGTGCGCACGGTGTTCGTGCCTGTGGACGGGGACGGCATGACGCTGGACGCTCTGCAGGCCGGCGGCGCGCAGCTTGCGTATGTCACGCCCAGCCACCAGTTCCCCACGGGCGCAACGATGCCCATTGCCCGGCGCACGGAACTGCTGCGCTGGGCGGGCGCGGCCCCGGGACGTTATGTGGTGGAGGATGACTACGACAGCGAATTCCGTTACGACACCCGGCCCATTCCATCGCTGCAGGGGCTGGACCAGGCGGGGCGGGTGATCTATGTGAGCACCTTTTCCAAGAGCATGGCGCCGTCCATGCGCATCGGCTATATGGTGCTGCCGGTGCCTGTGCTGGAGATGTACCGTGCCGAATACGGCGTGTATTCCTCCACGGTGTCGCGGTTCGAGCAGCAGACGCTGTGCCGCTTTATGGAGGAAGGGCATTTCGCGCGGCATCTGAACCGCCTGCGCAGCGCCTGCCGCGCCCGCCGGGACGCGCTGCTGGAGGCGCTGTACGCCGCTTTCGGCCGGGATGGCGTGGCGGTGCGGGGCAGCCACACCGGGCTGCACCTGCTGGCCGCGGTGCACAACGGCATGACGGAACGGGAGCTGGTGGAGGCGGCGGCGCGGGCCGGCGTGCATGTGAACGGCCTTTCCGCCTATTATATGGAGCACCCGGAGGACTGTCCGCCCGCCACCGTGGTGCTGGGCTATTCCGATATGGACGAGAGGGCGCTGCGGGCCGCTGTGGACGCGCTGCGCTGCGCGTGGGGCGCGCGTCCTTCGGAATAAAAAGCAAACCGCCGTTTCCGCCGGACTTCGTGTCCGGGGAAACGGCGGCTTGTTCATTTGTATCCGTACGGTTCAGATGCCTGCGGGCAGAGCGCCGCCCGTCTGCGGGGCGCTTTGCGCGTCTGCGTCCGGCGCGGCGGGGAGCGGGAGTGTTTCCGGCTGCTCGGGCTGGTTCGTGTCGGGCAGCGTTACCGTGGCCTTGAACAGGTCGCCGTCCACTGTGATGGAGAACGTTCCGCCCTGCAGTTCGGCAAAGCTCTTGGCAATGGCAAGGCCCAGGCCGCTGCCCTCGGTGTTGCGGGAACGGTCGCCCCGCACAAAGCGGTCGGTGATCTCTTCCGCGCTGAAATCCAGCTCGGTGGCGGAAATGTTTTTGAACACCACTTGCGCGCCGTGCTCCTGCGGCATCAGCGTGATATAAGCCCGGGTGCCGGGCATGCCGTATTTGGTGATGTTCACCACCAGGTTCTCAAAGATGCGGCAGGTCTTTTGCCCGTCCAGCACCAGAGGCATGCGTTCCTCCGGGAGCTGCCAGCGGAAATCGATGCCGCTGGCTTCGGCTTTGTCGGCCAGCTCGTACTGGACCTGCTTGAGCAGCGCGGCCAGATCTACTTCAGCGTAATGCATGGCCACGTTCCGTGTGGCGGCCTTGCTCACCTCAAACAGGTCCTCGATCAGCCGCTTGAGCCGCTGGGATTTTTTGTCCAGCGTTTCAATGTATTTGGCCCGGTCTTCGGCAGAAAGGGCGGGGTCCTTGAGCAGGTCCACATAGGTGATGATGGCGGTCAGCGGCGTTTTCAGGTCGTGTGAGACGTTGGTGATCAGCTCGGTCTTCATGTTCTGGCTGCGCACTTCGGCGGCGACGGCCTTTTCAAAGCCCGCGCGCACCTGGTTCAATTCGTCCTTCAGCGGGTCGAACAGGCCCATGTCTCCCTCCACAGGCGTGGCCAGGTCTCCGCCGGCCATGCGCCGGGCGGCGGCCAGCAGGGCCGCGTAGTCCTGCTGGATGCGGTTGGCGCGGCGGCGCAGCAGGAAGAACAGCACCACCGTGTAGATCACGGTTCCCGCAATGCCCAGGAACCAGAAGCAGCAGATGAACGTGACGATGGCGAAATTTACGGCCAGCAGGCGAAGCAGCGTTTTTTCAGCGGGGTCCCGCAGGTCGATGGCGGTGAGGGCGCGCCACATGCGCCCCAGCGTGCCGCTCACGGCACGCCAGACGCGCCCCGCGCCCCGCAGCAAAGCGCGCACGGCCCGTGCGGCCAGGCTGCGGTTTTTCAGATAGCCCAGCCAACCGTCCCGGGCCAGGCCCTGGCGCAGCGCGAGAACAGACATAAACGTCACCTCCAAAAACAGGAACAGAAGCCCCGCGCACAGCAGGTTCGCCATGGTGTTGGCCGCGGAGGGCAGGTCCACGCTGAATTCGTCCCGCAGCACGGCGGCGATGCTGCCGTCGAAATTGCTTGTTACAGCGCTGGAGGGGACGCCGTTCATCAGCACCGCGCAGCCGAGGGCCAGCAGTACCAGCTCCAGCGGCACACGGCACAGCCAGCCGCCGCCCAGCCCGCTGCCGCGCCGGCGGCCGAACCACAGGGCCAGAAGCGCCGAAAGGGCCAATGCAGCCGCAAACAGGGGATCGAAGGCGTGGTTGATGAAGGAGCGCTCCTGAGACGTTGCGATATACCAGCTGATGTCATCCGAAGCCGCGAATACCCGCGGGACCCCGTAGACGAAGGTCACGCTTTTGGGCGCGGAAAGATCGTAGTAGGACAGAACGTCCAGGTCAAGATGCCGGCGTATGGCGTCGGTGCCGTAGGCCTGCATATCCGTGTTCCAGATAGAAGCGGAAAAGTCCTGCTGGCCCTCCTCGCCCAGATAGGAGGCTGCATAGGACATATTGCCCTGCGCGTCGAAGCGGAGCGCCAGCACATAACGCCACTGGGCGGCGTCGAAGCCGTTTTTGGCGGGGTCGTCCGAAAGAAAGCCGCCAAGCCCGGCTTCCGTGTTGGTGTATGTTTTGCCCGTTGCGTCGTCCGTCACGGCGTAAAACAGATTGCCCCAGCTGCCCGCCAGCTCGTCGGCATGGGCTTTCACGCTGGCGTTGAAAGCGTCCAGCGCGGAGATGGCATCGGGCGCGTAAACGTCCAGTCCGCCGTAGGAGGCGTTGGTGCCGCCGCTTTCGTCACCGGCCGCGCCGGTGTAGCCCAGCACGAAGTCCTCCCCGGCCTCCCGTGCGGCGTAAACAGCGGCGTTCGCGTCGCTCAGCAAAAGCTCCGACGGCTCAAACTCCTTGCCCTCCCACTGCTCGCGGGCCCGCCAGTACAGCGTATGGTTGGCCGTCTGGATGTTTTCCACAAAGGGATCGTAATAATAAAACAGGACGCCCTGTTCCTGAGCGCGGGCGTACAGCGGGCGCAGCCCGGCCAGAAGCCCCACGGCCAGCGCCAGCAGCAAAAGTGCGGAAAGCAGCCCCGCGGCCGCCTTACTTTTCGATCTTGTACCCAATGCCCCACACCACTTTCAAATATTTCGGTTCCCTGGGATTGTATTCTATCTTTTCACGGATGTTGCGGATGTGCACCATGATGGTATCCGTGCTGACGGCGCGTTCGTTCCAAACGCGCTCGTATATCTCCTCGGCGGAGAACACGCGCCCAGGGTTTTTCATCAGCAGCGCCAGAATTTTGAACTCCAGCGGCGTCAGCTTTACGGGCGTGCCGTCCACGGTCAGCTCCGCGGTGTCCTCGCACAGCTCCAGCCCGCCGATGACATAGGTGCGCAGGGCGGGCGCAGCGGCTGCGCCCGTCGCCCGCAGAAATTTTTCGTACCGGCGCAGGTGGGAGTGCACCCGGGCCAGAAGTTCCATGGGCACGAAAGGCTTGGTGACGTAATCGTCCGCACCGATGTTCAGCCCGGTGATCTTATCAATGTCCTCGGATTTGGCCGACAGCATGATGACGGGGAACTCGCAGCCCTCGTCCCGCAGCTTCATCACCATGGTGATGCCGTCCATCACGGGCATCATCACATCCACAACGGCCAGATGGATGGGCAGCTGCCGGGCAAGCTCCAGCCCCTGGGCGCCGTTGGCCGCACCGTGTACGGTATAGCCCTGGTTTTTCAGGTAAATGGCGACGCCCTCGCGGATCTCGGCGTCGTCCTCCACAACAAGAATATGCGTTTCCATGCGTTTCTCCTTTTGTCCGGCTGCGATGCGGTATGCCGCGCGCCCGGCGGGCGGCTGGGCGGCATCGTGCTTCGTATATCGATACTATTTATTTAATATAGCACAAAACCCGGACAGAGAGAAAGAACCTTCTGCGCCCGTATGCGCTCAGCCCACCGCCGCCAGCTCCCGCCGCAGCATTTTTTTGGCGCGGTAAAGCTGGGTGTGCACGGTCTTGGGCATGCGGCCCAGCTGCCGTGCAATGGCCTCCACGGGCCATTCCTGCATGAAATACAATACCGACACCGTGCGGTACGGTTCCGCCAGGCCCTCGATGCACTCCCGCGCAAGGCCGGCGTCGGCGCGTGTTTCGCACTCAGCCTCCAGGCTGGGGGCGTTCTGCGCGGCGGCCAGCGCCGGAGCGGTGTCGCCGGGGGCCTCGGTCACGGCCATGCGGCGGCTGTAGGCGCTTTTCAGATGATCCTTTGCCTTGTTCACCGCAATGCGGCACAGCCAGGGCTTTTCCGCGCCCGGCGGACAGCTTTCCATATGCAGATAGGCCGAGACAAACGTCTCCTGCGAAAGATCCTCGGCCAGCTGATGGTCGTGCACCAGCTGGCAGCACACCGTATATACCAGCTTTTCATATTGCCGTACCATCGCTTCAAACGCCTGTTCCGTCATTGGAAACCCCTCCCGCCTTTTTGCCCCGCCCGGCGCGCCGGGCGGCTTGTCTTCAACGTGTTTTAGTATAGGACCGCAATCTAAAAAGGCGCGGGGGGAAAATCCAAAGAATTTCTAAAGATTTGCTGTAAATTTTATAAAACCGGGAACAAAAGGCTGCCGGAAGGCGGGTAATATTTCTGTAAAACAGCGAAACTACTTGTGATTTGCCTGCGGGGATGGTACACTTTTCTATGTGATATACTAACCTTAAAGCCGCCGCCGCTTGCGCGGCTGCGCGTGTGCGCTGCACACGCCCCTGTGCCGGTGCACAGGGCTTTGAGAACATTGAACCATGCAAAACCGCAGTAGATGCGGTTTTGTTGGGGGCGCTTTGCGGCGTCATGGTACAGTAAGGTTTTTTCGCGAATCTGAATAAGACGAGGTGCGTACCGATGCTGAAAGGGTATACCAAGGAAGAAAAAAGCTGGATGATGTACGACTGGGCCAACAGCGCCCATTCGGTGATCGTTGTCACGCTGCTGCCGATCTTTTTTTCGTCGGTGGCGGGCTTTATGCGCAACACCACGTCGGCCATGAGCATCTGGGGCTATGTCACCAGCATCGCCATGCTTATTTCGGCGCTGCTGGCGCCGGTTATCGGCGCGCTGGGCGATTTTAAAGGCATGCGAAAAAAGATGTTTTTTGTTTTTCTGGCCGTGGGTGTGCTGGCCTGCGCGGGGCTTGCCGTTACGCCCATGACGGGCTTTGCGGAAAATACCGGGGTGGCCGAGGCCGTGGGCACAGCCATCCTGATCCTGTATGTCATCAGCCAGATCGGCTTTTCGGGCGCGAACCTGTACTACGACAGCTTTTTACCCGACGTCACCACCGAAGAGCGTATGGACCGCGTCTCCACCATGGGCTACGGCCTGGGCTATATCGGCGGCTCCACCATCCCGCTGCTCATTTTTCTTGTGATGAACGCCGTGGGCGTGGATATGCTGTACTGCCTGTCTTTCATCTTCGGCTTTACGGCCGTGTGGTGGGCCGCGTTCAGTTGGCCGCTGCTGAAAAACGTGGAGCAGAAAAGCTATCAGCCCCACGAAAAGGGCGCCATCCGCAAGACCCTGCGGGGGCTGTGGGCCACGCTGAAGGACATCTTCGGCCATAAATCCATTTTTGTGTTCATGCTCGCCTATTTCTTTTACATCGACGGCGTGGGCACCATCATCCACATGAGCACCTCCTACGGCGCCCAGCTGGGTCTGGGCGACACCGAGATGATGCTTGCGCTGCTGCTGGTGCAGATCCTGGGCCTGCCGTTCTGCCTGATGTACATCAAGCTGGCCGGTAAATTCGGCGCGCGCGTGATGGTGGGCGTGGGAATCTGTATCTACATGGGCATTTGCGTGTTCGGCTTTTTTGTGCGCGAGACCTGGCAGTTCTGGGTGCTGGCCATTCTGGTGGCTACCAGTCAGGGCGGCATCCAGGCGCTGTCCCGCAGTATGTTCGGAAAAATGCTTCCGGACAAGAACCGTTCGGGCGAGTACTTCGGCTTTTTCGATATCTTCGGCAAGTTTTCGTCCGTCATGGGCCCGGCGCTGATGGGCTTCGTGACGCAGATCGCCACCGTGGTGCTGCTGGGCAGGCAGAGCCTTACGCCGGAGACGGCCCCCGAGGCCGTGTTGGCCGCCGCGCAGCAGGAGGCATCGCCCTGGGGCGTATTGTCAGTTCTGCTCATCTTCCTGGTGGGCGCGGTGCTTTACTTCGGCGTGCTGCCCCGCATGCTGAAAAAAGAGGGCGCGGGGAAGTAAAAAATCCGTACTGCCCATGTGCGGGAGGGGCGGGACCCCGCCCGAAGACCCCAACGCGAAAGGTTTTGATCGATATGCCCGAAGCATATACACATATCCGCATCGCCCGCGCGGCGCTGGCACAAAGCGGGGAGCATGCGCCCAGTACGGCGGCCTATGAAATGGGCGCCAACGGGCCGGACCCGCTGTTTGCTTACCGTGTGCTTTCCGCCAAACGGCCCTGGCCGCTGCCGGAACTGGGCGGCCGCATGCACGACGAACAATGCGGCCGGTTCCTGCGCACAATGATCTTCGCGGCCTCCACGCCCGCCCAGCGCAGCTATGCGCTGGGCTTTCTGGCGCATTACGCGGCGGATTCCGTGATGCATCCGTATGTTGCGTTCCAGTGCGGGCCGCAGGGACAGTTCAACATCCCCGAGGGGCACGGCTTCTGCGAGGTGGCCATGGACAGTATGTTCCATGAGCAGGACTGCGGCTCACCCGCCGTTCCGGCGGGAACTGCCGCTCCGGGGCTGCCGCCTCAGGAGCTGGCCGAAGTGACGCAAATGCTTCATGACGCGGTGGCGCAGGTCTACCGCATGGATATCCCGCATGAGGCGCTGGCGGATTCCTTCCATGATTTCCACGCCCTGCACAGGCTGTTCCTGTCGCCTCACGGCGGCAAGCGGGCGCTGGTCTGGGCGGCGGAACGGCTGGTGCTGCACAAGCCCGGCTACGGACTTTCCCACATGACGCCCGCCCGACGCCCGGCGGACGGCTTTGCGGAGCATTGGGAAAACCCCTATACGCATGCACAGATGGACGCGGGCCCCGAGGCGCTGTGCGGGGAATCGGCCCGGCTGGCTGCAGGATACCTGAAGGCAGCGGCCGCTTACTGGGAGGGCCGCAGCACCAAGGAGGCGCTGGCCGCGGCTGTGGGCGACCGCAGCTACTCCACAGGCCTGCTCAGTGAACCGGCCCCGGCCGGGGTGTGAGGGCCT
>ERZ1106941.2560-NODE-2560-length-13112-cov-23.880677_pt1 | contig 13112 bp, 10 predicted proteins | sample MGYA00403670_ERZ1106941 | MGnify/ENA primary metagenome ERZ1106941 (study PRJEB35170, sample SAMEA104062400) | human gut metagenome | biome: human gut; feature: human-associated habitat; material: faeces | place: Denmark | collected 2012-06-04 ...
TGAGTCATAGTTATATATGATTTAAAATGCATAATCTCACTATAAATTTTTCTTTGTAGACAACTAAATTTAAAACAAACTTACCTTTACCCACAAACAAAATTGAAAAACCCAAATTTATAAAACTAATCTTTACCCACAGACAAAATTGAAAAAATCAAATTTGTAAAGTATATTCTTATTAATCTACAAAAAAAGTTTAAAGATGAAAATTAAGGTTACACTTAACCAACATAAAAATAAGCCTCCGAAATGGAGGCTTAAATTATGCTTTAGATAAAATATGAAAATTAAAATAAAAATTAAAAATTACTGATTATCGCCGGTTACTTTTGCAAGTAATCTTTGAATTTCTGTTACATCTTTAACATTTACAACACCATTTTGATTAATGTCAGCATTTATCTGACCTTCACTGGAAAGTGTATAGCTATGAATTGTGCTTTTCTGAATACAAACTGCATCTTCAATATTAACAACACCATCTAGGTTAGCGTCTCCTACAAGTGTTCCTCTTTTATAAGTGATACCCTTAATTACAAAGTTACCACCTTCTGTGTCATCATTAACATCTTCGTAAAAATCCATAACATCATTTACCTTGCTTTTGCTTAGACTAGGAATGTTAGGAAAGATATTTTTGTCAGTATAAATGTAGCTTTGACCTCTTTTAGCTTCAGTATTAAAGATTCTTTCATCTTTATTTTCCAGCCATTCTGAAACACCAATACCGTTTATAGCTTTTGTATCGGTTGTATCAATCTCAACACCAATACCAATTTTGCCTTTGCTAACATATAGAGGGTCCACATCAGCTGTGTAGTAACCACTGTATGGTACTTTACCGGTTTTAAGTGTTTTCCAAGTTGTCTTGTCGCTACTTGGTGTGCCTTCATTGTCAACAGGAATGTAATATAATGTATAGTTAGCACCAACACTTGTTGACTCAAACATAACTTTGTTTAAATATTCATTTGTGTTATCAATATTTAGAACATTAATGTATGTTGTATCTTTTGATGCTTCATCAAGATAATCAAATTCATAAGTAGCACCAAATGTTTCTACTTGATGAATTGTATTTGATACATTGTTTTTCATATAGTCGGTAAAAGCATATGATGGACCAAATACATCAGAGAATATGTAGTAGTCTTCATAAGAAATCCAGAAGTAACCGTCAAAATCGTTGTAGTCACCCCAGCTATTTCTACATAACCATGCACCATCCTTTTTAGGTGTGTATGTTTCGCCATCAATATTTACAGTGAAACTTTCTTTGCTGATGTTATCATCCCAACCTACAACACTAATACAGTGACCATTAATGTAGTTTGATGCACCCGGACAGTATGAATGGGTATCATCAGCAGAGAATTTTGAATATTCATCGTAGTGAGTAGTAACTGCACCATAATCTTTTATAGATTTTTTGATAGTGTCTTTATCCTCAGAATCAAGGTACATAATGCCTGTTACAACATTATTAATATTGTACTTTTTGTTAATATCAAAAAGACTTAGTGGGCTTGTGTATGGAAATTCATTCTCAGAAACACCACCACTCCAACTACTTAGGTAACCCATTGTAATATATGGAAAGCCACCACCTTTGTAGTATTCTCTCTGCCAACCTGTACCGTCTTTTCTTGGAGTACCCCAAGCATCAACATGAGCAGCAGAGTACCAAGAGTTAGAAGAATTATCTATTACACCATCTTTAATAAGTAATGTTTCAAGGCTACTTAATCCACCATAAGCCCAACAGATTTGAGCATTGCCTTGTTGTCTGATTGGTGTTACAAGATTTAAGTCTTTTGAACTATATGATGAAGGTAAATTTTCATCAACATCAAGTGTAGTTCCTTCACCTGTAAAAGGTATTGCAATTTCACTTGAATTTTTACTTTCTAATGTGTCAACTTTTGCAGCACTAACACTAAGTCCGGTAGTAGACACAATTAACATTGCACTTGCAATAGAAACAATTTTTGCAAATTTATTCATTTTACCTGTCCTTTCGATAATATTTGCATTTAATCACATTATATCAAATACTTTTTGCACTGTAAAGAATATAATTGTTAACTTTCGGAAAAGATATTTACAGAATGTGGGGGATATTATGGAACGAAGAACAGACCTTGCTTTAGAAGCAAGAGAAATTTTTGGTGAAGATATTAAAGGTGTGAAATTTGAAGAAAGCGAAAAGGAAGATATTAAAGTTTCCAGACTGAAAATAACAAGTGATAAAGCAAGTGCAAAACTAGGTAAAGAAAAAGGAACTTATGTAACTTTAGAAATGCCACCACTTTCCGATAATTACAAAACACCTGATGAAAAGTTAGAAGTTATTGCACAGGAGATAAAGCACCTTATACCTGTAAATGGTCTGGTAATGATTGCAGGTTTAGGGAATACAGAAATAACTCCTGATGCACTAGGTCCAAAATCAGTATCAAAGATTATAGCAACCAGACATATAAAAGGTGAAGTTGCAAAGGCAACAGGTCTTGATAAACTTAGACCGGTTGCAGTAGTTACTACCGGTGTAACAGGAAAAACAGGTATTGAAACAGGTGAGTATCTGTATAGCTTGATTAAGAAAATAAAGCCAAATGTACTTATAGCCATTGATGCATTGGCTTCAAGACGACTTTCAAGGCTTGGCTGTACAATTCAAATTAGTGATACCGGCATTTCTCCCGGAGCAGGTGTTGGCAACAACAGAACAAAATTATCACAAGAAACTTTAGGTATTCCTGTTATAGGTATAGGTGTGCCAACAGTTGTTGATGCATCAACTTTGGCACTTGATCTGTTTGATACGGAAGATGTAAAATTTTCGGAACAATTAAAAAGTATGGTAAATCCCAACGGCAGACAAATGGTAGTTACACCTAAAGAAATAGATTTGCTGATAAATAGAGCCTCTGAACTGATTGCACTTGCTATTAATTATGCACTTCATTCTGATTTAAATTTAAGCGACCTTATGAGCCTAATGTACTAAAATGTACAAACCCATCATAGTATTAAAGAGAATATTAAAGAGGTGGTTTTATGGGCAGAAATATAAGAAAGTTAAGTTTGCTTTTTGCTTTTGTTGCTATTGTTGCAGGTATGTATTCATTATGTAATAGGGTAGGTGGCTATGTAACACCTAAGGAAAATTCGGTTGAAGTGGTTAAGAATGTTGATGAAGTTCCCACAACAACACCTACTACTGTCTTAACTACTGTACCTACTACAAAAACAAAGGTAAATAAAACAAATAAAGAAACTGTCCCTACCACCTCATCAGGAAAAAATTATCCCGTCATAGAAAAACAGTTTGGTGAGGATGGTATTACATATGATAATTTTTGTGTAAAAAATTATACTGACTTTTCTCTTGATATTGCCACAGAATTAAAGAGAGGTTTGCCGTTTAAAATAGAAAAGAACCACCAAGTCCAAGTATTGATTTTCCATACTCATACTTGTGAAAGTTATCTAAAAAGTGATACCGGTTATTATCCAAGTGACTATTATCCAAGAACAACTAATAATAAAGAAAATGTTACAGCAGTAGGTGACGAAATAGAAAAGCAACTGAAAAAAGCCGGTATTGGTGTTATCCATGACAAAACAAAGCATGACTATCCATCATATAACGGTGGTTATGATAGAAGTTACCAAACTATTCAAAAGTATATGGAAAAGTATAAGGGTATTAAGGTTGTACTAGATATACATAGAGATGCTATTGGTGAGGGTGGTGAGTCCGGTAAAGTTAAACCTACTTTTAAATATAAAGGGAAGAAAGCCTCACAAATTATGATTATGACAGGTTATCAGTATGAGGGTGGAGGGGACTTTCCGTTTTGGAGAGATAACCTTGACTTTGCCATAAAACTTCAACAAACTGCAGAAACAATGTATCCCGGATTAACCAGACCACTTAACTTTGGAGAATATACTTATAACCTAAATGTGTGCAACGGTTCTTTGCTAATTGAATTTGGTACAGATGTAAATACTATTGATGAAGTAAAGCGTTCCGGAAAGATGGTGGGAAAGGCTCTGGCAAAAGTATTGCAAAATAATTGAAATGTGATATAATTACCTTATCAATGATTATTGAAGGTAATAATAATGAAATTAATTAATATAAAGAAATTTTCAATTGTTCTGGCTATTGCAACTTTGTTCTGTGTAATGTCATTTACAACTGCTTTTGCTGAAGATGTTGTAACTGAACCGGTAACAGAGCCTGTAGCTACAGAACCTGTAACACAAGAACCGGTAACAGAACCTGTTACTCAAGAACCTGTAACTGAACCTGTAACTCAAGAGCCGGTTACTGAGCCTGAAACAGAACCAGAAACAGAGCCGGAAACAGAGCCTGAAACCGAACCTGCTACAGAACCGGAAACAGAGCCTGAAACTGAACCTGTAACAGAAAACTATACTGAACCAACTTATGATGTAAATAAATTACCAACATTAGTTGACTCGACTCAGGTAGCAGAAGAATTACCTACTGCTATTGGTGCTGATGAAGATGGTGGTGTTAGCTTTGTTGGTGGTGTAGTCTGTTGGATTGCAGTTATTATTTCTGCTTGTGTAATTATTGCATTTTTACTTTCTACTAAGGTAAAAGGCAAAAATATGGGCAAATTCAAGAGATACCAATAATTAAGTAAGGATATAATATGAAAATCGGAAATATTGAAATAAAAAATTCTGCTGCTCTTGCCCCAATGGCAGGGGTGGCAGATTGTGCATTTAGAGAACTTTGTGCATCCTACGGTGCTGCTTATACCGTAACAGAAATGGTAAGCTCAAAGGGAATACATTATAATAGTAAAAAGTCTGCTGAACTAATGGAACTAACCGATAAAGAAAGACCATCCGGTATTCAAATCTTCGGAAATGAACCAAAGACTATGGCTGATGCTGCAGTATTTGCAATGCAGTTTAAACCGGACTTTATTGATATAAATATGGGTTGTCCTGCTCCAAAGATAAGTGGCAACGGTGCAGGGGCTTCACTTATGAAAACACCTAAACTTTGTGGTGAAATAGTTAAGGAAGTTGTGTCGGCAGTTGATATTCCCGTAACTGTAAAGATGAGAAAAGGGTGGGATGATGACTCGATAAATTGTCTTGAAGTCGCAACTATTGTGGAAGAAAACGGTGCTTCAGCAGTAGCACTTCACGGCAGGACAAGACAACAGTACTACAAGCCACCTGTTGATTGGGATATTATTAAGGAAGTGAAAAGTCACCTAACAATTCCTGTAATAGGTAACGGTGATGTTAATTCTGCCGAAAAGGCTAAGAAACTTTATGAACATACCGGTTGTGATATGATTATGGTTGGCAGAGGTGCTTTGGGTAATCCTTGGCTATTTAATGAAATTAATCAGTATCTAAAGACAGGAACAATTCCACCTAAGCCAACACCGGAAGAAAAACTTTCGGTAATGGTTAAGCAGATTGAAAGAATGTGTGAATTAAAAGGTGAGTACCTTGGTATTCGTCAAAGCAGAAAGCATATTGTGTGGTATCTAAAAGGCTTTAGAGGTGCAGCATCCCTAAGAAATGAAGCCGGTCATACCTCGTCACTTGAAGAATTATATGCTTTGGTACAAAAAGTTTTGGATATGCACATTAATAGTTGAAATATAAGGAATTTTCCTATATAATGAATAGTAAATAAAAGAAATGGGAGATAATTAAAATGGAAAAAGTAAATTCTATTGATTTTGTAAATATGTACGACCCTGAAGTTGGTTCAGCAATGGCTGAAGAACAGGCTCGTCAGAAGAGAAACCTTGAACTTATCGCATCAGAAAACATTGTTTCACCTGCAGTTATGGCTGCTATGGGTAGCTTACTAACTAATAAGTATGCTGAAGGTTATCCCGGTAAGCGTTATTATGGTGGTTGCTATGCAGTAGATAAGGTTGAAGAAATTGCCAGAAAGAGAGCTTGTGAGCTATTTGGTGCAGAACACGCTAATGTACAGCCTCACTCAGGTGCTCAGGCTAATATGGCAGTTTACTTTGCAATGCTAACACCGGGTGATACAGTTATGGGTATGAACCTTAACGAAGGTGGTCACTTAACTCACGGTTCACCTGTTAATATGAGTGGTAAGTACTTTAACTTTGTACCTTATGGTGTTGACAGTGAAACTCACCGTATTGACTATGATAAGGTTCTTGAAATTGCAAAAGAATGTAAGCCAAAGATGATTGTTGCCGGTGCGTCAGCTTACCCAAGAATTATCAACTTTGCAAAGTTCAGAGAAATCGCTGATGAAGTTGGTGCTTTGTTAATGGTTGATATGGCTCATATTGCCGGTTTAGTAGCAGCAGGTGTTCATCCAAACCCAGTTCCATATTGTGACTTCGTTACAACAACAACTCATAAGACACTTCGTGGACCTAGAGGTGGTATGATTCTTTGTAAAGAAAAGTATGCTAAGGCAATTGACAAGGCTATTTTCCCAGGTACTCAGGGTGGTCCACTAATGCATATTATTGCTGCCAAGGCAGTTTGTCTTGGTGAAGCTCTAAAGCCTGAATTTAAGGAATACGGTAAGCAGATTGTTAAGAACTGTAAGGCTCTTGCAGATGGCCTTGTTAAGAGAGGCTGTAAGCTGGTTTCAGGTGGTACAGACAACCATGTTCTACTTATGGATTTAAGAGATACAGGTGTTACAGGTAAGGAACTTGAAGCAAGACTTGATGACTGTTATATTACAGTTAACAAGAATACAATTCCAAATGAACCACTAAGCCCATTTGTTACAAGTGGTGTTCGTATTGGTACAGCAGCAGTTACAACTCGTGGTCTAAAGGAAGAAGATTGTGACAAGATTGCTGAATATATTACTTTAGTTCTAAATGACTATGAAGGCAACAAGGATAAGGTTAGAGCAGGTGTTGAAGAAATCTGCAAGAAGTATCCTCTATATGAAGACTGATTTGGAATATTTAGATTTGGAGTATTTAACAAAATAAATATTACAAAATATCAATAGGGTGTCTTTGCGACACCCTATTATTTTAGTTAACAACGGTTGAATATATTAAAAATACGAAAGGAGGAAATTATGCAACCTTTAGCAGATAGACTTAGACCCTCGACCCTTGATGATATTGTAGGTCAAAAACATATTTTAGGTGAAGGAAAGCCTTTGCGTAAAATTATTGAAAGTAACAAAATTCCTAACTTAATATTCTATGGCCCATCAGGAGTTGGCAAAACTACTTTAGCTACATATATAGCAAGAAAAACTAATATGACTTTCAAAAAGTTAAACGGTACAACTGCCTCAACTTCTGACTTGAAAGATATTTTTAAGGAACTTGATGGTTTTGCCGGACTAAACGGTGTTTTGCTTTATCTTGATGAAATTCAGTATTTTAATAAGAAACAACAACAAACACTACTTGAATATATTGAAAACGGTAAAATCACTTTAATTGCATCTACAACAGAAAATCCCTATTTCTATGTATATAATGCAATTTTAAGTCGTAGTACAGTTTTTGAATTTAAACCTGTTCCATATGAAGAAGTAGAAAAAGCAGTACGAAGAGCGTTTTCTATTTTAGCAGATGAAAATGGTATTTTTGTTGAAATTAGTGATAAAACAGTTAAGACAATTTCCGTTGCTTGTGGTGGCGATGTAAGAAAAGCTATGAATAGTGCAGAACTTTCTTTCTTAGCAACAGATACTGTAGATGGAATAAAGAATATTACAGAAGAAACTGTAAAAGATTTAACCCAAAGAAGTGCTATGAGGTACGATAGGGAAGGTGATGAGCATTACGATATTCTGTCAGCTTATCAAAAGAGTATGCGTGGCAGTGATGCAAATGCAGCCTTGCACTATTTGGCAAGACTTTTGATTGTAGGTGACTTGATTTCTGCTTGTAGAAGACTTATGGTGTGTGCTTGTGAAGATGTAGGACTTGCTTACCCAAACCTTATACCTATAGTAAAGAGCTGTGTTGATATTGCAATGTCAGTAGGATTGCCTGAGGCTAGAATTCCTTTAGCCGATGCAGTTATTATGGTGTGTAATGCTCCAAAATCAAATTCCGGAGAAATGGCAATAGACAAGGCTATGTCTGATATAAAGGCAGGTAATGTTGGCAGTATTCCAAGACAACTTCAAAACACTCACTATGATGGTGAAGATAATAAAAACAAAGGACAACACTACCTTTATCCACATGATTATAAAAATCATTATGTAAATCAACAGTACTTACCGGATATTTTGAAAGACAGACAATATTATACTTATGGTGACAATAAAAATGAACAGGCTTTTAGGGCATATTGGGAGAAAGTAAAAAACTCCTAGTTCATAATTTCCTAAAATACTGTTACATGTATTTAAAGGGCTATTAATATTTAGTTCATAACTTGGTACATATAAACAAGTTATTGTATAAAAGATTGTATATAATTAATTTTTTTTATTCTTTTACAGAATAAAAACCCTTGAGCTTTTTTGATATAATTTAACCGTAAGAAAATATTTTACTTTTAGGAGGCAAAACAATGAAAACATTATGCAAAAAGTCCTTTGGTGTTTTCTTAGCAGTACTTATGCTTTTAAGTGCTGTAGGTGTTGGCAGTTATTCTGTATTTGCTGCTAATACTAACACAGAAAAATCAGGGGCAACCTCTGCAAGCGGTGACACAGTGTATTTCCAAAACACTGGTAATTGGTCAAAGGTTAACGCTTACATGTGGTATGATGGTAAAAGCAATGCAAACAACAAAGCTTGGCCAGGTGAGGCTATGACTGATGAGGGTGATGGTGTATGGTCTTATGACATTAAAGGCGAATACGACCACATTATCTTCAATAACGGTAGCTCACAGACAGGTAATATTGTTTACCCTGGCAACAGTATGATTTACAAAGATGGTTCATGGGAAGTATATGATACAAGCCCACTAAGAATTACATCTTTTGAATCAGACACAAAGTCACCTGCTTACATTGGCAGTGCTATTGCACTAACAACTACAACAAAGACAGAAACTACTGGCGTACAGTATCAGTACTCAGTAAACAGTCAAGTTATCAGAAGTTATTCTGCTGACAATTCTTGCGTTTGGAATCCGGTTGCTTCCGGTGACTACACTGTAAGAGTTGATGTTAAGGATAATGCCGGTAACCAAAACTTTAGAGAAATGTCTTTCACAATCAAAGACCCTTCTCAGGAACAAAAGCCTGTATTCCTATCTTCTAACCCTCTTACAGGTAACCAGATTAAGACAGGTACAGCTACTAACCTTTCTGTAAACGCAGCCGGTGGTAACACAGGTACAAAGCTTCTTTTCTACAAATATGTAGTTAAAGATCCTTCAGGTGAACAGGTTAACACAGCTTATTACACACTAAACAAGAATTATTCATTTACAGCAATTAAGTCCGGTACTTATACAGTTGATGTATCTGTTCAGGGTAGTGATAACCAGACAATCACTCAGCAGTTAAAGTTTGAATCAACTCAGAACCCAACAGACCCAACAGTTCCTACTGACCCAACTGTAACAACTCCATCTAAGACAGATCCAACAGTAACAACTCCAACTACTGCTACTAAACCATCAACTCCGGATCCAAGTAAGATCCTTGGCGATGTTAATGGTGATGGTGTTCTAAATGTTAGAGACTCTTCTCTAATTCAGAAGAAACACACAGGTATGGTTGTTGATTCATATGATGAAACAGTTTCTGACTTTAACAAAGATGGTAAAATGAATGTTAAGGATGCTGTAGCTATCCAAAAATTCCTTGCTAAAGCAAATTAAAAAGAGGTATAGTAGATTATGACCAAAATTAAAAAAATCATTGCACTCTTGATGGTCATTGCAGTTTCAGCATCTATTATGGTTGTAGGCACAGTCGGTGTATCTGCTAAGGATACAAGCGTTAAGAAAACTGCTGCTTCAAGCGAAACTACAGAAGCTGGAATAACAGTACACTATAAGAGTGAAGGCGTAACTCCATATGTATATTATTGGAACTCACTTCCAAATAATATCAAAACAGAATATCCTGGTGAACAGATGACTGCTGACAAGGATAACTGGTATACAACAACATTTAAAGATGTTACAAAGATTAACCTAATGTTCACAGATAAAGACGGTAAGCAACTTACAAAGGAACTTACTCGTAAGACAGGTGAATGGTGGTTCTATAACAATATTTGGTGGAGCTCAAACCCTGATGAGTTTGACCCTGTTTCATCTGTTGATTTTCGTGAAGAGTCAATTTACTTCGTAGTTACAACAAGATTCTATAATGGTGATAAGTCAAATGACGTTCACTGTTGGGATGACAATGTATATAATAACCCTGACTCAGACCCTGCATGGAGAGGTGACTTTAAGGGTCTTGCTGAAAAGTTAGACTACATTAAAGCTCTTGGTTTCTCAGCAATTTGGATTACTCCTATTGTTGAAAACGGCTCAGGCTATGACTACCATGGCTACCATGCTATGGATTTCTCAAAGGTTGATGCAAGATATGAAAGTGATGACTTCACTTATCAGGATCTAATTCAGGCAGCTCATATGAAGGGCATGAAGATTGTACAGGATGTTGTATGGCAACATACAGGTAACTTCGGTGAAGGTACACTTTGTAAGCTATTCGATAAGGATACTTCAAAGGATTTAGGCAGTATCGAAGATTCTATGATTCCTACTAAGCAACTTCTAGATCAAGCAGGAGTTAACACAGCTGAAGAATATTGGAGCTTAACACCTGCAAAACAGCATGATGCTAGAATTAACCTAATGAAGAATAACTCAATTCAGGATAGTAACTCAACAGGTGTTCACCCTTCAACAAAGGACTATTCTGATATTAAGTTATCAAAATCTAAAATTTACAATCCTAACAACTATTATCATACATCTTACTTTAGAAACCTTAACTGGGATGACTGGTCATGTAAATACGGTCAGATTGCCGGTGACTGTGTTGACTTAAATACAGAAAATCCAGCAGTTGCTGAATATATCAACCAGGCTTACAGTAAGTATATGGCTATGGGTGTTGATGCATTCCGTGTTGATACTGTTAGACATATTCCAAGATTAACTCTAAATATGATGTATAACAAGCAGATGATGGCAAATGCAGCTAAGTACGGTAATCCTAACTTCTATATGTTCGGTGAAATCTGTACTCGTTACGGTCAGATTTGGTACCGTGGTCATGCTCAGGAATCATCAATGTTCTATACATGGGATGAATCTGATCCTAAGTGGGCTAAAGAATGGTCAAGTGGCTCAGATCCTGAATCTATCAACAATAACATGAACCTAACATTTGACCACTACAAAGAATATGATGATACAACAGATCAGCCATCATCTGACAATGCATTCCTAAAGGGTATTAGTTACCATACACCAGATACAAGTAAAGCTTCTGGTATGAATGCAATTGACTTTACAATGCATTATAACTTCAATACAGCAGGTAATGCTTATGGTCTAGCTAAGCAAGAAGATCCATACTTTAATGATGCAACTTGGAATGTTGTTTATGTTGATTCACATGACTACGCTCCTGGTCCTAACGATAGCGTTAGATTTAACGGTGGTACTTCAACTTGGGCAGAAAACCTAGACCTAATGTTCACATTCCGTGGTATTCCTTGTATTTATTACGGTTCAGAAATTGAATTTAAGAAGGGCATTATGATTGACGGTGGTGCTAACAAGACTCCTCTTGAAGGCACAGGTCGTGCTTACTTCGGTGACAACGTTGAAGGTGATGTTAAGACAACAGACTTTGGTGATTATACAGCTTCAGGTGCTGCTTCAGAATCTCTAAGCTATCCTCTAGCAAAGCATATCACAAAGCTTAACAAGATTCGTCGTGCTGTTCCTGCTCTTCAGAAGGGTCAGTACACAGTAGATAGCAACTATGTAAGTGGTGATATGGCTTATATCAGAAGATATACAAGCGATGACACAGATTCACTTGCTCTAGTTACAATCTCAAGTGCTGCAACATTCAATAACGTTCCTAACGGTACATATATTGACGCAGTTACAGGTGACAAGAAGGTTGTTACAAATGGTACACTTTCAGTTCCAGCACCTGGTAAGTCAAATATGAGAGTTTATGTATGTTGTGCAAAGGGCTTCACAGGTATTGATGGAGCTATTGGCGAAACAGGTTTAACATATCTAAAGTAATTTAGAATAATCAACTCCTTTTTGAGGGCATCTCTTTTTGAGATGTCCTCGATTTTTTATTTTAATTTCTATTTATAATAATTACTCAGTTGTATATATAGTGTATTTTATGATTGGTTAAGCAAAAATTGACAAAATAGTCTGATGATGATATAGTAATGATTGTAAAGTAAAACATAATTGTTGCAAATTAGGGGAGAAGTAGAATGAATCAAAGGGTACAAGAATTTATTAATCAACAGAAAATACAAGCCGAATACAATAAGAATATGGAAAAAGCAAAAGTTCTGAATGACTTGGGACTTTATGATAAAGAATATTCTGAAAATCCTGCTTGGAGTGAAGAATATCCTGAATATGAATATGACCAAGAAACTAAGGAAGGCAGATATTTTAAGAAAATTCCAATCAATGTTACCGATGAGGAATATGAGGAAATTTTAAAGTATTGCAAACAAAGTGATAACACAACACCTGTTAATAAGGAAAATAAAGTAGCAAAGGTGTTAACCGGTATTGCATATGCAATTTTTATTATTGGTGCAATTCTTGGTTTTGCTATGGGCTATACAAAGAATATTCTGGAGGACACATATTACTTTAGCTTTGCTGTTGCTGTTGCTTGGTGGGGTGTAAGCTTTATTGGTGGTATGTTTATGCTTGGATTCGCCGAAATTATCAAACTGCTTAATGCGATAAAAAATAAATAATTTAAATTTATTGGTGTTTCAATCTTTTGTTGAAACACCTTTTTATATGTTTATATTTTCATTTTGTTTATTAGTTAAGATGAATTGGTTTTACAAATTATGGTTTGTAGTGCTATTTGATAGTTTCAACTAATATGGAATTGTAAATAAATTTAC
>ERZ1106941.2567-NODE-2567-length-13071-cov-34.953135_pt1 | contig 13071 bp, 15 predicted proteins | sample MGYA00403670_ERZ1106941 | MGnify/ENA primary metagenome ERZ1106941 (study PRJEB35170, sample SAMEA104062400) | human gut metagenome | biome: human gut; feature: human-associated habitat; material: faeces | place: Denmark | collected 2012-06-04 ...
GCACAAGCTACTGTACAACCTACCATCGGGTTGTTACCAATTCCCAGGAATCCCATCATTTCTACGTGAGCAGGAACTGATGAAGAACCGGCGAACTGTGCGTCAGAGTGCATACGACCCATAGTATCAGTCAGACTATGGTAAGTAATAGTATTGCATCCCCATAACCACTTACTAATCTATTATAGACCGTTGTGTTACAGTTAGATATTCAAGTATATTAAAGAACTCTCTAGCTTATTAGTTACTGTTATATTATTAAATGGTCGTGAATAAGTCGCAAATGACTAACTACTGACCTTGTATTATTCTGTTGATTATTCTCTCTTATAGCTCGCTGTTGGTCTAAGCGTTTCTGTTGTTTAAGCACTTCTTCCCTTGTAGAGGGATGCTTCTTCCATTCTTCTATTGACCTGCGAGTGCGCTCTATCCATTGCTTATGAAATTCATTGATATATTCCATAAATCTTCTGATTATGAGTTTAAGGCAAAGGTAATCATTTCTTTGATATTAATCTATAAATGTCATGGTTAATAGCTTTGCAACACCATCTAAAACATATATGGGCAAATTCCCAGATACTGTCAGCACATCTATGCCCTCGTCATTTTTACTATAATTTACTTTTAGAATCATTCGCGGCTTACCTGCTCTTATATATATTCCTTCAATGTCATTATTAGAGGTCTTAACTGATAACTCATTAATCCATTCATAGCTTTGTGTATTGATAATTTCATAAGGCTTTGACGTGGACATTTGTTCTATAAAAGGTTGGCAAGGATAGAACTCTATGGGCTTCTTTATTAAAGTGCAATTAGGAAGTTGATAAAACTCTCCTCTAACTCTGGCGACTATGGTTTTGGTATTGGGTATATAAAACAGTTTTAACTTCATCTTTTGTAATTTAAATGATTCATCAATAATCTGATTGCAAAGTTACTAATTTATCTTAGAATTAAATTCCTTAAAATGAGAAAGCAGCATAAGAGTTTCCTCAAATGCTGCTCTGCCTTAAATTAGTTTGTTAATTAGTCAATCTTCTTATAAGTGGTCGTAGTAATGTCGTCTAATTCTTCGCTACCATCATCCATTGTGTCCCAATCCTCAAAGGCAAGTACCAACTTGGTAGCTGTAAGTTCATTGATAGTAAGGACATCTGAATAGCCGTCACTGTAAGAGATAGTTAGTTTATTGTCTTTCAAAGACCAGCGACTTGTTTCTATATGCCCACCATCCACATAACTTTCTATGCAAGTACCGTCAGCTTTGAACTCCCATAAGCCATTGGTATAGGCTTCATCAGAGGTAACCACTTCCTTGCCATTCTCCACTTTGTGAATCTTCTCCCAAGTGGACTGCCATTTACCTATAAGGTTGGCTTGTTCAATGATTGTCTGTTCATCTTCATCATCGCTACATGCTGTAAAGTTTACAGCTAACATGACCATTAATAAGGTCATTCCAATTAATCTAAATGTTCTCATATTTATAAAATTAAATTATAGTGTATCAGAGATTTCTCCATTCTCAATATTCAGATAGAATGTATAATATTTCTTCGTTCCGTCATAATATAAGAGGTCTAATTTGTACTTCCATATGCTGGTGGAATTGTCAAGCAGAGTGTACTCTTTCTTTGTATCAGAGAGAATTTCAAACGGAAGTTTATGTTCCGTATTCCAAACGCTCTTATATGTTTTATAATTAATTCTTGACGCAGTGAGTTGTTGTTGATAATCACTAACCATAATCGTTTCTTCATAAGAAACAGGTGTTCCTCCCACTGCACCATTATTTACTTGGCTAACATATAGTGTATCTCCCATGTCGTTATAGCAACAATTCCCAACGAACACAGATTCTTTGTACCAATCAGTAATATACGCTGGATATTCGTTTCTTATCTCTTTGAGATTACCCGTTGCAGTCTTAAACAATATATTATATTCTCCGTATGATTCACCACTGTAACCAACGCTTGCAATGAAGATGTTGTTCTTGGCGCAAGCTCCATAGGTTGTAATGCTTGATATTTCAATATCCTTATATTCTCCATATCCTACATGGACTGTACGTTTCCTGTCAAAAGTTCTGTTATCAGTCCATTCCCAGAGTTTCTCTTTAGTGGTTCTGTCATAAGAACTAATCCATAGATGATTGTTCTTCAATCCAGAGAAGTGATTAATATTCTCCCAATAATAAGAACCCCTACATTCATAATCTTTCATATTCAATCCATAAGTAGAATATGAATCTCCGTGATTGTACAGCTCATCCATTTGCAATTCTTCAAATTCATCACCCCCACAGGAACTAACTCCCATGCTTAATGCAACCAATAGTGAGGTTGCTAATAATCTTATTGTTCTCATTGATATTGATTAAATTAATGTTGCGAATATGATAAGCTGATAAAGACTGTCGAAGTCTGTACCACTAATCCTTACAGGTAATCCCATGAATATATTAGACCACCAAACTTCTTTCTGTAACGATGAAAGGTTTGTCCCACGGCATGCTATAGCTTTTATATTATCTTCTGTGTCAGTTAATAATATTATTGAAGTTATATAAGCTCCACAAGGAAGTTTCATGTTCAAATCATTTAGTGAAACTTTCTCATTGTATCTTCCTGTCATATCATTCATTCTTTGTATCGCTCCATGATATTGCAACTTCTTAATGAATTGATTTAGATTGTGTTTAGATTTATCTTCCATATATTATAATTGAATTATTATTCAGAATTTCAAAGTTAAAAGATAAAGTAGTAGTTATCTCTTTCTATATTATCCTTCATTATAGTTTTAAATGGAACACCATAAAGCATTCCCAACTGCTGACATATTTCTAATAATTTAGGTGTTGTATGAGTGGTCTTAACAGCAACTAAACTTAAATCATCTTCCTTATTCAAGTACATGTACAAGTCTTGGTGCCCTAACTTGTTATTCTGAAGCCATATGCTAATTCTGTAATCACAGGCAAAGGGTTCATCCATATCTGAATTAGATGACTTATAATCACTCTCCATTACTTGATGCATAATGTTGAATTGGCTAAACCGATTTGTAACCTGTTCAATAAAGGTTGCAGTTCTCTTATCCATGTTAATTTTACTCCTATGCTCACCTGTTCCCTCTGGAAGAGCTGTTATTATAAATAAAAAGGTGTGGGAACTATATATGTCTTATCCTTAGATTAGGTCTTCGCAACACCCTTAGCATGGATAAAACAATAGCCCCACACCAAAAGGTATATAGCTCACCTAAAAGATGAATATATATCAAATGCGTGGGTGCTATTGCTACCATCTTCATGCTAAAATTAAAGTTGCGAAGTTTAATCTAAGAAGATAATTTCAATAACACCTTTCGTTAAATATGTCCTTCCAACTCCCTATCTCATTAGTTCATTGGAATTGGTGCAAAGATAATGAAAGGTTTTAAATGAATAAGCATGAGGTGAAGAGAAATAGTAAATTCCCTGCTCTCAAACATGGTATGAATGGGATATTTAAGCAAAGGTGTATCTAAACTCTCTAAATCCATGTGGGTATCAAATTCACTTCTCCCCATATAAGGACTAAATTTTGAACATTCTTACCCATTTTGAATTATCATCTTTAAGTCTGCATATTGTTGGATATTCAAGAAGTGCTACCTGTAACATGGCTTATAAGAGTTGAGATAGTTCTAAACTCTGTAAACTTATGGAATTGACTTACTTCTATAAGGCTGAAATGCCAAACTACCAAGATTGGACTTTAGATGTGCCTAAACTTAATATCCTATTGATTTGGGGCAGAATCATTCAGACCACTATAAAGATGTATCTTAATAATCCTGTCCCAATTATTAGAAGCTCAAACAGTCATAAGTCTGTAAGATTTCTTCCTGCCTTAATCCCAAGTATCTTTTAGTAATGGCAACAGAACTATGATTGAACAGTTCCATCAGCTTTACTAATGCCAACTCTGCGTTATCGCTGTTCATGTTATAGACCTGCCTACCAAATGTCTTTCTAAGAGAATGGCAACTAAAGTTCTTAATCTTTAACCTGTACTTCTTCTTCACCTCTTTAAGAATGATATTGATTCTCTGAACTGTGAAGATAGTGCCTTTCTGACTTACTAAGATAGGTGCATTGATTCCAATAGGATTTATGTGCTCGTAGCACTCTTTAATATGCTGTTGTAATTGGAGATTCAGTCTGATAGTCCTTACTTTGCCTGTCTTCTTCTCAATTATTGTAAACTCGTCAGCATCTAATATCTGCTTCCACCTTAGAGATAGAATATCAGATATTCTTAATCCTGTGAAGCATCCCAAACTAATAAGGAGTGAGATTTTATAATTCTCGTCTTTGGCTAACTTCCTTATGAGGTTCATTGCATCAGACCAAACAAGATAGTCTGCCGTTGTGCTTGAATATTTAAGTGACATAATGTTCTGTTTTATAATGAAACGAATAGAAGTGAATATTAATTCTGAGTTGGATTTACTAACTCATTGATTACTAAAGGAACATTCACTAATTATCAAAGTGAATATGATAAGGACACCCAACTTGAAAATTGAGTGCCCTTTACCTTATTATATATAGGTTACAATTCTCCTTCATCAGCAAAGCTATAATATCCTGCATCTGTAAGTATGAGGTGGTCTATTACTGTAATTCTCATAAGTTTTGCAGCTTCTTTGACCTGCTTAGTAATCTCCATATCCTGCCTGCTTGGTTTCATGCTACTACTTGGGTGATTATGAGCAAGAATGATAGCTACTGAATTGGTAAGCAATGCAGCCTGTAGAATCACTCTGACATCAACGGTTGTGTCTGTTATTCCTCCCTCTGATATAAGAGTGTAACCTAAAACTTGGCTGGCTTGATTTAGGAACAAAACTTTGAAATATTCTTTGTAACAGATAGTTCCCTCCTTATATGTAGGAAGCAAATATTTATAAGCATCCTCTGAACTGACTACCTTATATATATTCTTGAATTTGGGCTTGTAGGTCAATTCCACTTCTCCCACAGTATAATCTATATCCATAATGTACGATATTAATAGGTTGGTAGAAATAAAGAAAGGACAACTAACTTAATAGCTGCCCTTTCCTCTCTCAATCAACAATCCACTTAGCCCAAGAACCAAGCGTATTCACTATCTCCCAATTTGGCACGTTGGATGCCTTGTACAAACTCTGTGCAGTTAAGATTCCTCTCTAAGAAGTTATCTATGTAACTTGACTTTACAGAACCATTGAGCAGGTTTAAGAGTTGCCAGCCTGTAATGCTGTCCCCTGTACTCTTGAAGTTTGCATCAGAAACGAATGCTCTGCAAGCCGCATTAATCTGACTATCTCCCAACAATAGACGAGGTAAGCGTTTCTGTTGGTTGGGTGTAAGAGCTTGATATAATCTCATCCTGCCTATTATCTGGCAGAACTCGCTTGTTGAGATTGACATCTGCCCAAGTGTTCTTAATAGATGCAGGTCTTTGGATGGGTTGTAAGCATGGAACAGATTCAATGCTGCTGCATATAATTCCTGTACGCTTAGGACTTCTATCTTATCCTGCAAGCCGTCAGTAGTAAGCATTAAATTTGAGCACACACGATTACGAAAGCCTATGAAGATTTTAAATCTCTCAACAGATTTCTTACTGTACAGGTTAATCTCGTTATATGCTCTCACTCCACCAATGGATAATGCCAAACGGTTGCCATATTCATCATGTACAATGGATGGAATTTCAAAGCAGAAGCACATTCTCTGATAGAACAAAGTTTTCTCTTCATCTGTCAGTTCAGATGCTTTCTTACCTAATGCACTTGGGATTCTGCCATTGATAGGGTGTGAGATTCTAATCTCTGGCATATCAAACTGTTCTCCATGAAAGTAATCCTTAGCTGCATCCACTACTGCACCTATAAAGGATTGGTGACTAATGGTTTCTTCCATTGATGCAAAACTTGGAATAATGCAGTCTTGTTGTAAGTGCTGCAAGGTTACTTCTTGCGTGTTGGCTTCAATGAAATGGTTCACTCTCTTGGGTGCTGCAACTTCTTCCACAATGATTGCTTCTTCTGCAAACTCACCCATGTTTAATGATTCTCTACGCTGTGCCATAGCTGGCATAATTACTAAATCTCTCATAATGAAATTGAATTAAATGGTTATTGATTGAATGGATTTAACAAGAACAGACCTAAAACACAAGTGAATTTCTTCGCTTGCATCTTAGGCTGTCCTATGTCTTTCCCTAAAGATTCTTTCAAAGGAAATGAGGAGCATTAGTAAATTATTGGCAGGCTGTGGTAATAGTGCATCGTGCCTGTTCTTGGATTAATAAGAATGCTTATTCCTGTCAGCTCTCAGACTGTATTTCTAAAGCATTCTTTTTATTTAAGAGTCATGAGGGGGGATAATAATGTAGTGTACCTCCTCGCTTGTTGCACTATAAATTTATGCAATCACCCTTTGAGATAGATTTATGCTTCACCCAAAGCTTCTTTGATGGATTTGATGGTTCGCAACCGCTTTAATTCCTTTACACCAAGTTGGCGGTAGGCTCTGCCTAAGATTGGGTATCTATGTTCTATCTCAATGGCTTCCAAGTCAAATGTCATAGGATTTGCTTTGATGTTGCAATATTGTTTATGAAGTTCTCTGAATATTGGTTCTGTAATCAGTTCCTTTACAAACTTCTCTGGTGCGATATGCCATTTACCTTTAGTAGCTACTATTCCAGATTGGGCATAAGTTTCTCTTAATGATTTGTCTGATTGGTAAACCACTGTGGCAATATAGTAGCTATATAGCTGTAGCTTGGCTACCATATCATTAACGATAAATTTGTTCTCTTGATAGGAGAGATAGGATTCAACCCCAACTTTCTTAATCTCATTAACCTGTTGCTTGATTGCTGCTTCTGATAGCTTGGCATTATTAAGCATATCTGCCCTTTCCTGTGCAGCCTTTACTTCCTCATCCACTATCAACTTCATATCTTCAAATGTCGTGTAATGGTCAGTAGCTTTAGTGTTGAAGATATGGACTACTTTATTTCTAAATGGATTGGATTTGGTTCTGATTCTTCCCACAATCTGAGGTATATCCATATCAATGCTGACCAATGTGTGTCTGTTCTGAACATTGCTGACTACAAAGCATAATCCTGTTTCAGAATGGAAGTCCACACCCTCAAATGATTTGGAAGTGATAAAGTTGAATTTCTTGGGAGCGTCAGCAGAACTTGATATAGTATATCCTTCCAAAGTTCTTCTGTTTTTATCATTGTCAGCACATATAATTCTATAATCATCCTCTGTTAATTGTGTCTGTTTAAGTATGGCTTTGATTTCAGTAACGCTGTTGATGAAGAAGTATGCATCCTTGCTCTTAATGCCGTTCACATTCAGACTGCCTTTAGCTTGGTAAGTTTTGATGAACTTGGCTGCTACCATATAAGGCTTGTCTGTATGGTAAGGATAAACAGTAATATCGTCTGTTGTATTCCAATTAGCGATGTACTCTGGTATATCATTGAATATTGCTGGCTTCAAATTATTTGGAATAGGGGTAGCTGACAAGAAGCAATAGGATTTGAACTCTTTAAAGTGAGCCAACACTCCATTGATGGCTTTGTCTCTGAATGAGTATTGTTTAAGGAAGTTGTGGTATTCGTCAATCGTCAGTTTAAAGTCTTTAGGGTTGATAAACTCCATCAACTTGTCTATCTTGTCATAGGTGCAGATAATCTTCTTCACTCCAACAGAAGATAAGTAGTCCTTTAACTTCTTCTTTAGCTCTAAGGTGAAATTTCCATATAAGCCAAACAGGTTATTAACAACAGGACTTAATCCTGCTCTGCGCTCATGTTTCTTCCAGAACTTCACATTACCATCTGCGTCTTTAATTGGATAGCATTTGTTCTCAATAAGTTCTGTGGTTGGAACAGCGATGATATAATTCTCGTTATTGGTAAGTGCTATGGTCGTAGCACCGCAACCTGTCTTGACCTTATTAAAGATGCAGTTCGTAGGGAAGTCCTTCATGATAAGGAATCCATCTTTCTCTTGAATATCTAACTTGGTTATCATATATTGTTGGCTTTTAAAAATCTGTTAGCTGTAACCCCAATTATAGAATCTTAGATATGCCTAAAGTCTCTAAAAGAGGTAAATTGAGGTAGTTTTATAGGGCTGAAATGCCTAACCCTAAAATTTAGAGTAGAGAAGCCAACCTGTTACATTGGCTTTCTCTGAGGTATGTATTATGCTTCTAAAGCATTTTGTAGCATTACTTGAAAATCATCATCTTCCTTTATTTGCTTTAGTTTGTCATCATTAAGTTCTAATTGTTTTAGCTTATCCAAAGCCTTGAATGCTTGTTCTTCGCCATGTACTTTAGCATAACTGTTAAAGCCTTTAATGAAGTAACGTTTAGTGAGAAATGTAACGCTGATTTTGGCAGCTTTGCATAGAGTTATAAAATCGTTACCTCTCTTGATGTTAACAGTGGCATCTTTTGGCAGATTGTATTCTTCTTTTCTTAAAACCTTGTTCAATATCTTCTCTGGAATGTTCTTCTTGGTATAAATCAGACCTGCTGTCGTAGGATTGAATCCCTGTTGGATTAGTTCAGCCATATTCTCAAAGAGTTCATCTTTTGATGTCAAGGCAGCAACCCCTATCTTGGCTTTCATATCCCAATTACCAACTCTGTTGATTTCTTCCAAATAAGTTCCTATGTCCTTAATATCCTTAACAAAGACATTGGGGATAGTCATATTACCTTTGACAGAGTTTAGTTTGGCAAATGCTGTGCTTCTGTGTTGACCGTCCAAGATTACAAAGTAGCCTTCTGCCTCTTCTTCTGTCAGAACTCTACCGTTTACATCTGTTACGACATATCCTGCCTTTATTAGTTTTGAAGCTTCTATCACGATGATGGGATAGGCTTCTTCATATTTGCCATTGTCAATAATAGCAATGAACGTATCTACTTTCTTTGAATCAATGCTTCTGTTATGTTTTACAAAGGCAATCTTCTTAGAGACCTTCTCCTCAGTTTTAGTTAATTGGAATGTAATAGGTTCGTCTTTAAGTGTGAGGGCTTTACTATTCTTCTCTTCAATAGCCTGCTTTAATTGTTTCACAATTAACTCTTGGGCGTGTAGAACGGTTTCTCCCAACTGTCTGTTAACTATGTTCTTCAAATCTCTTTCAGCTTTAATCAACTGTTGTTGTAAGCTGAGAGTGCGCACTGCCTTTCCTGCTTTAGCATTAGCTACTGAGTTGCTGGTTGCAGTCTTTCCTGCTGTCTTAGTCATTGTTTTCATTGTCATCTTGTTTTTAATTATCAAATTTGGTTCTTTGTAACCGTCCAGCCTATGCGCACTTGGCTTTCTGATTACGTTGCAAAACTACTTGCTTCTGGGCTGATTAAAAGAGAGAAATTAATGGGTGGTTTTACTTCCCCTCTTAATTGGTTGCTCGTCCGCTATCGTTTTGACGATGCAAAGATGGGATATAATGGCAGGATTAAAAGAGAGAAAAAAAGTCCTGCTTTCATGTACCCTCTTAATGGTACGAAGCAGGACAGAGCTGGTTATCAGTGTATTATTAGAAGTATATGCTATTCACAGTATCAATTCTCTTGTCTTTATATTGCTTGATGTAGCCTTTTAAAGTAAATTCATCCTCTGAGAAATTATTATTCGTAGATAGCTTAGTGAAGTAGATAAGCCTTGATATGAGCAATGTCTTACTAAGTGATATAGTGCTTCCTTTCTTCTGTCTGACATTAAACAGCTTGTTATATGGCTCTAAATTGAAGAAGTCATTGAACATCTTATAGAACAGCCATATCTGAACAGATTCCTTTTCTTCTGCATGGGTGCTTATGCTGACTTGTTGGCTCTGCATCCAAGGGTGTTCCTCTATCTCTTTTAGGTTGTTGGCAATGGTAGTAGCCAAGTAACCTATTGCATTGGCATTGTCAATTACTATCTGATGCTTGCCCTCTACCTTTACAGATACGGTGATAGGCTTCTTAAAACTCACTCCAAATTGGTTAATCTCCTTATGGTTGTCAGCTATGGCTTTGGCGAATTTGGTGAGCTGTTCTATTCCAATGCCTGTAGCTTTCATTCCATCCAAGCACGTTCCACAAGTATAATCAAAGATGAACAGAAGTAGAAACCAGAACTTATCTATATCAACTCCTAAACCTTTCAATGTATTCTGTATGTCCTCATTGGCTATATAATCTTCGTATGTGAAGTTGCCATATAGTTCATTCTGATTGTATCTTCTTACAAATATGGGTAAGGCGGTAGTGCCACAGATGTATCTTTCTCCTGTTTCAAGGTCTATATCTACGTCTGGAACATATTTAACGGCTATGGCTTCCATGTATTCCAAACGAGTGTCAATGCTTATGTAATCTTCCTTTAGCTTCTCCATAATTATTAGTTTAGGACAAAGTTAAAAAATAATCCTCACCTGCATTGCTACAAGTGAGGAATTTGTGGATAGGATATGCTTTAGTAATCAGAATCTCCTGTAAACGTATCCATGAGTTTATCCATCTGCTCACCTATGCACTTGTCTATTAGCTTTGCATAATGGGCAGTCATTCGTGTATTGGTATGCCCCAACATCTTAGAAACAACTTCCAGAGATATGTTATTGGCTAAAGTAACTGTACTTGCAAACGTGTGCCTACTTGTGTGAAAACAGATTCGTTTATTGATTCCACAGAGTATAGCTATATCCTTTAGATATTTGTTGATGTCCGCAGGGTCTTGAATAGGGAGTAGTTTCTCTCCACCCTTGTACTTATCCAATATCAGCTTAGCGATAGGGAGTAGAGGTATGCGTGATAGAACTCCTGTTTTAACTCTACGCTTCTTAATCCATATTCTGCCTGCACTGTCTTTTTCAAAGTGTTCTGGTGTCAAGGTCTTAATATCAATGTAGCTAAGTCCAGTGAAGCACCCAAAGAGAAACATATCCTTAGCACGCTCCAATCTTGGCAGTGGAGTATCAAAGTTGATAATCTTCCTCAATTCTTCTTCATCCAAGAAATCAATTTCCACAGGTTCACGCTCTACTTTGTAGGTAGAGAATGGATTGAACGCTATATAGGAGTTGGCTACTGATAGATTTATAATCTTCTTCAACAGCTTTAAATGTTTGGTGGATGAGTTTTGTGCCATGTCCTTATCAATTCTTAGGAAAGAATGAAAAGATTGGATGAAGTTTATATTCAGTTCGCGTAAGTATAAATCTTCTCGTTTGTACTTCTGTTGAACAAACTCTTTTAATAATCTGATGGTATAGACAGACACCCAATGAGTAGCTTTAGAAACTCCGTTGCCTATCAACTTCTCTTGTTCTTGGTTATGTTCTTCAAAGACTTCAAACAGACTTCTCTCTTTAATGGATTCTACTTTATCAAAGTAGGCATCACGCAATAGGTCTGCTGTGATTATAAAACCTCTATCTAACAGTTCTGCTTCTTTCTGATATAGTTTAGCCTTAATAGCTTTTAGGCAGTTGTTGAGGCTTTGGGCTTCTTCATCCTTGCCTTTTACTTGTTGCTTAACCTTGTCCCATTTATTAATGGCTACTTGTTTGCCTGTTGAAAGAGTGCATCTGTCACCGTTTACTGTAATTGTAATCTCAATAGGAGCTTTACCACTCTTTCTTGCTTTACTTTCTCTTATGGCAAAGAGAATAGAGAATGAACTTCTTACCATAGTTTAATCATTTAAAATTAGACATTAGGGAAGTCCTTTAAATTTGATATATCTATCTGTCTATTAGAATAATATAGCTTATTTTGCGACCACTTGTCAAGATTTGGTAAAATGGTCGCAATATGGTCGCAAATATAGCTTCAATTTAGCTCCATTTTAAGGATAATCAGCCACGCTTAACCTTAGAGATTCAAGCTCCATTTAAGCCATAATTTGCTTCAATTCCATTATCCAATCACAGCTAATTATAAGAAGAATAGCAAGAGGAAATGAGTATTAGATAGGGGATAAGCATTGCAGTATAACTAAAATAAAAATCCCCATAACCATTACAGTTACAGGGATTTAATATATAGTAATTAGTTGAATTACTTAGCCAAAGCCTGAGCTACGTCAACAGCACAAGCTACAGTACAACCTACCATAGGATTGTTACCAATTCCTAGGAATCCCATCATTTCCACGTGAGCGGGAACTGATGAAGAACCTGCGAACTGAGCGTCAGAGTGCATACGGCCCATAGTGTCAGTCATACCATAAGAAGCCGGACCAGCTGCCATGTTATCGGGGTGAAGAGTACGGCCTGTACCACCACCGGAAGCAACTGAGAAGTATGGCTTACCAGCCAATACACGTTCTTTCTTATAAGTACCGGCAACCGGATGTTGGAAACGAGTAGGGTTAGTAGAGTTACCTGTGATAGATACGTCTACGCCTTCTTTCCACATGATAGCTACACCTTCGCGAACATCGTCAGCACCGTAGCATTTTACTTTTGCACGAGGACCGTCAGAGTAAGCGATTTCGCGAACTACTTTCAGCTCACCAGTGAAATAATCAAACTGAGTCTGAACATAAGTAAAACCATTGATACGAGAGATGATCTGAGCAGCGTCTTTTCCAAGACCGTTCAGGATGCAACGCAATGGCTCTTTACGTACTTTGTCTGCTTTTGCAGCGATTTTGATAGCACCTTCAGCAGCAGCGAAAGATTCGTGACCTGCAAGGAATGCGAAACATTTAGTTTCTTCGCGAAGCAACATAGCAGCCAGGTTACCATGACCGATACCAACCTTACGGTCGTCAGCTACAGAACCCGGGATACAGAATGCCTGCAAACCGATACCGATAGCTTCAGCAGCTTCAGCAGCGTTTGTGCAGTTCTTCTTAAGAGCAATTGCAGTACCTACCACATAAGCCCATTTTGCGTTTTCAAAACAGATAGGCTGAGTTTCTTCACACGTTTTATAAGGATCAAGTCCGGCAGCTTCGCAGATTGCGTTAGCTTCTTCGATGT
>ERZ1106941.2578-NODE-2578-length-13027-cov-19.142538_pt1 | contig 13027 bp, 8 predicted proteins | sample MGYA00403670_ERZ1106941 | MGnify/ENA primary metagenome ERZ1106941 (study PRJEB35170, sample SAMEA104062400) | human gut metagenome | biome: human gut; feature: human-associated habitat; material: faeces | place: Denmark | collected 2012-06-04 ...
GACTCGAGGCCGCTCTTTTTCTGGGCCTCCCGGTACTGGTCGATGGCCGTCTGGATGCGGCTGCGGGCCGCCTCCGGGGTGATATGCTTGAGCTGGGCCGCTGCCATGGTCTGATGACCGCCGCCGCCCAGAGCCTCCATGATGACCTGCACATTCACCGCGCCGAGGCTGCGGGCCGAGATGTTGACGCCGCCGCCCACCTGCACGGCCACGAAGCTGGCCTCCACGTTCTGGATGGTCAGCAGGTCGTTGGCCGCCTGAGCGATGGCCACCCGGGCCTCGGGGGCCACCTCGCCGCTGACGGTGATGGCGCAGCCCCGGTACATCTGGGCTTCCGATACCAGCATGGCCTTGGTGGTGTACTCCACCATGCTCACGTCAAAGAGCTGACGCACGTGCTCCGTCTCCGCGCCGTAGCGGCGGAGGGCCGCAGCGGCCTCGAAGGTGCGCACGCCGGTGTGGAGGGTGAAGTCGCGGGTGTCCAGCATGATGCCGGAGAGCAGTCCCTCGGCCTCGATGCGGTTGGGCTTGTCGTCCCGGTCGCCCACATACTGCAAGAACTCCGTGACCAGCTCACTGGCCGAGGATGCATAGGGCTCGTGGCAGACGAGGTCGGCCTTCTCGATGAAGCCGACGCCCTTGCGGTGGTGGTCGATGACGGCCACCTTGCCGCATTTTTCCAGTATCTCGCGGCTCTCCACCAGACCCAGCTGGTATGTATCCACGACGATACAGAGCGTTCTCTGGGAAATGATGGGCAGAGCGCCCTTGGGGTCGATGAAGTCGTCCTCCTGCCCTGCCGCGATGAGGGCGTTGATGAGGCTGCCCGCCAAAGTGGCGTCACGGCGCACGGCGATGACTGCCGGCACATCGCAGATCTTGCAGATGCGCAGCACGCCCTCGGCAGAGCCGATGGCGTCCAGGTCGCTCATCCGGTGGCCCATGATGACCACATGGTCAGCCTCTTTGATGAGCTTGACCAGCTGGTCGGCCACGATGCGGCTGCGCACCTTGCTGCGCTTTTCCACGCCGTGGCTGACGCCGCCGTAGAAGGTAAAGCCGTCCGGGGTCATCTCGGCGGCCTGGTCGCCGCCGCGCCCCTGCGCCATATCCAGCGCCTGAACGGCCATGTCCTGAGCCTCCCGCAGGGTCTTGGCCCCGCGTCCGACGCCGATGGAGATGGAGAGGTTCACGCTGGGGTCGAGGGCGCGGATCTTGTCCAGCACGTCGTAGCCGCGCTTGGCGAACTGCTCCAGCTGGCGCTCTTCCACCACAGCGATGTAGCGGCCGCTGGCCACCCGGCGCAGAAAGCCCGTACCGCGGCCTATCATATCTTCCAGCACCCGGTTGATGCCTTCCAGCAGGCGGGCGCGCTCGCTGTCCAGCATATCACTGAACACGTCGTCGTAGCCGTCCACAAGGAAGACCAGATAGCCCGGGCGGCTGGCCTTATATTCGGCCTCCACTTTGCGGAGGGCCGTTTCCTCATTCAGGACAAGAAGAGTCATGCTCTCGGCCTCGCCGGGGACGGTGGAGCTGTGAGCGCTCCACACGCCGTCGGCCAGATTGAGCAGCTGGCCGCTGACCTTGCGTGCCTCCTGCAGGTCGAGGCCGGGCAGCACTTTCTGCACCCGGGGGACCAGAAGGGCTTCGCCCTTCATCAGACGGGTGCGGAACTCGGTGTTGTACCACAGCACCGTCTCCCCCGACAGGAGGGCGGCGGGCTGGCTCAGCGGCTCGAGGCTGAACTGCGTCTTGGATTTTTCGAAGCTGCCGCCGCAGACCCAGCGGGCCACCCAGCTGCGCACCCGGTAGCGGAACACTCCGAACAGGGCGAACCACAGCACCGCCAGCACCACCAGCACAGGCCAGATGGCCGGGCGCTGCACCAGAAGCACCAGCACCAGCAGGGCGCAGAGCACCGCCAGCGCAGCGGTCAGCATTTCAAGAGTCCATCTTGGTTTTTGTTTCATGAAGTGTTATGCCTCCTGCGGGCAGACTCAGACCTCCATCAGGATGGGGAGGATCATGGGGCTGCGCTTGGTGCGGCGGTAGATATAGCTGCTCAGAGCCTCGCGCACCCGGGTCTTGACGCTGTTCCAGTCGCGGACGTGCTCGTCCACGCAGCGGTCAAGAGCCGTCTCCACGATGCTCTGGGCGCCGTCCATCAGGCTCTCGTTCTCCCGCACATAGACGAAGCCGCGGCTCACGAGGTCGGGGCCGGCCAGAACTTTGCCGGTCTTGCTGTCCACTGTGGCCACGATGATGACGAGGCCGTCCTCAGACAGATGCTTGCGGTCCCGCAGGACGACGTTGCCCACATCGCCCACGCCGAGGCCGTCCACCATGACAGCGCCCGCCGTCACCGGCTCGCCCAGCTTCATCTCGTCCTGGCTGAGGATGATGTTGGAGCCGTTCTCGGCAATGAGGATGTTGCTAGTGGGGATGCCGAGGCTTGCCGCCGTGATGGCGTGCTTTTTCAGCTGCTTATATTCGCCGTGGACGGGCAGGAAATACTTGGGTCTGGTCAGGGTGAGCATCAGCTTCTGCTCTTCCTGACAGGCGTGGCCGGAGACGTGGACGTCGTACATGCCCTCATAGATGACCTCTGCGCCCAGCAGGAGCAGACCGTTGACGATCTTGGTCACGCTCTTCTCGTTGCCGGGGATGGGCTTGGCCGAGATGATGATGAAGTCGCCGGGGCCGACGCGCACCTGACGGTGGCTGCAGGAAGCCATGCGGCTCAGGGCGCTCAGAGGCTCGCCCTGACTGCCGGTGGTCACCAGCACCACCTGTTCCGGCGGATACTGGTTGATCTCATCGATGCTGATGAGGGTGCCTTCCGGGATGTGCATATAGCCCAGCTCCTGAGCCATGGCGGTATTGTTGACCATGCTGCGGCCGCTGAAGGCCACCTTGCGGCCATCCTCCACGGCCAGGTCAATGATCTGCTGGACACGGTAGATGTTGGACGCGAAGGTCGCAATGATGATGCGCTTGTTCTGCGCCCGGGCAAACAGGCTGCGGACACCGGCGGCCACCTTCTGCTCGGTGGCGGTGAAGCCGGGACGCTCCGCGTTGGTGGAGTCGCTCAGCAGAGCCAGCACGCCCTTCTGGCCGTACTCAGACAGAGTAGCAAGGTCGGTGGGGCCGCAGGCCAGCGGGGTGTAGTCGATCTTGAAGTCGCCGGTCTGGATGATGGTGCCGGCCGGGCTGTCGATGGCGAAAGCCACCGCGTCCGGGATGGAGTGGTTCACATGGATGGGCTCCACGGTGAAGCAGCCCAGCTTGAGCTTCTGGCGGGGGGTGATCTCCACGAACTTGGTCTTGCCTGCCAGGCCGAACTCCTCCAGCTTATTGCGGATGAGGCCGCAGGTCAGGCGGGTGCCGTAGATGGGCAGATCGAACTTCTGCAGCAGATAGGGGATGCTGCCGATGTGGTCCTCATGGCCGTGGGTGATGAGCAGGCCCTTGATCTTATCCTTATTCTGCACCACAAAGGTGAAGTCGGGGATGACCATATCGACGCCGAACATATCGTTATCCGGGAAGACGAGGCCGCAGTCCACGATGATCATATCGCCGCAGCACTCGTAGACCGTCATGTTCTTGCCCACTTCACCGAGGCCGCCCAGCGGATAGATATGGATGGGCGTTGCAGCCTCTTTGGGCTGCTGGGGGCGGCGGGGCCGACGGGTGTAGTGGGGGCGGCGGGAAGTGCGGGGGCGCTTTTCGCCGGACGCATTGGCCGGAGCGGGAGCGTGGTTCTGTTCTTTTGTCTGTGCCATCGAAAACCTCCAAAAATTCAATCAGCAAAGCACAGGTCTGCCCCGGAAGACAGCCTGCCCTGCATTAAGGGAAGCATAAAAACGCATCTGCTTCCGTCGGATGCATCGTATAGAAATCATTTTATCAGCGCAGTTTTTACATCACGCTGTCGGTTCCGCAGGAAGCCTTTTGCCCGTCCAGTCCATCTGTTCGATGCGACCGCGGCGCTTCGGCAGGAACGCTGTGAGCGCACCCACGGCGCGCCCCTATACGCATTTCGTTGCAACAAGTATAGTATTTCTCGCCTCTTTTGTCAATTCCAAGCTTGGGCCGGGCGGTGGTAAATTATGCCCTGCCCCTTGACAGACGGGCCAAAATGGCTCTAAATAATAGGTACTACAAACATGATGCAGGAGAGACGCATGAAACAAGTCGAAGTTTACACCGACGGCGCGTGCAGCGGCAACCCCGGTCCCGGCGGCTGGGGCGCAGTGCTGCGCTACCGCTTTAACGGCAAGGTCTACGAAAAGGAGCTCAGCGGCGGCGACGCCTCCACCACCAACAACCGGATGGAGCTGACGGCCTTCATCGAGGCGCTGCGCCAGCTCAAGGAGCCCTGCGAGGTGCGGCTGTGCTCCGACAGCCAGTACGTCATCAACGGGCTGGAAAAGGGCTGGGCCAGGGGCTGGAAGCGCCGGGGCTGGAAAAAGTCCGACGGCTCCCCTGCCCTGAACCCCGATCTCTGGGAGCAGGCCCTGGAGCAGGAAGCCCGCCACAAGCTCACCTACGTCTGGGTCAAAGGCCACGCAGGCCACCCGGAGAACGAACGCTGCGACCAGCTTGCGGTCGCCCAGAGCCAGGCACATGGCGGGAGACAGGGACGATGAACGATGCTTTTCTGCCCGGGAACGGGTTTGACACCTACGAAGAACAGGACCGGGTCCTGATGGGCCTGAGCGGCAGTGTGCGCAGCGGCGTGGCCGTTCGCATCCTGCAGCAGCAGGGCTTTGCCGTGGCGGCAGCGGTCGTCCGGCTGGCTGACACCCCCGAAGAACACGCCGCCGTGGACGCAGCCAAGGCTCTGGCAAAGAAGCTGGACGTGGAGTGCGTCACCCTCAACGCCGAGGCTCTGGCCGGACAGGATGCCGAAGCCGCCCGCTTCGCGGCCCTGCTCACTGCCGCCGACAAGCTGGGCATCCAGTATATTGCCTCCGGCCGCTACGCCCGCATCGAGACAGACGCACAGGGCACGAGCCACCTGTTCGCCCCCGAGAGCGGCGCACCGGACGAGAGCGGAACGCTTGCCGCCCTCCCGCCCGAGGTCCTGAGCCGCCGCCCTGAATCATAAAGTCTTTTATAACTCTGTGGAACACAAGCCCGTCATAAAAATTTTCATTTGCAAGTTTAACAAAATTTGCAACCGTTTTCGGTGCAATATCCGGATAAAGTTCAAGCTCAATATTACCGCCGTCCTCAAGTTGAATTTCAGCTCTTACGATATTTCCCGTATCATCCGCATAATTTTTATATGCGTCATATTTTTGATTTAAAACCTTTTCGTATGTTTCAAATTTCTTTGCAAGTCCTTCTTCTACATTTTTCTTCGTGTAGTCGATTGTAACGGTTGATGTACCGCCGTCCCAATTAACCGTTGCGCCGAACATTTCCGATATTGCTCTTAGCGGTACCATTGTATAATCGTTCATTATAGTCGGCGGCACATCCATTACAGTTGTATCTTCAAGCGCAGTTGCCGAGGTTTTAAATGCGTGGTCTTTGTCAATCCAAGTAAAATACAGATTACTTCCGTCACAAAGTGTTATACCCTTTGTATCTGCGTCCCACGACACGTCACAGCCAAGTGCCTCCGAAACAGCTCTAAGAGGTACAAGTGTTCTTTCTTCAACAATTACAGGTGCCATTTCGGGATGAATTTCCTCACCGTTTACCTTTACCGTAATATCACTCGCCTGTACTGTCGGAACCAATGCCATTGTCACCGTCATTATTGACGCCAACATTAAGCTTAACTTTCTCATTCTTATTTCTCCTTTTCTTACTCTTAAATTCTTCAATCATTTTTTGTGTTTCTTCAATTTCCTCTGTTGTTTTCATAAGCGGAATAAAACTTTTCGCAATCTTTCCTTTACCTCTGTGCTTTATGTAAAGTATTCCGATAATCGAAAATACAACCGCACCGATACAGTTTACCATAAGGTCTTTCATTGTATCGATTATTCCGACATCAAGATACCCTCCCTCTATAACGTACTGTCCTCCGTTATAGTTCACAATCGTACTTGTTATGCCGTTTAAGCTGACCGTGCCGTTAAGTCCGTTCGGATTAAGCGTTGCGGAATGTATTGCATTCACGATAAAATCTTTCTGCATATCCATTCCGAAAATTTGGTCCATACCAAACTCAAAGAACTCCCAAACAACTCCGACCGTCATAGAAAAACAAAATGCCACGAACGCTACAAAAAACGGTGACATATTAATATGAAATCTCGGGTCTTGATTTAAAATATCAATAAGTGCAAAGCCTATCGCCGCCATTATAAATCCGTTAATTGTATGGAGTATAGTGTCCCAATACGGAAAAATCGTATAAAAACTTTGTATCTCACCGAGTATTTCCGCCGCGAATATGAATAATAAAATTACAACTTCAAGCATTGTCGGTAATTTTATGTTCAATTTTAAGTCTACAAATCTCGGAATGTTAAATAAAACCAAAGTTAGCAGACACAGAAATACATTGTAGAAATTTCTGTTGAATATTTCCGCAACCATTGTTAAAACAACCAGAATTTGAAGAACAAGCAGCAGTACAAACCTACCTTTTTTTCCGATCCTCTTCATAATATATTCTCCTTTAACGATAGTGTAGATTATTATATCATAATCCGACATTTTTTTCAATCAAAATGTTTACAGTATGTTCACTTTTTGTAGGGTAATATTTACTGTACAAAATTTGTTTTTTGTGATATAATAAGTAAATAGAATTGATTGAACGATTTTTAGGAGCGTGTTATTATGAAAAAAAGCGATCTTACAAAACTTATTGCAATCGGTGCGGCTGTAACAGCGGCTGCCGCCACTACTGCGATTGTTATTTCAAAGCACAAAAAACACAAAACAATGCTTGCAGAACACACAAAAACTCTTACGAAAAAGCAGGCATATATCACAGGCGGAGGACTTTCTGCATTTGCGTCAGCACTTTATCTTGTGCGTGACTGCGGTTTCACTCCGGAGAATATTCATATATTTACAAACGGTACTCGCGACTGCGGCAACAACGAAACAGGCTTTATCTGCCATCGCGGAAAAACTATAAGCATCAAAGACAGTATGAATTTCTTTGACCTTATCAGCGATGTTGATTCTTTGGATATTCCCGATTTGACGGTATGCGATGAAATACTTAATATTTATCGTGCAAATATTTATCCGCGAAGTGTGACTTTGATTGATCAAGACAAGAACGTTATAGACAGTTCAAAAATCAAGATTTCAAAATCACACAGAAACGCAATACTTGCACTTATGCAGTCAAAACGTTCGCAAATTCAGTCTGCGTCGATATTTGACGTTATGGACAGCGATTTCTTCCTTTCACCGTTCTGGAAACTTATTTCCGCATTATACGGTTTTACCGAAGAATCAAGTGCATATGAATTTGTAAACTGTATTGCAAATATGGATAATATGCTTTCGGGTATCATTCCGAATGATTTTGACAGATACGAAGAAATTGTCAACCCTCTAAAAGAGCATTTGAAGAAAATCGGTGTTGACGTAAGAGAAAATGCGGTTGTTACCGATATTGATTTTGAAAACGACAATGCCGACTCAATTCACTTTACGGACGGTGCAACAAGAAAGACTTTCTATCTTAATGACGGCGATATTTGTATTATGCCTACCGATGAAATGGCTGACTGCGAATCTTTCGGCAGTTTCAACGAACCTGCTCCGAAACTTTATTCAAAGCCGTTTGAACTTTGGGAAAAGCTTGCTGAAAAGCACCCGTCATTCAAGTCACCTGACTTGTTCTTTGATGAATTTGAGGGTAATATGTCTGAGGAATTTACAATTACTCTTTCAAACAAACTTTTGCCTGAGCTTATCGACAAAGTTACTTGCGGTGCCTTGGGTCGCAACGGTATTATCGTGCTTGACGATTCAAATTGGAAAATGACAGTTTGTGCGGTACCGTCAACTTATTTTAAAGACCAAAGCGAAGATATTACAGTTTTGTGGGGCTGTGCTATGCGACCTAATTGTGACGGTGACAGAAGCGGTAAAACTATGACTGAATGCAGCGGTGCCGAAATTTTATATGAACTTGTTTCATGCTTTAACCTTGATGAAGTTTGGGACGATATTCGCGAAACGGTAGTAAACGTAATTCCTTGCCACAGACGTTACGGTACATCATATCTATCACCTGTCAATTCAAAACTTGAAATAATTCCGACAGGTATAAAGAATTTTGCGGTTTCCGGCGATTTTGCCGAATCGGATAACGATACAGTATTCTCGGAAGAATATATCGTTTCAACCGCACGCACCGCATCATATAAACTTATGAAAACAAACAGAAAAATGTTTGAAAGCAAACCGAAATCATTCAGAGAAGTAAAAAAATCTTTAAAAAACTTGGTAAAATAATTTGTTTTTTAAGGTTATTTTAAGGTTTCAATATTATAATACAGTTAAAGAATTGATAATTATTAAATCAATTCACGATAATTTTTTCATTTTTTTCTTCATAAAAAAGCAGAGCCATTAAGGCTCTGCTTTTTTGTGCTGTTATAAATTTATATGTTCTTCGGAACAGGTTCACCGAATATCGGAAGTCCGTTTTCATCATATTCAAACACTTTCGCTCTTGCGTGGCGGTTGTTATCGTGAAGCGGATCGCCTTTGATTTCCTTATAGTTTCGGCTGTGATATATAAGCACGTCTTTACCGTTATCGGTCGTGAAACAGTTATGTCCCGGTCCGTACTGCTTATTCTCCTCGCTCGTTTTAAATACAGGCTTGTCGCTCTTATGCCACGACTTTATATCAAGCAAATCACTGTTTTCATCAGCCCAAAGCATTCCCATACAGTATCTCCAACCTGTATCGGACGCCGAATATGTAACGATAACTTTACCGTTTCTGACAAGTACCGCCGGCCCTTCGTTTACTTTAAATCCCTGCACTTCCCAATCATACTCCGGTGTTGTAAGAATCATCGGCTTTGTTGCAAGAGTCCAAGGATTTTTCATTTTTGCAATATACACGTCAGATACATCTGCAGGCTCTGTCTTTTGCGCCCAAAGTACATATTGTTCACCCTTATGTATAAATGTGGTCATATCAAGTGAAAAACTTTCCACTCCCACATCAATTCTGCCCTTTTCAATCCACTTACCCGTCATAGGATTTTCGTCCTCGCACATAAGCAGATACGGTCTGATTTCCCATACGTCTTTTGCGTCACCGGCGGTGAAATAAATATACCACACACCGTCTATATAATGAAGTTCAGGCGCCCAAATATGTGAGCCCATTTCACCTGTCGGATGCTTTTTCCACACTACTTCCGAATCAGCTGTCAAAAGTCCGTTAAGAGTCTTTGCACGTCTTATCTCAATACAGTCATACTGTGGCATTGTACCTGTGAAATAGTAATATCCGTCAGTATGCAGATACACAAACGGATCTGCTCGCTGATACACCAAAGGACTGTTATATTCATATTTCTTATCCATATTATTTTCTCCGTTTCGCTTTTGTATTTTCATATTATCTATTATAATAGATTACAACGGTTTTGTAAATAATTATTTTTGAAATTGTCTGCCTGTATTGTCTATCACATAATTATCTTTGTAAATAAGTTCCGACACGGTTACAAATTCATATTTGCACTCCAATGCCTCTAAAATTTTCGGCAGAATTGCCGCCGTATTATTTGTGCCGTTATGCAAAAGAATTATGTCGCCGTTTTGCGTGCGTCTGACGCTTCTTTCATATATATCCTGTGCCTCCGCGTCACCGTAATCAATCCCGTCAACCGACCACTGAATATACATTCTTCCGCTATCCTCCGCCGCTTTCACGACAGTGTTATTATATCCGCCTGACGGCGCACGCATAAGGTACGGTCTTTCACCGGTTATGCTTTCAACAATTCCGTCACATTTATCAAGGTCGGCTGTAATCGCCTCTGCCGACATTTTCGTATAATCCGCGTGATTATATGAATGATTGCCGATTTCATGTCCTCTGTCATAAATTTTCTTCAAACTTTCGGAATACTTTTCAGCCCAATCACCCACAACGAAAAATGTCGCCTTGCAATTATACTTGTCCAACGTATCAAGAATTGAGTCAATATCATCATCGTTCCACGCACAGTCAAATGTCAGTGCGATTTTATTGTCGCACCTCTCTACGCTGTAAATCGGAATTTCTCTGCCGTTTACGTTAAACACGCTTACCGCTCTTGAAGTCGTAAACCAAATTATCGGTATAACCGCAAAAATCAGTAATGCTATTATAATATGCTTTAATTTAATAACATAAAAATTCAAAATGCCGACCTCCTAAAATATATCTGCTTAATATATCTTATTCGCGTCGGCATATGTTTATGACATCACAAAAGCCATGACGGAAGTTTATTTTTCTTTTCTTCTTTCTTTTCCTCGATCGGCTTTGTTTCTTCTGTTTTCTCGATTTTAATTTCAGTCTTTTTAACCTTTGTCACGTCCTTTTTCTTCGGTGCTGTTCTCTTAGGTTTTGCCTGTTTTTTCGGTGTATCGTTTTCTAAATTTTTGATACATTCTTCTATTTCTTCGTCTGTTTCAAGAGGCTCACTTTTAAATCTGTCCGCAAAAAGCTTGCCCTCTCTTTCGTGCGTTCTGTTGAAATATCTCGCATAGCTTGTAGTGACAGGTTTCATTGTCATTGAAATTCCCTTTTCACCCTCTTTTACAACAAGACGAATTTCCGACTTTGTAAGATAATAGCCATGTACAATACCCGTTGCGAAATTCTTTTCAAGAATTTCAACAAACATTTTTTATCCTCGTCTGTTACAAAAAGTTCATTGCCTTTCAGCGTAATATAATAATTACCGCTTTTACTTATCTCTCTTGCCTTTCTTGCCATTTAGTGTCCCTCCTTTTCTTACATTATAACACATTTTCGGAGGGGACACTAAAACATTTTGATTACAATTTAAAGACAAGTTGGTTATAAATACAGGCAATACGGAATAGTTATATCGTATAAAACAGAGGAGGTATAAAAATGCAGACATACCATAATAAAACCGTACAGCAAACCGCCGAATTGCTCGGTACGGATATAAAAACAGGACTTACACATGACGAGGTAAAGAAACGACTTCACCATTACGGCAAAAACGAACTTATCGAAAAAAAGAAAAAGAACATATTTATAAAATTCTTTGAACAATTTAATGATTTTATGATAATTATACTTCTTTCCGCCGCTGCGGTATCATTTATAACGTCAATTATGCAAGGTGACGCGGATATAACAGAACCTGTAATAATTCTTGCAATCGTCATATTAAACGCATTGCTCGGAGTTATTCAAGAAAAACGTGCCGAAAAAAGTCTTGAGGCTTTAAAGAAACTATCATCACCCCATGCCTGTGTACTCAGAAACGGCAATGAGCTTAATATTCCTGCCGCAAATGTTGTTCCCGGTGATATACTTATAATATCGGCAGGCGATCTTGTTGCCGCAGACTGCCGTCTTGTCACATCTAACAACCTCACAACAGACGAATCCTCTCTTACCGGTGAATCTGTAAACGCCGAAAAAGACGCATCAGTTGTACTTGAAGAATTCACGGCACTTGGGGACAGAAAAAATATAATCCTTTCTTCCACCTCCGTAACAGGCGGAAAAGCCACCGCGATAGTTACGGGCACGGGAATGAATACGGAAGTCGGACACATTGCGAATATGCTCCTTGATGATGAAACACCGCAGACACCGCTTCAGCTAAAGCTTGCCGATACAGGCAAAACGCTCGGTATTGCCGCACTTTTCGTATGCCTTGTTATTTTTATTGTCGGTCTGTTCCGTCATCTTCCGCCGTTTGATATGTTTATGACAGCCGTTTCTTTGGCGGTTGCCGCAATACCTGAGGGACTTCCGGCAATAGTTACGATTATGCTTGCAATCGGCGTAATGCGTATGTCAAAACATAACGCAATAGTACGAAACCTTCCGTCTGTCGAAACGCTCGGCAGTGCATCCGTAATATGCTCCGACAAAACAGGCACTTTAACGCAAAATAAAATGACTGTAACTTCATTTTATACGTACGATGAAAAAAAGCTGATACGACTTTGTTCAATGTGTTGCGACTGTGATGAGGGACACAAAAGTCCGACAGAAAGTGCAATACTCGCCGCCGCAAAAAAACGCGATTTTGACAAGTCCGTACTAGACAAAAAATACAGACGTATTGCCGAAATACCTTTCGACTCGACACGCAAACGAATGACCACAATGCACAGGGACATAAAAGGTTATAAAACAATAATAAAGGGTGCATTGGAATTTGTACTTCCGCTATGCACAGATATTTATAACGGTCAAAAGGCTATTCCGCTTACTTCACAGAGCAAGCGAAAAATTGTATCCGAAAATTCAAAAATGACTTCGGACGGTTTGCGTGTAATCGCGGTTTGTTATCGTGATGATTACACAAAGACAGCCATCAACGAAAACAATATGGTATTTATCGGTCTTATCGGCATTGAAGACCCACCGCGAAAAGAGGCAAAGCAATCTGTAGAACTTTGTAAAAGAGCAGGTATTCGTCCTATTATGATAACAGGCGATCACGCAGAAACGGCTTTATCTGTTGCGAAAAAAATCGGAATTGCGGACGATAATTCAAAGGTTATGACAGGCGATATTCTTGAAAAAATATCGGACAGCGAACTTGCACTCACAATAAATCAATACAACATATTGGCACGCGTTACTCCGAGCCATAAAATGAAAATTGTAAAAGCGCTTAAAGCCAACGGTGAAATTGTTGCAATGACAGGTGACGGTGTAAATGACGCGCCTGCACTTTCCGCCGCCGATATTGGATGCAGTATGGGCATAACAGGTACGGACGTTGCAAAATCAGCATCCGATATGGTGCTTACGGACGATAATTTTGCTACTATTATATATGCAGTCCGTGAGGGCAGAA
>ERZ1106941.2588-NODE-2588-length-12934-cov-36.599037_pt1 | contig 12934 bp, 8 predicted proteins | sample MGYA00403670_ERZ1106941 | MGnify/ENA primary metagenome ERZ1106941 (study PRJEB35170, sample SAMEA104062400) | human gut metagenome | biome: human gut; feature: human-associated habitat; material: faeces | place: Denmark | collected 2012-06-04 ...
CGATTGATGAAATTGTATTCGAAGCCGGATTCTCTAATAAGGTCACTTTCTTTAAAGTATTCCGTGAAAAGTACGGATGCACGCCAAAAGAATTCCGAATGAAACATTTGGAGGAAGTTCAGAAGTCGACATAATGATGATATGTTTCCCGTTTTGTTTGAAGGGTAGGGGGAAGGCCAAAAATTGTGCAGTAAGTGCTGGTGCCAAAAAAGTAAATATGGAACATGATGCCTTCTTATTATCCTCATTGATTAAATCTCAGTTTTATAGGTGAAGAATTTGGTTATTTAATTTAGGTGGGAATATTATCAAATCATGCCAAAATAGTAAATATCCCTGCCGTGTGAAGCAAAAGATAATAGTCGAAATATAAGAAGTCTGGCAAACATTCTAATTTTGCTGCTGCATTAGAAAAGCAAGAATATATAATTTGTATAACTAAATATCTTAAGAACTATGAATCAACCACACGATCCTCCTTCACTCATCTTATCTTTTTGTATGTAGTGTTTTCCTTTATCTTTTATTTTTTTTGTTTGAATTAAATTTAATAACTTATGAAATTTGAATTATTAAAGAAACGCAAGCTTGAAATCGGATTATCTTTATTAATCGGATTATCTTTATTTTGGGGATGCAACAATGATTTGGCTCCAATAAATCAAAGTCAAGCTTTTCCTCCCAATTTGAATGCGCCATCTGTTTTCGAAAGTTTTTCTCCCGACAGTGGTGGTATTGGAACCCAATTGATCATCCGAGGACAGAATTTCGGTTCAGATCCCAGTTATCTGAAAGTAACAGTAAATAATAAGGAAGCGGCTATTGTAGGAGCATCTGACGATATCATTTACGCTATTGTTCCAGCTCGTGCGGATACCGGGTATGTACGTTTGTTTGTAGGTAAAGGTGATGATGTCGAAGAATATGCTTCTCAGACTAAATTTCGTTATCAGTTTAAACGTAATGTAACCACCATGGTAGGACAACATGGAGAGAAGGGACGTGAAGATGGTAGTTATGCCACTTCAAAACTGCAAAGAACTTGGTTCTTGTTGACTGATAAAGATGGTTCTGTCTTTTTTATAGATGAAGGCCGTGGTCAGACACAGAATGGAGCTTTGAGGCGTGCGCGTAATGGTGAAGTTGAAACTTTAGTTCAGTGTTCCAGTGGACCATTTCAGTCACCTACATGTTTGGCTTTTAGCCCTGCCCAAGACACTCTTTATATTTCTCAATATGCTTATACGGATGAAAATAATACAAAGACAGACTTTAATATAATTTATGTGACCCGTGAAGGCGGATTCGTAGATGTGAAAGGACTTTCCCGATTCAAAAAAGCCGGAACAACAGGACTAGCTGTACATCCCAAAACTGGAGAAATCTTCTTTCAGAATAAAGGTACGGGTTATGTCTATCGTTTCAATGGGGCGAATAATGAAGACTATACTCCACTTTTTAGAATCAATAATGCAACAGAAATTGAAACTCGTATGACTTTTAATACGGAAGGGACCATCCTTTATGTAGCAGTATGTAATCGCCATTGTATATATCAAATACCATACGATGCCAATACCCACACATTCGGTAATCCGGTGCTTTTCGTTGGTGCATGGGATGAGAGTGGATATGTCAATGGTACAGGTGCTACTGTTCGTTTGAATAAACCAGAACAATTAGCTTTTGATGCTGATGGAAATATGTTTGTACCTGAACGTGAAAATCATATTATCCGCAAAATCACACCAGCTGGATCTGCTTCTTTATATGCTGGACAGCCTGGACAAAGTGGCTTTGGTGATGGACTCCCCGAAGAAGCTAAGTTCAATCAGCCGGAATGTGTAACAGTGTATCCAGACAATTCTGTATATGTGGCAGACCGTGATAATCATGTTATACGTCGCGTAACAGTAGAATAATAATCCATAAAAAGAATTATCCATGAAGAATATTCAAAAATATATTGTACTGCTCTTGATAGCGATGCTGTTTATGCCGGATAGTGCATGGGCACAGGCAAATAAGCAGGAATTTGTAATCAAGGGTGTAGTAGAAGATAGCTTTGGTCCTGTTGCCGGTGCATCGATTATTGCAAAGAATCAGCCGGGGGTGGGTACAATTACTAACTTAGACGGAGAATTCTCCATTAAAGTAGGACCTTATGATGTGATTCAAGTGAGCTTTATTGGCTATCAAGCTGTTGAAATACCTGTGTTGTCGATTAAAGACAGAAACAACCTGAAAGTTAAAATAGTAGAAGATAACCGTAAAATTGACGAGGTGGTGATTACTGCCAGCGGTATACAGAAGAAGAAAACTTTGACAGGAGCTATTACGAATGTAGAGATAAAACAATTGAACTCTCCAGGCGTTAATCTTTCCAATTCGTTGGCAGGAGTTGTTCCGGGCATTATAGCAATGCAGACTAGTGGTGAACCGGGCGAGAATATGTCACAGTTCTGGATTCGTGGTATGAGTACGTTTGGTGCCAAATCGGGAGCATTAATTTTGGTAGATGGAGTCGAACGTGATTTCAATGAAATTCCCGTAGAAGATATTGAATCTTTCTCTGTATTGAAAGATGCCTCGGCCACTGCTATATATGGACAACGTGGTGCAAATGGTGTGGTTTTGATTACAACGAAACGTGGTGAAAAAGGAAAAGTAAAGATTAATGTTAAGGCTGGTTTCAACTGGAATACTCCATTGAAAGTACCCGAATATGCTAATGCTTACGATTGGGCACGTTTGGCTAATGAGGCAAAGGTAGGTCGTTATGAAACTCCGTTATATACTAATGAAGAGATGGATATTATTAGAAACGGGTTAGATCCGGATTTGTATCCGAATATTGACTGGAGAGACTTAATGCTGAAGAAAGGTGCACCAAGTTATTATGCCAATATAAATTTTTCAGGTGGTAGTGATAATGTTCGATATTTTGTTTCTGGTCAGTATACAAAAGAGGATGGGCGTTATCGAACCTCTAGTTCGGAGAATAAATATAATACTAATGCTACATACGAACGTTTTAACTACCGTGCTAATGTAGACATGAACCTTACTCGTACTACTATATTAAAAGTCAGTGTAGGCGGTTGGCTGGTAAATCGTAATTCTCCTTCTGATGAATCAGGGGATATCTGGAAAGCGTTCGCTTTATATACCCCTTTGTCTTCACCACGTAAGTGGTCTACCGGGCAATGGCCGCAAGTAAATGGATCGGTAACTCCGGAATATAGGATGACACAAACAGGTTATCGTACGATTTGGGAGAATAAATTAGAAAGCAGTGTTGCTCTTGATCAGGACTTGAGCTTCATTACAGAAGGTTTGAAATTCTCAGGTGTATTTGCTTTTGATACTTATAATAACAATACTATTATTCGTTCTAAGGCACAAGAATTATGGGAAGCCCAGAATTATCGGGATGAAGCAGGAAAACTGGTTTTAAAGAGAGTACAGAATGCTAGTGCAATGAGCCAGAATAAAGAAGTACGTGGAGATAAGCGCTATTATTTGCAAGCATCATTGGACTATAGCCGTTTATTTTTTAATAAACATCGTGTAGGAGCCTTTGCTATGGTTTATCAGCAGGAAACTTCAGATGTTAATTTTGACACCAAAGATTTGATGGGATCAATTCCTCATCGTAATCTCGCTTATTCCGGTCGTTTTACTTATGCTTATAAAGATAAATACATGGCAGAGTTCAACTGGGGATATACTGGTTCTGAGAATTTTGAACATGGCAAACAATTTGGTTTTTTCCCGGCTGTGTCTGCTGGATGGGTGATCTCAGAAGAATCTTTTGTAAAGAAGGCAATGCCTTGGCTGGATATGTTTAAGATCAGAGGCTCTTATGGTGAGGTAGGTAATGATGAGTTAGATGGACGTCGTTTCCCTTATATAACTTTGGTGGATAAGGATGAAAGTGGTTCTTATGCTTTTGGTGAGTTTGGCACAAATACAGTATTGGGTTATCGTATTAAGACTTTGGGAACCCCCTATTTAACTTGGGAGGTTGCTAAGAAGTATGACATTGGTGTAGATTTCAGTATCTTTAATGGAAAATTCACAGGAACTGTCGACTACTTTGTAGATAAGCGTGATGATATTTTTATGCAACGTAATCAGATGCCATTGACTACAGGACTGGCAGACCAGACTCCGATGGCCAATGTCGGTAAGATGAAATCGACTGGTTGGGATGGTAACATTGCTTACACTCAGCAGGTTGGAAAAGTGAATTTGCAGTTCCGTGCTAACTTTACTTATCAGACTACTGATATTTTGGATAAAGACGAAGCTGCTAATGAATTGTGGTACAAAATGGATAGAGGTTTCCAATTGAATCAGAGCCGCGGTCTTATAGCTTTGGGGTTATTCAAAGATCAGGAAGACATTGATAGTAGTCCATCACAAAAATCTTTGGCAAATAAGACGATACTCCCGGGAGATATTAAATATAAGGATGTAAATGGTGATGGTGTTATTAATGATGATGACATAGTTCCCTTAGGATACAGAGAGCAACCAGGACTTCAATACGGGTTTGGTATGAGTGCAAACTGGAAAAACTGGAACGTTAGCGTATTATTTCAAGGAACAGGTAAATGTGACTTTTTCGTAGGAGGTTACGGACCTCATGCTTTCCACAAAGGTCGTACTGGCAATATTCTACAAGAAATGGTAGAGGGTAATCGTTGGATTCCTAAAGAAGTTTCAGGAACATCAGCAACAGAGAATCCGAATGCTGATTGGCCTCTTATGACTTATGGAAATAATAATATGAATAACCGAAAATCAACTTTCTGGTTGAGAGATAGGAAATATCTGCGTTTGAGAAATGTGGAAATATCTTACGATCTTCCACAAGCTTGGACTCGTAAGTTCTTCGTGAGTAATTTGCGAATAGGATTTATCGGACAGAATCTTTTGACTTGGGCGCCATTTAAATGGTGGGATCCGGAAGGTACGGAAGAGGATGGAAAGAACTATCCGATAAATAAAACGTATTCATGCTATCTTCAGTTTAGCTTCTAATATAAAAAATAAGGAATTATGAAAAAAATACTATATACCATATTGCTGGCTTTAGGTACATTTACTTTCACTTCATGTACCGATTATATCAATGTGGACAAATATTTTTACGATCAGGTGTCTCTAGACTCTGCGTTTTCTAAACGTGTATATGTAGAGGGATGGTTGTCAAGTGCATATGGTGTGATGGATCGTATCGGTGAATATCGTGAACCATTCCGTTGGGCTAGTGATGATCTTTATCATCCCGACATGCAAGAATATGTTGAAGGAAATTATAGTGCTGATCATCAGATAAGCGATGATAATCGAAATGAGTCACGTTTATGGAAATATTATGAGGGAATCCGTAAAGCATCTACATTTATTGAGAATGTAGATCGTTGCCCCGAATTGACTATGGACGAGAAGACGGATTTGAAAGGGCAAGCACGCTTTTTACGTGCATACTGTTATTGGGCATTGATACGTGTATATGGTCCGGTTCCTTTGATTCCAACAGAAGGTTTGGACGTGAATCTTTCTTACGAGGAACTATCTTTGCCGCGTGAACATTTTGATAAACTGGTAGATTTCATTGATGTTGAATTGGCAGAAACAGCTCGCTCGCTACCTACGAAAAGAACAGTTAATAATTTGGGACGTCCCACTCGCGGTGCTGCATTGGGACTCCGTGCTCGCGTTTTGCTTTATGCCGCCAGCCCGCTATACAATGGGAATACTGATTTCTTTAATGTGAAAGACTGCTATGGTAACCAATTAGTATCCCAAACTTATGATGAAACAAAATGGGCAAAGGCTGCTGCGGCTGCTAAAGACGTGATTGATTTGGCAACAGCTTCCGGTCTGTACGAACTTTATGTGGTTGCACCGAAAGCTACAGTTCTACCGTCACAACGTCCTCCTCACAATGACCTGTATTCTGATAAGAACTATCCGGAAGGCTGGGCAGATGTCGATCCGTTACTTTCTTATAAATCGATATTTGACGGTACAATTCTTGGCTCGAAAAATCCCGAACTGATATTCACCAGAACAAAGGAAGGACCAGGGCATATCAATGATTGGGCATATCAGGCTACTCCGAAAACATTGAAGGGAAACAATCGTCTGTCTGTTACGCAAAAACAAGTTGATGCTTATGCAATGAATGATGGTCGTTCGATAACAGAAGCCAAATCCGCAGGGGATTATGTCACCGAAGGCTTTACGACACAGGCGTATGCTGCGGCAAATCCATTTTTGCCTGCTAAGGTTAGTTTGATGTATAATAATCGTGAGCCTCGCTTCTATGCTTCGATTGGTTACAATGGTTCCTATTGGGAGGCTTCCAGTGCTTCTGAACCAGAGTTTCGTGATTTACAGATATTTTACTATCGCGGGCTGAATGATGGCAAGCAAGGATTTAAGGAAGAATGTCCGCTTACAGGCGTTACTTTAAAGAAGTTCTATAATGCTGAAGATTCTAGAACAGAGGGCGGATATTTGGTCGCTAAAACAGAAATGACTATCCGTTATGGAGAAATTCTGTTGATTTATGCAGAAGCTTTAAATGAATTGAGTGATGGTCAGGTTTATCATTTGACTAGCTACACGGGAGCCGATATTGAGATTCAACGCAATGTAGATGAAATGCGCTATGCTATTAAACGTATCCGTATGCGTGCCGGTGTACCGGATTATACGGATGAAACCTATAACAATCGTAGTGATTTTCGCGTAAAGTTGAAAAGAGAACGTCAGATCGAATTACTCGGTGAAAATAGCATGCGTTATTTTGATTTACGTCGTTGGAAAGATGCAATGGTAGAAGAAAACCAATTATTGCAAGGTTGTAACATTAATATCAGTGACGATGAAAAGCGTATTGCTGATTTTTACAAATCAACCATTATCACTTCCGTGCATAAAGTGTTTGAACAAAGAATGTATTTGTGGCCTTTCCCGACTTATGAGTTGAAGCGAAATGTGAACTTGACTCAAAATCCTGGATGGTAAAACTTAATAAAAAGAGCTTGTTATGAAGAAAATAAGATATATATATGGAATAATGGGATGCCTGCTGATTATTTTAATGCCAGGACTCTCTTCTTGCAATGATAAACTGGCCGACGAACTGTTTATGAAGAATTCATACATTGTTCATAACGGATGGCAGGAATATGCACTGGAAGTAACTGAAGATAATACTGCCATACTTCCTATTTACTTTGGAGTGAACGGAACTTCCGGTAATGATAAGGATATTGTTTTAACAGTAGAGCTTGATCCTGATACATTGGCTGGATATAACTGGGATAAATATAAGAATCAAACAAATTTATATTATAAGATATTGCCAGAGGAAGCCTATACTTTTGGCGCTGATACCTGGACTATCCCCAAAGGTGAATTGAAGACGACTGCATCTGTGAAGATTGATTTGAATAAGATTGAGGAAGTAGGGAGTTTGTATGATGACTATGTACTTCCGGTCCGTATCGCTTCTTCGACAGGTGAACCTATGGGGCAGAATAAATATACTAAGGTGTTGGCACATATTGGTTTTAAAAATGATTACTCTGGTACCTATAGTGGTAAAGGAGTTATTACGCAGCAAGGTACGACTTATACTACTGAAATTACCAGTACGTTACTTTATGCTATTAATAATAATGTTTGCTATATGTTTGTCGGTGAGAAGACTCGTGCCAATACTCAGGATTATTTAAATTATGTAGTTGAAATAGAGCGGAACGAATGGGGGGGGATTGTCTTGTCCAGCAATGTGGAAGGTCTGCAGTTCAAACCATACAGTGCCAAACTTAGCCGTAAGTACACGTACAACTATAATGATCAACGTTATTATACTGAGATTACGACTATTGAACTTGCTTATGAGTATTTGGATTCAACGCAAGGTGAACCTCTGATGATGTCGTTTGAAGGTACATTTTCCATGTCAAGAGATGTGTTGAGAGTTGAATATCCTGATGTGGATGTAGAAGAGTAATTTCTTTTTTCCGGCTGACGTTATTCAGCCGGAAATGTTAAACCCTAATTATAATATATATGAAAGTGATGAAATACTTCGTTCTCGCATCATTGCTTTGTCTTAGTGCATGCGGCGATGATAACGACAACAAAAATAATGAGACACCCCAGAATCTGGCAGAGCTAACCGTTGACGCCAGTGAAATCAGTATCGCACAGGGGGATACCAGAACCGTAAAAATTACGTCCGGTAATGGCGAATATGAGGTGACTTCGGCAAACGAAGAAGTGGTGACGGCAGAAGTCGATGGTGATATAGTAACGCTGACAGCTGTAGAAGGACATAACAATGCTCAGGGTGTAGTATACGTGAAAGACAAGTACTACCAGCGCGCTAAGATTTTGGTTAACACGGCGGCAGAGTTTGATCTGAAGTTGAATAAGACGTTATTTACGCTTTATTCGCAGGTAGAAGGCGCCGATGAAGCTTTCGTCAAAATCTATACAGGAAACGGAGGTTATTCGCTGGAAGTGATAGATGAAAATAATTGTATCGAAGTCGATCAGTCTACACTTGAAGACTCGGAATCATTCACCGTGAAAGGCATCGCCCAGGGAAATGCCGAGGTCAAGATAACCGACCGGAAAGGAAAAGAAGCCTTTGTGAATCTGAATGTGATTGCTCCTAAACAGATTACGACCGACGCTGATGAAAAGGGTGTACTGATCAATGCTAATCAAGGTTCTCAGCAAGTAAAGATTTTGAGTGGTAACGGAGAGTATAAAATACTTGATGCCGGCGATACGAAAGTAGTCCGTCTCGAACTTTATGGTAACGTAGTGACAGTGACCGGAAGAAAAGCCGGCGAAACTTCCTTTACGCTGACTGACGCCAAGGGACAGGTATCGCAACCTATTCAGGTGAAGATTGCACCGGACAAACGTTGGTGTATGAATCTGGGAAGAGACTATGCCGTGTGGACGCATTTCGGAGAAATGACAGGCGAAGGAGTAGAAGCATTGAAAGCTGCGACCAACGATTTCAAATTGAAGAAGATGACCTGGGAGCTGACTTGCCGTATCGATAATACTTATTGGTTGCAGACCATTATGGGTAAAGAAGGTTACTTTATTCTCCGTGGCGGTGACGATGGTGAAAAAGGCAAAGAAGGCGGTAATCAGTGGAAAGTCATTGACCTGGTAGGGACAGGCGATAAATTACAACTGAGAACAGGGCATAATGCGATTAAGCTTGGTGAGTGGATGCATCTGGCTTTGGTGGTAGACTGTGACGTAGCACAAAGTAATCCGAGTGAAAAGTACAAGCTTTATATTAATGGCAGCAGAGTTGCCTGGGGAGAAATAAAGAGGAATGATCTCAATTTCTCAGAAATAGATCTTTGCGCAGGAAATGATGGAGGAAAAGTATCCATTGGTAAGGCTAGTGATAATAATCGTTTCTTGGGCGGAGCTGTACTTGAAGCACGTATCTGGTCTGTATGCCGTACGGAAGCGCAACTGAAAGCCAACGCATGGGACTTTGTGGAAGAAAACCCGGAAGGTTTGTTAGGACGCTGGGATTTCTCTGCCGGTGCACCGGTTGCTTACATTGAAGATGGTACTGACTCCGATCACGAGTTGTTGATGCATGTTTGTAAGTACGACAGCTTCAATGCTACAGAATTCCCAATGAGCAGATTTGAGGAAGCTCCCATAGTAGTACCTTTTAAGTAATCTCTAAATTCGAAGAAAAATGAAAGCAATATTCAAACTGTTTATATTGAACTTCTTGGCTTTGGCATTACTTCCATCTTGTAGTGATGATGATCAGTCAAACTCAGAACAGAATGATCCCATCAGTGGCAATATTTCTCCGGTAGGTTCATTTTCCGTAGAAGCTACCAATAACGAGAATGAACTTCTGGTGAAATGGACCAATCCCAGTAATCGCGATGTGGATATGGTAGAACTCTCTTACAGGGACGTGGAAGCGAGCTTGTCTCGTGCTACCGACTTCTCGCCGGGACATATCATCATACAGGTAGAACGTGATGTTACACAGGAATATCTGTTGAAAGTTCCTTATTTTGCTACTTACGAAGTTTCTGCCGTAGCTATCAGTAAAGCCGGCAAGCGATCGGTACCCGAAAGCCGTATTATGATGCCTTATCATGAAAAGGTGGATGAGCCGGAACTGAAACTGCCGGAAATGCTGGACCGTGCACATTCTTACATGACCTCTGTCATTGGATATTATTTCGGCAAGAGTTCCAGAAGCTGCTGGCGTGGTAATTATCCTTATGATGGAAAAGGTTATTGGGATGGTGATGCGTTAGTTTGGGGACAAGGTGGCGGTCTTTCGGCATTTGTCGCTATGCGTGATGCAACCAAAGAGAGCGAAGTGGAGAATATCTATGGCGCAATGGATGATATGATGTTCAAAGGAATACAGTATTTCTGTCAGCTGGATCGTGGAATCCTGGCTTATTCTTGCTACCCGGCTGCCGGTAACGAACGTTTTTACGATGATAACGTATGGATCGGGCTCGATATGGTCGACTGGTATACGGAAACGAAAGAGATGCGTTATCTGACACAGGCAAAGGTGGTATGGCGCTACCTGATCGATCACGGTTGGGATGAGACTTGCGGAGGAGGTGTACACTGGAGGGAGTTGAACGAACACACTACCAGCAAGCACTCTTGCTCTACCGGACCTACTGCTGTGATGGGCTGTAAGATGTATCTGGCAACTCAGGAACAGGAATATCTCGACTGGGCGATCAAATGTTACGACTATATGCTGGATGTATTGCAAGACAAGTCCGACCATTTATTCTATGACAATGTACGCCCGAATAAGGATGATCCCAATCTGCCGGGTGATCTTGAAAAGAACAAGTATTCTTACAATTCCGGACAGCCGTTGCAGGCAGCCTGTCTTTTATATAAGATTACCGGCGAACAGAAATATCTGGATGAAGCGTATGCGATTGCTGAAAGCTGTCATAAGAAATGGTTTATGCCCTATCGTTCCAAAGAACTGAACCTTACTTTCAATATTCTTGCTCCGGGACATGCCTGGTTCAATACGATCATGTGCCGCGGATTCTTTGAACTTTATTCTATAGACAATGACCGTAAATATATCGATGATATCGAAAAGTCAATGATTCATGCGTGGAGCAGTAGCTGTCATCAGGGTAACAACTTGCTGAATGACGATGATCTGAGAGGGGGAACGACCAAGACCGGTTGGGAAATACTCCATCAGGGGGCATTGGTTGAATTGTATGCCCGGTTGGCAGTACTGGAACGTGAAAACCGATAGTTGAATGATTCCCGTTCAGGGAAAATAAGAACATAAAAAAGCCATCCCCGGAATAGACGAAGTAGGGATGGCTTTTTTTGTAGTGTGCTTACTATTGTTCGGCAGACTATGTTCCGTGAGTTTTTGGAAAGGTTATTCCTTTATAGATTCAGCTGTTTTTTTGTGAACAATTTATTTGTAAATAAATTGTTGTCTTGTATTAAGTAGGGTAGCAATTAAAGGTAAATGTGTACTTTATGCTAAATAGCAAAGGATGAAATTTAATGTTTTATAGTAATAAGTAGTTATGATTTAATTCTTGTTATGAAAGTAAATTACTATGTCGAGAGCGTGATTTCTTAATTTATTTTCTATTGTCCCTAATCTTAATTTAAGGATATTCAGTAATTGTCCTGTTTAAAGATATAAAAAAGAAACTGAATGTCTCAAATATAGTTCGATCTCCTTTATTTTGCTATTTACTGAATGTCTGTATTTGTAAAGTGAGCTTTTTCGTTCTTTAGAATTATCAAAAGTTTTATATATAATAATTACCACAGTCTAACATCGATATTAAATAAGAAAGGTTGAGTAATTTCATCTATATTACAGTATAAAGTGAATAATTGGGGATCGAATGAGATATAATACGCTGGGGAAGTACGATCTACGACAGATATAGTTAGTCCGTTGTTTTTAAAATAATTTTTATCTATAGAAAGGGTCTGAGTCTCTTTATATCCTGATTTTTTTAGATATCTATCTTGTACGGAATAACTTACAGAACTATCTCCGTATATTATAGAAGCTCTGAAATTGCTTAAATCTTGCTCCCATAAATACCCTGTGTAAGATGCAGTAAAAGTAAAAGTAAAAGTAATTTCAACTATTACATTCTTTTTTGTTAATGAAACCCCATCTTTATTATATATATTATTAATGGCAGGTAGTGGATCAGACCATGGGGATAATTCTCTTACATATTGATATTGATAATCGCTCTTTATTGTGGCTAATTCTTTTCTTTCCATTGTCCTTACCCTAAAAAAAATTTCTCCAAACGGATAATTCTTTTTTCGCAAATATATTGGATTCTCAATCTGAATTACTGCATCTTTCCAATCACTTTCATATGCATTTCTAATGGTAGTATATTGGAGTTGCTTATATAACCCCTTTTTGCCGTGATAATATTCCCCATTTATGTATTTGTCAGTTCTGACGTCAATCACCCAGAGGTCAGTTGTATCTTTGGAACCTGAATAAGGATCTAAATCTGGACGAGTAAGATAAGGCTCATCTAAATCATATCCATTGGAACGAGTTGTAGTGGTATTCTCAGAAGTTGAGACTAGTGGGGAGGTACTTGAATCTTCACTAGTACATGAACTAATGATAAATCCAGCAAGCCAAAATGATAGAATTAATTTAATTGTTTTCATGAATATAAGTTTTTAGGGTTAATACTTGCATAGTTTTCAAAGGTAGTAAATGTTTGATAATTTATATGTTTGGGTTAGGTGTTTGATAACATATTGAGATATGTCTTATATAAGATTACCGGCGAACAGAAATATCTGGATGAAGCGTATGCGATTGCTG
>ERZ1106941.2590-NODE-2590-length-12929-cov-18.583502_pt1 | contig 12929 bp, 8 predicted proteins | sample MGYA00403670_ERZ1106941 | MGnify/ENA primary metagenome ERZ1106941 (study PRJEB35170, sample SAMEA104062400) | human gut metagenome | biome: human gut; feature: human-associated habitat; material: faeces | place: Denmark | collected 2012-06-04 ...
CCGCAGCACGGGCATCGAGATCGGCGACTCCGACAAGCTCGTCATCGGCGAGTGGGTCATGACGCTCGGCAGCCCCTTCGGCCTTGAGCAGTCCGTGGCCACGGGCATCGTGTCCGCCACGAGCCGTTCCCAGATCATGGATGTCATTGATATGCGACCTGAAGTTGTCAACCTTGTTGATGATCATGGAGATGTCACTGTAATTGATGCCGAAGAAGCTGAAATCGGAGATATCTTATTAGTACGTCCTGGTGACCGTATTCCATTAGATGGTATCATCACAGATGGGGAAACGATGATCGATACTTCTCCTGTTACCGGAGAACCTATTCCTGTTTCTGCCTCTGTCGGAACAGATGTAACTTCTGGATGTTTAAATACTTCTGGTGTTATTAAGATCAAGGTAGAAAAAGTACTGGAAGAATCTATGGTCACAAGAATCATGGATTCCGTAGAAAATGCAGCCGCAAGCAAACCAAAGATGGATCGTTTTATCACACGTTTTTCTCGTGTATATACTCCATTTGTCGTACTTCTTGCCCTTGCAACTGCGATCATTCCTTCTTTAGTGACAAGAAACTGGACACACTGGATATACACAGCTTTAACTTTCCTTGTAATCAGCTGTCCTTGTGCCCTTGTATTAAGTGTACCTCTTGCATTCTTCTCTGGAATCGGGGCTGGATCTAAGATCGGTATCTTATTTAAAGGCGGGGCTGCACTTGAAACATTAAAAGATATTACTTCTGTTGTCATGGATAAGACTGGAACGATCACAAAAGGAAACTTCAAAGTTCAGGATGTGATCCCTCTCGGAAATGCAACCAGACATGAAATATTATCACTTGCTGCTTCCTGCGAAGAATCTTCTACTCATCCAATCGGAAAGAGTATCATGGAAGCTGCCAAAGATGAAAATGTAACTTATAAAACACCTGAAAACGCAAAAGAAATCGCTGGACATGGTTCTGTTATCACAATTGATAACTCAGAAATCTTAGCTGGCAATAAAAAATTGATGGCGCAGTATCATGTAACTGGAGACTATCCAGAAACAACTTCTTATGGAACTGAAGTTTTTCTTGCAAAAGATGGTGTGTTAATTGGTGCGATCGTTATTGCAGATACATTAAAAGACGATGCGAAATCCGCCATTGCTTCCTTAAAAGCACAGAATCTTCACACGGTTATGTTAACTGGAGATTCCGAAACAACTGCAAATGCGATTGCAAAAGAAACTGGAATTGACGAAGTTTACTCAAGACTTCTTCCTGATGAAAAACTTGCCAAACTTCAGGAACAGAGAAGCAAACATGGAGCTGTTATGTTTGTTGGTGACGGTATCAACGATGCCCCTGTATTAGCTGGTGCTGATTGCGGTGCTGCCATGGGAAGCGGTGCTGATGCTGCGATCGAAGCAGCAGATGTTGTATTCATGACCTCAAACGTTGAAGCAATTCCACAGGCAATCTCTATCGGCAAAAAAGCTTGTAAGATCGCTTGGCAGAATGTTGTATTTGCATTGGCGATCAAGGCATTAGTAATGATCCTTGGACTGCTTGGATTCGCAAATATGTGGATGGCTGTGTTCGCAGATAGCGGAGTTGCAATGCTATGCGTAATAAACTCTATACGTGCAATGAAATTGTGATTGTAGTTTGAAGACGGAAATTATTGGTGGAATATTATAAAAAGAGATCATGTGTCTGCAACCAATGTCATTAAGTTAACATTGTTCCAACAATGAAACCGCAAGAGCGATTGAGAAATTATTTTCTTCAATCGCTTTCTTTTTAATTTTAGACATCACAATAAGACAGATCTAAGTCTGTCTAAAATTGGTTTTCAATTTCCAATTATTATGCTACTCTATATAGGAAGCCACAAAATCCCTTTTCTGACCGTTTCCGTGTATAATGTCTGTCTGGTCTGATGGGAATCAGATTCTTTGAAATTATGGCTTCCAATCCGGGTGATGTCGCTTTTTCATAAAAGAATAATCTGCACACATGAACTGCCACGGAAAAGTTTGCTTTGTATGTATATAATCTTTTCTTTTTGCTAATGGCTACGTGTGAGGTAATCATTTCAGAAAAGTTATATATGATTAAATGTGCGTAGATTTCCTGATGAATGCACATCACCTTTTTTGAATGAAAATTCAACATTCCAACCGTATATTTCAAATCTCTGAAAGATGTTTCTATTCCCCAACGCAGCGCATACAGTCGTTTCAATTCTTTCGGAGGATATTTATTCACATCCAGACTTGTGAGTATCGTTTCATAATTTCCCGGTGTTATTTCAAACCTTACAATTCTGAAATTTATCTCATAAAACCGTGTCTGTTCAGATTTTTTGGAGTGTGAAGGCAGAAAATCAAATGTCGCTGAACTTGCAATATAACGATAATGATTTTTATCCTTAAGCAATTTCTTTACATCATTTGTCTGTTTTCTGGTAAGCTTCAATGACACGTCAAGATCAAATTCATTTCTCCTCGGAAGCTCAAGTCCCATTTTTATGCCATTACGTCCATCTTTTATGCGAATAAGAAAAAACCATCCTTTTTCCTGTATATGAGCCATGTCATTGTAAGATTCATATCCTCTGTCAGCAATCACAAGAGCCTTCGGGATTTCAGACCTGTCAACCATTTCATTCAGAGCTCCATGTTCATTTTGGCTTTTTGCAGCCTGAATTATTGCGTCAGTGTAAACATGTTCCTCCAGATCGTACAATGCATTTAAATGTAAAAGATTAAAGGATTTTTTGTCTATGGAAGTGGAAATGTGTGACGTCTTGTCTTTGGGATTTGTTTCAATCTGAATATCAGAGCCATCAACTGCCAGAATTCTCATTTTGTCCGCCGATGCCAGTATCCTGCTCATGAATCCATCAAACACGGCTTTTAGTGCCTCTGGTCTGATTTTTGTGCGCTGCTGCACAAATGCCGATGCAGACGGCATTTCACCGGAAGCCTGAAAGATGTCAATCAATTCATTTGTAATACTTTTGCTTCCCATTCCTATGATGTTTTTCAGCATTAGTTCAAATGGTAGTTTGCGTTTTCTGGAAAAATCATGTTTGGGATCATTGCAGTATTTTTCATAGTTGATAGACACCTCGTGAATTTCAGATAATAAAATTTCTTTAATTTGTTGTGAATTCATTTGTTACCTCCTTGCAATTAATTTCCTACTTAATTACAAGGGCCGCTTTCGCAATCTTATTTTCATTCAATAGCGAAAGCGGCCGCACGTTTTTGAATCTGTGTCAAGTATTTTTTGTAAAAAGGTGCAAAAAAGGAACCCCCATATCATTTCTGATATAGCGATTCCTATTATATCATCTTAACTTAATGACATTGGAATAGCAATTATTCTTCCTAATGGATATTTGGGTAATAGGTCAGATAAATTTGCGATAGTTCGTCAATGGATACTCTCTAATGCGCGTGTTGCAGCAATAGTATCCCTTCCGCGTTTTACCTTTAAATCAAGCGGAGCGGATGTTAGTGCTAGCATTGTATTTTTGGAGAAGAGGACAAAACCAGTTAAAAAATTTGAGGATGAATATTCATTTGCTGTTGAAATGATTGAAAAAGTCGGATGGGAAGCAGGAAATAAGAAGGCTGCGCCGATTTATGTTAGAGCGAAGGAAGATGGATGCTTAATTATTGATGAAAACAATGAACCACAAATTGATAGCGATTTTACAGCTGCTTTAGAGAGAATCATATTAAGTCAAGCTTCAGATACGTTCCCTTGGTTAAAAATAGGACGAGAGGTAAAAGGTAAGGACGGTGCATGGGTTACTAATATAAATAATGTATATTCAGACAAATATTTTACATTAGATCCGAAACGTTATTGCAAGAAATTTACTGTTCTACGAGAAAACATTAAAAAAAATATGTATAACAAACTTGGTGATTTAGTTGATTTTATACCAGAGAAAACTTCTTCGGATGGTAAGAAGATAAAACTTGTTTCATCAAATATTTACAATTACACAGAAATTCAAGATATTGGACATGGAGAATTTTATTCAAAGGAATTGCGTGGCTGGGAGTTGCCTAGTCGAGCAAGACATTTTGCTGAAGAGGGAGATATTTATTTTGGTTCAATATGGGGAAGTGCTGTAAAATGGTGTTACATTTCAGAAAAAGATAAGAATGTTGTTATAACTAATGGCTGTTTTAGAGCAAGAATGAAGAAAGGAAAAGAAAAGTATTTAGCAGATGTTCTTACATATTTGAATAGCGAGGGATGGGCTGTTCAGATGAGAGCATTTTCACGGGGCTCAGATGGTCTTGCAGAGGTATGTGAGGAAGATGCAAAAAATGTTTTTGTTCCAGTATTATCGGATGATGAGAGAAAATGTATAAAAACATTTGTTAATAATATCGTGAGCGGAAGAACAACTTTGTATGCAGCGACTAAGTCATATATTGATGATAAAACATTGAATTTTGAAGAACCAGAAAAAAGACCTAGTCACATTGTTCTGGTATAAGAGAACGGATTTGTCTGTGGTAACTAAGAAAAACATTGTAACAGGAAAAAATGAAATGGATCTGAAATTAATAAGTTCCATTTCCTTTTTTTGTATGAATGTTTCGTGAATTTCTTCTAAAGCTAATATATATTCCGAAGAAGCATGTATTAAAGCTTTTTTATATTCTATATTGTTTATTGTTTCACCTACTATCAAAGACGCTGTATGTGATAAGTCTTCAAGAATAAGTTGCTGTATTCGTAAGCCTAAGGATGTTGAATTAGGTGGATTGTCGCGAATTAGTGGAACGAATTTTTCGTCAATAAATGATGTTTTAAATATCTTATCAATTCCGCGAAATGATTTTTTATCTTCAATAAAAGAGAAGAAATAATCTTTAAATGATGCAGAGCATCGGTTATATATAAGTCGAATTGCTTCTTCACGAGCAGGAAATAAATCGCAGAGAATTTTGTCTTCTGACACACCATAAAACATAGCTGGGTATATACCTTTAACAATTACTTCCCAGTAGGTACTATTCTTGGCATAAGGAATGTAATCACAAAGATATTTCTCAATATCTAAATTATACTCGTTTTGGTCAGAAAAAACTTCTAAAATAAGATGCTCAAATAGGTCGAACATATAATTATTTATTTCTTCGTCAGTTCCCCATAATACCTCTTTTTTCATCCTTAAATCCTAATTCCTTGATACCCAGTAATCCGCCAGGTTTTCTTTCGCCAGTTTCATCATTTATTATGTCACATTCAAATACGGAATCAATGATTAGAAATCGGTTATGTCTATCTCTTTTATTATTTATTATTTTACTAATAAGTTTTTGATTGCTATGTATATCTTCTTGTCTAAGTCCACTTTTATCCACAGCATATTTTACTCTAATTGAGATTTTCTTATAAAAGAAATTCATAACATTATCTATATTCATATAAACCTCCTCTGGTGGGTACTTTTATTATAGAATATGATATAAAAGTACAATGTGCAATACCCACCTTTTGGTGATATTATCATATCAACGGAAGCAAGAAAAAATCGCATAATTAGTGCAATGAGTGGGCAATTCCAATCGGAGTTGCCCATTTTCAAAACAAACAGAAATACAAATCGGAATTTGATGAGGAAAATTATTTATATAATCTACCGTCTATGGTCTGAAAACGACCACCTATCGAGAATCGGTGGAAATCAATTCTCGATTTTCTTATACTGTAACCGTAACAAAGAGGAGGTGAGCAAATGCAAATTGAAATCAAGTTAGATGAGAACTGCAAGGAACCCAAAATCATCGTTGTGACAAACAAAATGACCGACGAAATCAATGAAATCATGAAAAGGCTTTCAGACGAGCAGCCGAAAATGATTTCCGGATTCAAAGATGATATTGTCGAAGTGTTGGAGCCGTTTGATATTTACCGCATTTTTGCTGCATCGGGCAAAGTGTTTGCCGAAACAAATCACGGTGAGTACACGCTCCGTCTGCGGCTTTACGAAATGGAGCAGCGGCTGGACAGCAACTTTTTTGTCCGAATATCAAACTCGGATATTATCAATCTGAGAAAAGTCAAGGGTTTTGATTTAAGCTTTGCAGGAACAATTTGTGTCACGCTTTCAAATGGGACGGTTACTTATGTTTCAAGGCGTTTTGTCGCCAAGATCAAACAATTATTAGGAATATGAGGTGGTAAAAATGAAAAAAAAGATGATTCAGCGTGGGCTTCTCGGATTCCCTCTCGGCATTGCTATCGGTTTTGTAATAACTGTGATTATATCAATGTGCATAGGAGATGGTTCGTTCTATCCTGTCAACCCTGAGCTGATTGATACAATGAAAAATGAATTAAACGCAGTTATTCTTCAAACAATTCTCTGCGGAATTTTGGGTACAGGCTTTGCAATGGCTTCCGTTATTTGGGAAATTGATTCGTGGAGCCTTGCAAAGCAAAGCGGAATTTATTTTTCCATTGCCTGTGTTACGATGTTTCCGATTGCCTATATTACGAATTGGATGAAGCATAATGCCATTGGTATTCTTTCATATGTAGGAATATTCGTTGCAATTTTCGTCATCACTTGGCTCGTTCAATATTTTGTATGGAAACGCAAAGTGAAAAGAATGAATGACGGAGTTCGGAAGAGTAATAACGCAAAATGAGCATAACCTTCACAACGGCAACTTCAGGCTTATCGGATATGAAAATCTTTGTGTTCAACCGCTTTTGCAACACTTTTTTCAAAAACGTGTTTTCGGGCAGATGAAATAGTCCCCCTTGGCTTGCAACTAAACCTAAAAATCGCATAATTTTTAAGGCTTTTGCCCTGTTTTGGGCAGAAGCCTTTTTGCATATTTAATAAGATTTTCTTCTTCGTGTAATATTAAATGTGTCGGCTGTAAAATTAACAAAAATTTAATTGGATTCCTGAATCCGTGAACCTTGTTTCAAAATGAAAAGGCACACAGGAAATGTTTGCCATATTTGTTATTGTATACTAAATTTTGAAAATGCTGCATAATTTTGCGTTCAAAAAAAGACTGCACCATTTGTGTGCAGCTGCCATTGCCATATTCAGCTACCTGTTGTCAGGTGATGAATGCAAAGCTGTCATAAAGACGCTTGAAAGTAAATCTCCAGCGATTACTCCTTCCAATGGACAGCACCAGACGGCCGGCATGTTCTGTCAGATGTCCCGCAAACTGCATAAGATTACTGATCACCGTACGTATTCTTCGGCGATGTATTTTCTTCCGGCCGGGAGCATCCTTCTTTTTCAGCGATTCCTGCCCTATGATTCGAAGGATATTATATGCGATCATTGTCAGCTCCAGCACCAGTTTGTTGCTCTCAAACTTTCCCGACGGGAGTCTTTCAACATCCATGTCCGTCTTGATTTCACTGTGATACTGCTCACTTTCTCCGTGGGCATGGTAAAGATCAATGACTGTTTCGTCTGGCAGGGAAGTGTTTGTCCAGTATGTGCCCAGTTCTATATCGGGTACGATAAAATACTGCCCATATCGGTCAATGGTTCTTTCCGTGATCTCATAAATTGTGCGTATTCCGACAGTTTTCTCCTCGTTATCAGAAAGGGAATATGTCACATTCCGGAAGGTCTGTCCGATATAAACAGTTTTCCCATCACGTGGATGCTGGATATTCTGGCAGCATTCCCTGACGGATTCCAGCCATTCTTCTTTACTTTCCTGTCTGGGATTCCGTTTTATGATGAAAGACACATTGTTGTATTTATAGCTTTCTTCCATAAAGATGCCTATGTTTTCAGATGCATCGTTGCCGGAATCCAGCCGGATGAGCAGTGGTTTTTCCGTCAGCTGTCTGCACAGTTCAATGGTCTCTCTCAGGAAATCAGGAGTTTCTTTCTGGCAGTGCTGTTTCCAAATCCGCAGTTCAAGATTGACGAGGTATCCTTCTGTGCCGATATATGCCATAATTGGTGCATATCCGTCAAAACCCTTGTAGGTACGGGATACGCCTTCCTTATTGGATTTCGAATTGTCAAGGGGGGTTACATCAATATCGACAGGAACAAAGCCGTTATCCAGGGCTGTCGGCTCTATGTGCATTTCACGCAGCATGTCGACATTTGCCTGCTGGATGTCTTTGCGCAGGGAATCCCCGATCATGTCAAAACGCTGACGGAGTGTTTCGGCGGAAGGAATCGCATAGGAGATGTCTAATGCGTATTTGTAGTAGTCAGGGTCATCCATCATTTCACGGACAGCCTCATACTGGGGTTTTCCCTGACAGAGCATACCAATATAGGTGAGGAGCACGTCTCCATTTTTTATCTGTTTCTGCAGATAATCTTTTGAAATTGGAGCACGGTTGATTTTTTTAACAAAACTGCTTTTTCCAAGTATTTGCCCTACGAATACCAGACCACTGGGAGTAATGAGCCGCTCATCGCTGAATTCAATGTGTATTTTCTTCATTGCACTGCCTCCGCCTATCTTTTGATACTTTCATTATACAGGATAATGCATGATGATACAGTAAAAAAACAAAATTTTGTTTAACCTAGTGGGTGAAATAAAATGTATTGCGAAAATCAGTTTCCAGCAGGTATTATTGCTGAAAAAAAGGGATGTAACACTATGGTAAGTTTCACGGAATAAGGTGGATTTTCATTGACGCATATAACACCTTACAATATAATAAAAGCAAATATATAGCTTATAAAGGAGGTTCCTTAATGACGAAAAAAATAACCGCAATATTCTTGGCATTGTGCATGGCAATTTCCGTTTTGCCGATGACCATTCAGGCGGCATCAAAGCCCGATATTAAAGTTGGCGACTATGTTAAAATGGGCGCGTATAACAATGCCTCAATTCTTTGGCGATGTGTAAGCATTGACAATAACGGACCGCTTATGCTTGCAGACAAAATTGTTGACACCCTTGCATATGATGCCAAAACAAATGACAACAGCAATTCAAAATCACACAGCAGAAGCTATAAGCGTGATGATTACGGTTCTAACTATTGGAAAGACAGCAATATGCGTTCTTGGTTAAATTCGACCGCAGCTGAAGGCAAAGTCGATTGGCTTTGCGGCAACCCTCCGAAAGACGGATATGTAAGCGGTGTGGGAGCGTACAACGAAAAAGCGGGTTTTCTCAACGCTTTTTCAAAATCTGAAATTGCGGCAATGAAAACCGTTACCCAGCGTTCTCTCGTTTCTCATCCCGAATACAACAAGGGCATAGTTGATGGAGACGCAAATTCGGATTTGTTATACTACACCGATATTTCGGAAGCGGTGGCAAACTACGACAGTTCATATTTTGAAACTACAACCGAAAAGGTTTTTCTTCTTGATGTAAAGCAGGCTAATGCCGTGTGGAAAAATCTCAAAGGTTATTATGTTGCGTATAATAATGACGGTATGGCTTGGCCTTATTGGCTTCGCACTCCTGTTACCGATTGCAATCACGATATGCGTTATATCAGTTCATCGGGTCAGGTCGGTCGTTATGCTCCGTGGTATTCCGATTTGGGCGTAAGACCTGCATTTTATCTCGATTCCGAATATTTTGTTACAACTTCCGGCAGCGGCTCACAAAGCAGTCCTTATATCGGCTCTGCTCCAAATAAGCAAGAGGATGATTATACAATTTCGGAACCTGCCGAGGACGCAAATCCCGATTGGAATGTCAGCACCGAGCAAAGCATTCAGCTCACCCTCGGCCCGTGGTATTCAAATGACGGAAAATATTCTAATCCTACCATCCCTGTTTATACCATCCAAAAAACACGCAGCGACACGGAAAATATGGTTGTTGTCGTTTGCGGCGAGGGATACACAAAAAGTCAGCAGGGCAAATTCATCAATGATGTCAAACGACTTTGGCAGGACGCTATGAAATATGAACCGTATCGCAGTTATGCCGACAGATTCAATGTTTACGCTCTTTGCACAGCTTCCGAATCGACTTTTGACAATGGTGGAAGCACCTTCTTTGATGTTATAGTCGACAAATATAATTCGCCTGTTATTTCTAATAATCTCCACGGAAGTCAGTGGAAAAATCATATTTTTGAGAGATGTATCGGTCCTGAATTTATCGAGAAAATTCACGATGCTCATATCAAAAAAAAGTGTGATCCAAACACAATTCCGTCCGGTTCGGAATATGAGCCTTATTATTATGTTCACGATTATATTGCTCAGTTCGCTATGGTTGTAAACACAAAATCAGATTTCGGCGGTGCTTATAATAACCGTGAATACGGCTTCCATTATTTCATTTCGCCATCAGACAGTTATCGTGCGTCAAAAACTTTTGCACACGAGTTTGGACACGGTTTGCTCGGTCTCGGTGATGAATACAGTAACGGATATTTGCTTGACGATAAGGAACTTAAATCACTCAATCTTTCCTCGGTTGAAGACCCGGAAAAGATAAAATGGCGACAGCTTTTAGGTTTTAGAAACACATATACCTGCCGCAATGCTTACGGCTCAAAAATGCTTGTTTCAAGTTATGAGTGCATAATGAGAGACACAAACTATCAATTCTGTGAGGTTTGCCGTTTGCAGGGCTTCAAGCGAATGTCTCAGCTTGTTAAGGATGTAGACCTTTATGTTGCAACTCCCGAGGTTAAGGAATATACGGGCGCTTATTCAAAGCCGTCTGATTTTACCGACCTTGAAACAAGTTCATATTATAATTACACATATAATCGCAATGACCGACTTTTGAGCGGCAACAGCAAAAGCAGATTTAATACTAATATGAACGGTAAAAAAATCGAGCTTAGAACTGTTATTCAAAACATTTCAGATAAAAATGCACGACAATTAAAATTCAAAATGTGGATTAAGCACTCCGACGGAAGCGTTGCGACCGATTCATCGGGGAATCCGCTTCAAACAGTACAAACATTTGACATTCCTGTTTGGAATGATAAGGCAAATTTCTGGCCGCTCGGTGCTTTGGATCACATCAAAAGCGACTTTAATTCAGGCTTAAAGAGTTGCTCGCTTATTTATCAAATTCCGTCTGATGCACAGCTTAAGAGCGGCGATACCGTGGCATTTCAGGTGCTCGATGAAAACGGAAATGTGCTTGCAGACGACAATACGGAAACACAGCGCTACACAACCGTTTCAATTCAGTATAAATTTGAGGACGGCTCTGAAATTCCAAACACTGCCGGCGGAACATTTACCGTGCCATACGGCACAAAGCTTGATTTAACACCGGCAAAAACACTTTATGATTATGAATTTATAAAGGTTGACGGTTTGAATAAGCCTATTGTTTCGGACGGAACGGTTGTTACATATTATTACAAAAATAAAAACGAAGAACACACTCACACTTGGTCTGCTTGGAAATACAATAATGATGCTGTTTATAATTCATCAAGTGATTATAAAGACGGCACGCAGACTCGTACTTGCTCCGCTTGTGGTGAAAGTGAAACAAAAGAGGCACCGAATACAGCTCTTCTTCGTCGCAGAGGTAATGCATTGTCGCTTGAAAGCAGTATCACCCTTGCAACTTACATTACCAAAGATGTAGTCGATTATTATGACGAAGTGTATGCCGAGTTTACCCGAAACGGTAAAACCGAAAAAGTATATCCGTCTGGTAAAACATTAACTTCAAATTCAATTGTTTATTGCATATTTGATTATACGGGTATTTCACCGCAGGCTTTAGGTGATGATGTAAGTATTACATTCTATGGTGTCAAAGACGGTGTAACATATAACGGTAATGCTTATAAATACAGTGCAATCGACTATATTAAGTCAACGCTAAATAAGCCTACATCTTCTGCAAAGCTTAAAACTTTACTGGTGGATTTGGTATATTACGGCGAGGCTTGTCAGGTATATCAAAACTATAAAACCGATAATTTGCTTACCGATATACTTACGGATGAGCAAAAAGCACTTCGCAGCACGGCTGATTTGAATTTAACAAATATAAAGAATGCAAGCTATGAAACCTGCGAAAACAGGCTTGTAAAGTTTGGTACGGCATTAAGGCTGAATAATTCGGTTGAAATTGCAATACCGCTGAATATGACCAATGTTACTCTTGATGACCTTTCATTCAAAGTAAAAATAGGTTCAAGAACATTGACATATACCTATGCCGAAAATCCGGATAATTTTGAAAAAGGCAAAGACGGTTATTGGTATTTCTATTTTGACGGTGTTTATGCAAATCAAATGAGTGATGAAGTATTTATCACTGCATACAAAGGCGATGAGCAAGTCAGCTATACACTTAAGTACAGTGTGGAATCCTATGCCGCAACTGTTACTGATACAAAGTTAAAAGCAGTTACAGACGCAATGATGCGTTACGGCAATTCCGCAAAAGCCTATGCAGGCAAATAATCGGCATATCAGTTTAATTTTAGATATGAAATAATTAAGGAGGTATTAAGATGAAGGAAAAGTATATCAAACCTGATTCAGACATTCAAAAGTTTGCTGCCGTTGATGTAATTACGACATCCGGTGGCGGCGATGAACCGATTGTCACTCCACCTGATTGGAACGACTAAAGAGTAAAGGAGTCAAGATTTTATGTCTTGACTCCTTTTGACTGCTTAGCAATTGATGAACTCCCCGGTTCTACCGGTGGAATCTTTTCTGAAGAGATAAAAACAAACGACAGATGATTTCTCATCTGCCGTTTCAATGTTATCGGGATTCTTTTTTATCCTTGCTTTCTGCTTTTTTCTTTGGCCTTTTGCGGATTTTCTTTGCATACAACAGCGATTTGCATCTGGTGGTTTTTAACGCTTAAAACCTTTATCACAAGCCCTGCAGCAACACAATGCTTTTCAGCGTTGAATCAAAATCGAACAAGGAGAAATCAAATGGACGAACAAGAAAAAGAAATTGAAGAAATA
>ERZ1106941.2598-NODE-2598-length-12880-cov-10.459025_pt1 | contig 12880 bp, 19 predicted proteins | sample MGYA00403670_ERZ1106941 | MGnify/ENA primary metagenome ERZ1106941 (study PRJEB35170, sample SAMEA104062400) | human gut metagenome | biome: human gut; feature: human-associated habitat; material: faeces | place: Denmark | collected 2012-06-04 ...
CGATATTAAAAGAAAGGAAATATGTGATAATTAACTTCCTAATTATCATACAAGTTTAACAATGGCTCATCAACACATTTAATAAAAGCAATAGAAAGATTAAAACAACTAAGAAATTTGGCAAGTTCAGGTAAATTAGGATTTAATGATTTAGATGTAGTAGAGGCACTGATAGATGATTTAGAATATGCCGTAAGTTTATTTGATTGATTGGAGGATATAAATGTGAGTAAAAATGTAAGAGAGTTTTTTGAAAAAATGCAAGAATTTTTTCCTTCAACGAAGAATGCATACATTGAAAGCGTAGAAGAATATGGAGAAGTATTAGAAACAGTTGTAATAGAAGATATTTTTATGCCGGAGCTTTTAACATTATTAGCTAAAAATGAAGATGCTGAATTATTAAGTAATATATTTAATTATTTTGAAGAAATAATAAAGAAGAATGATTCACATTTGATTAATATTTTTTCTGTTACTGTGTTAGAAATTTTAGGAAATGATAAGGCAGTTCTAAAGGTGGCTAAGCAATATATGGGGGAAAAAACTACATTGCTCCAAATGAAAGCTGATAAAGAATTGGGAAGATTATAAAAAAAGAATGGCGTCCTAGCTTGGGCTTCCGTTGGTGCCGGACACCAGCTATTATTATCCCCGTTTTTATCTTGGCCTGTCGGAAGGTGAGAAAAGGGAACCGGGAGAAATTCCCTCCTGTGATATGTGTTTTGACGGACGCTATTATGCAGTCAGTGGAAAATGCCTTGTTAATAGGTGAGATTTCATTTGTTATGATGTTGTTACGAGGACAAGCCTGTCGCTGGGGGACAGGGTAACATGTGAATGAAGGGAGCTGCTTGTTTCTCGGAAAAAAACAGAACTGGCAGGAGGGGAGGTCATCTTTACATACCGCCTTGCGGGAAACAGTTATACGTGGGTTCCATGGGAGGATAACCCGGACTATACGGGAATGTCATTTGTCGGATCCATTGTCGGAACGCAGGGGGAGCAGGTAGAAGTAGCATTTGACATTGACAAGACTGCGGCGGGCGGGAACCGTTATGGATTTGCCCCGGCGACGGGAAACCTGATGTACTGTATGCCGCAGAAGGGAACAAAAACATCATTATATATAGGAAATGGAGATGAGGCGCAGGGAATAGCGACAGGGTGTATCCGTACTAATGGAAGCACCTGTGAGGGGACGGGAAGTCCCGAGAAAAAAAGTTTCCGGTCAGAGCACGGAAAAGGAATGGATCTGTATCCGCAGCGAATGGGATTGGATGGCGGTGAAACGGGAAAGATTACATTTGAGGATGAAACGGGGACTACCATAGAAAGCAATGGCGGGCTTGTTCTGATGGCAAAAGAAGGAATCCGGCTGGAGAGCATGACAGGGATTGCCATGCAGGGAATGTCGGATATCATGGCATTGTATGCAGAAGGGGCATCCAGTCTTTGTGTGAACGGCAGTGTGGATATGCTGGGCAGGCTGGCAGGAATATCAGCCAGTAAGTATACTGGGTATCCGCCCTATGATGATGCACCTAAGGAGGGTGAATTTGACTGGGATGGATTTACGAGAAACCTTGCAATCGGTCTTGGAGTAGTTGCAGTATGTGCCATTGGTGCCGCAATTAGTATAGCAACGCTTGGTGCTGGAAGTATTTTAGCCGGGGCGTTTATAGGTGCGGGTATTGGTGCATTATCTACGACAGCGATGAAAGCAGGAGAGGAGATAGCAACCGGAAATGTCCGAAGTGCGAAAGAAGCTTTTCGGGATGTAGGAATATCAGCTGCCAGCGGTTTTATAACGGGGGCATTTGGAGCAAAATTTCCGGGAGCACATCGTTTGGCTGAAGGTGTTGTAGATACGGCGGTATCGGCAGGTGAAAGACTTGCGTATGCAGTCTTTGATGACAGTATGTCATGGGATGAGAAGTGGGCATATGCTTTAGATCCAGGACAGATGGTGGCAGATTTTGTAACAGGTGTTGTCATAGGAGAAATCCTTGATGGGATAATGGCAGCAACACAGAATAAGTTAAGAAGTATTTTTGCAAATAATGATGCTGCGATGCGTGAGGCTCTTGAGAGTGGTAGTGGAAATAAACCATATACAAATAGTCGCCCGTCTTATGGTAAAAACCAAGTAAATGAAGTTTGGGAGAATGCGAAAGACCCTATTACAGGAAAAGTTTATGATCCATCTGGCGTTGAAATTACATGGGATAAAACTAAATCGAGAAATGGTCAATGGGATATGGGGCATATTCCAGGTGAGAAATACTCTGAAATGCATCAATTATATATGGATGATGTGATTTCAAAAGATGAATTTTTAGAATGGTATCGTAATCCTAAAAATTACAGACCAGAATTACCTGGTACAAATAGAAGTCATAAATATGAGTGAGGAAATAAAATGAATATTGAGAAAGCAGATTATGGAACAATTGTTAAATTTGGTACACTAAAAGACTTACATGAAAAAATAAAGATAAAAAACGATAATGTAGCTGATATCATTAATTGGGTAGATGATAGTGGCATTAGTCTTCTTGAAAGAAGCTTAATATCCAGAAAATTTGAAATATCGAAATTTTTACTTGATAACAATGCAAAAGTAAACATAGTGTCAAAGGAAGGTAATAATGAATTTCATTTTTTGGCTCCTAATATAAATTGTATCGAAGCAGTTGAAATTGGAAAATTATTGCTAAGTAAAGGTACTTCAGTAATGCAAAAAGATGTAAAGTATGGTAATACAGCTTTTTTTTCGTTATGCATGGAAGCTTTTAAGGAACGTTCAGAGAGTACAATGAATTTTATTGAAAAATGTTTTGAACAAGTAACGGATGTTGATGAGAAAAACAAGAATGGATTTAGCATTCGCAAACTGATTATGGAAAGGGGAAGCGATGAACTTAAAAAAAGATTGGAGGAAAAATATGCATAGCACAATGAACTTAGGAGGCTGTGTTGTTTCAAAAAATATATTAGAAAAAAGAGGACGATTAAAATGGTGTTTTAGAGAAGAGAGTGTAAATAATATTGATAATGGGTGGAGATTTCTTTCGGAAATAGATACAGATGAATTTTTGGCAGATTCAAAAAACATGGTCATTTGTGATTGGGGTACTATTTTTGAAATAGAGCCTGCAATTGCTCTCATTTTTGAATTGCCAATTGGAACAGAATTGACTTTAGAGTATGATGGCTCACAAAAATGTTTTGTGGATTCTGAAACTGGAGAGAAACTTATATTTTAACCTGAATTATTCATGAGCAAATACCTCATGAATAACTGTACAGGTGAGGAAAGGACGGAGGATGACAGGACAGTAAGAAAGGTGCTCTATACCTATGACCGTGTAGGCAGACTGGTCAGGAAGGAAGTTGTGAGAAATCTGACGGATATGTTCTGGAGGAAGCAGGAACGCCCATGTGCCGGGAGAAGCCGCAGCAGATCCTGCATTATCATGGGAAAAAGGCAAAGGAGATGTACAGCAGGCTCAAAGAGGTGTATGACGATCCCGGAATCCCGCCGGAGGGCAGACTGCCTGATCCGGGTGAGGAGGGCAGGAAAGCTTCTTACACAGACCGGATAACTGTCAGGAAACACTGACTACAAAGTATGGATATGACAGCATGAACCGTCTTGTGTCCGAAAACTGTGGGGACAGCAGGATATCGTATAAATATGACCTGTCAGGAAACAGAATCAGCAGAGATACAGATGGCAGGACAGAGAACTATCTTTACAACAGTCGGAACCAACTGACACAGTTAACAGGTGATGATAAGAACATCAGTTATACTTATGACCCTGCCGGAAATCTGACGGAGGAACACAGCACAGAGCATAAAAAAATCTACTCTTATGATACCTATAACCGAAACACAGAAATAAACGGTAATGATTTTACGCAGAAAAACCATTATGATGCAGAGGGATACCGTTATTCTATAGAAGAGAATGACAAGGTAACGAACTTTGTATATCGTTGCGGCATAATGCTTGCGGAACTGGATGAAGCAGGTAATCAGGCAAAAACCTACACTCTCGGTAATGAATATGCAGGGCATGTTAGTGAACTAAATAACAGTTTAACGAGTGAAAACAAAGCTGCTTCTTATTACATCACTGACGAACAGGGCAGTATCAGATACATACTTGACCAGTCGGGAGAAGTACAGAATTACTATCAGTACAGTGCATTTGGTGAAACAATCATTTCAGAAGAAACTACACCAAACCGTCTGAGATACAATGCACAGACAGAAGACGAACTGACAGGACTCTATTACCTGAGAGCACGTTACTACGCTCCCGGCATCGGGAGATTCACACAGGAAGATGTCATCTACAATGATGGACTGAATCTGTATGCATTCCATTAGATATGAGTGTTAATAGAAGTTTAGGTGTGCAAATAAAAAATGCTATTAAAGATTATCCAGATGGAACGGTATTCGGACAATTTACGATAAAGTAAGGATGTAAATGAAGTATTATAAATTATCTATGGATATGGAGAGAGAAAATGATATAGTTTGTCATTATCAAAATGATTATGGTATTCAGCAGAATGTATTTAATGTAGGAAGATTTTATGAAAATTGGGACGGAAAATTTGAGTTCTATTACAATAAAATGGAAGGACATGTGTTGACAGATTATCTTGCAAATGATAAAGGGTGGTTTGTTGTATCAAATAGATTACAAAGTATACTACAGAAATTAAATACAGAAATACAATATTTGCCAGTGAGAATAGTTGAAGAGAATAGTAATGAAAATTTAGAAGAATATTATATTGCAAATATTACAAGGGTAGTTGATGCACTGTGTTTGGAAAAATCGCTTTATTTCGAAACAGAAATTCCAAGTATAGGTACAATATATACAGTAAGTAAATATTGTATATATGATGAAAGGACTGAAAATTCGGACATATTTAAATTAGCAAATAGGCAGGAAATCCCCATTTTTGTATCAGAAAGATTTAAGAAAATAATAGAAGAAGAAAAGATTACAGGTATTTGTTTGCAAGAAATTAAGGTTGTATAAATGTAATGATTTTATTATATTATTTTTTTATAAACCTGATATCCAATGTCAAGTAAAAGAATGTAGGGGATAAACTGTCTGTATTGACACAGAGGGCACTTCTTGTCTGTGCTTATGGAGGGCTGATAGAACCTATTTCGTCAGGTCAGGAAGAAGAATAGGAGAGGCTTATGGCAGAAGGATTACAAAGGAGAATTGAATATTCCGATTTAAAATTTATCAGTTCCTTTGCCATGGAAAAGATCCTTGATTTTCAGACATGGGAGGAGCCAGGGGAACATGCCAGAGGAAACTTTCGACTTCTGTTGTCAGAAAATGAGACAGGCATAAACAGCATGAATGCACCCATACAGCTTTTGGGGCAGGGGAATACTGCGGGAGCGTTGTTCAGCGGATATCCGGAAAAGGTGGAAATCAAAGAAGAAAGAGGATACAGGATTGCAGACATACAGGCTGTGTCAGGAACAATTCTTTTAGATCAGAAAAAAAGTAACCGGGTATTTCAGAAAAAAGTACAGACTTATATGGGGATTGCCAGTACCGTAACAGCAGATACCGAGCACAGTGCCTGCATACTGCCAGGGAGCGACATGCGGACCGGAGGGACGCTGATACAGTATCAGGAAACGGACTGGAGATTTCTGAAAAGAATGGCGTCCCAGCTTGGGCTTCCATTAGTGCCGGATACCAGCTATTATTATCCCCGCTTTTACCTTGGATTGCCGGAAGGTGAAAAAAGGGAATTGGGAGAAATCATTTCCTGTGATCTCTGTTTTGATGGGAGATATTATGCAGTCAGTGGAAAATGCCTTGTTGATAGGGAAGATTTCATTTGCTATGATGTTGTTACGAGGACAAGCCTGTCGCTGGGGGACAGGGTCACATATGAAGGCAGGGAGCTGCTTGTTTCTCGGAAAAAAACAGAACTGGCAGAAGGGGCATCCAGTCTTTGTGCGAACGGCAGTGTGGATATGCTGGGCAGGTATGAATAATTTGAGATTGCCAGACATGAATAATAGAGAGACATTTCAACTATTTTCTCCAGAAGGTGATTAGGAAATGATATGTGAAAAATGTAAAGGAAAAATGAATTGGAGTATCGAAGGTGCTACTCAAGGATGGAGATGCCCTATGTGTGGGTGGAATATAATAACAACATACATTGAAGATATAGATAGAGATGAAACGGAATACAGTCTGTATATAAAAAATGTAACAGAAGTTGATGCAGAAAAAATAAAATTTGTTGCAAAAACAGCTAATGTTAATTTTGTTATTGCGAGGCAAATGCTTGAAAAAAGAGAAGCATGTATATTAAAAGCTAAGGCACCTAAGATTAAACCAGTAATTACAAAATTACAAGAATTGGGGATTGATTTTAATGTAAATCCTTCATTCAATTATTGAGAATGTCTTAAAGATAATTTGCAGATTGTAACTAATTAGTAATTAGTAAAAGCCAGCAAGGATAATCATAACGATTTTCTGCGGGCGAGATTTTACAATCCGGTGCTGGGAAGGTTTGTGCAGGAGGATGGGTACCGCGGGGACGGGCTGAATCTGTATGCGTACTGTAAGAATAATCCGGTGGTGTACTATGATCCGAGTGGGTACAAGGATAAACGTCAGACCCCATGCAAGGAAGAAACAAGTGTGGGGGAAAATGGTGCTGGAGAGAGTGGTAGTAAAACAGATGTTACTACAGGACTTGGATATGATGCAGGAGATACTCCAGTAAGAATAGATGGTGATTGGACTGAAAATGATATGAAACAAGCATTGTTAGGACATCCACCTAGAGGTTTAGGAAGTCCCGATATTCATCATGGTGGACAGATGCCAGGAGGTGCCCTGCATGAAGTACTACCAGGACAACACAGAAATAATCCAGCACTACACCCAAATACATACAACCAAGGCGTAACTCCTGAAATGAGAATGGAAGACAGGCAATTACATTGGTGGTATCGAGCAAGAGAACAGGGAGCAGATGAATTACTACCAGACTGGATATATGACTAGAGAGGATAAAATATGGACAGAATTAGTTTTCAAAACAAGGTTAGGGAGATGTCAGAAAAGAAACCCAGATTATTTGCCTTGGAGTCAGATGCCAAAGTAGATATTGAAAAGATTGAAGATGTCGAAAAATATTACGACATAATACTGCCAGACTCTTATAAAGATTTTGCAAGCCAATATGGAGGAGGATATTTTGGATTTATAGTAGTGTATTCATGTGACTGCAATGGCATGTTTTACATCAAGGATAATGTATTAAAAGAATGGGTTATAGAGAAGTCTTTTTTTCCAGTTGTCGATTTAGAAACAGGAGATTTCCTGGGATTTGAAATAGATGCTGGAATATGCAAAAGCAAAGTTACTTTGTATTCACATGAGGAAGAAGCATTACAGGGAATGCAAATGGATTTTTATGAGGCTTTATTAAAATATGGTTTAAAATGTGATGAATAAAATGTAATAATTTTGTAATATTTCTCTTGACGATCCAAAATCGCTCATGTTACAATGGCACTCAACAGGGGGTATAAGAGGGATGAAAAATCCCCTTAATTCCTAAATGGAAACAATCGAGGATGTTCTAATGGTGACAACCGTCATGGAGCATTCTCGATTTTTCTGTTATATGGCAAAACAAATAGAGTCTCATAAAGGCATAACAAATATCCGAACAGTAGAGAAAGTTATGCCACAACAGATTTCTTCCAACGGCTTTGCCGGTGGGTGTTTCCTGACTTATGCTGTCTTTGGCGGCATAAGCCCTTTAACCTGCACTATTTTCGACCCTACTTATTTTTGAGTTATCTTAAGAAATCACGTCTTTCACATTTCCCCAACAAGGCTAAAATTTTCCATTATGGGTAACTACCTCGACTTCGCTCTTAAAATCGCACACAGGGGCAACACAGGCTTTCACAGGGGTAAGAGAAAGTTGTTTTGTCTGTCTAAAAATTGAATTTGTGCATTATTACCGTTTTTCTTCTGTTTTTGGTCTATGGCATAAAGCCAATTCAGCCGCCAAATCGTCAAATTTCCCTCCAATTTTTCAAAAACAAAAATTTTGACTTGCAACCTTTTCTGTTCAGAGTTAACATCACACACCACAAAAGCAATTCGTAAGTCTTTTGTGACTCCTGCGTTCTGCAGGAAATATCCATCTTTATGAAAGTCAGCGGTATTTCTTTTGAAATACTTTGTGCCTGACCAGAAGTAGATAGACTTTACCACTCTTGCCGACCCAGTTGCAGAAGCGTAATTCTGGGACACTGGCTTAACAGTTGAGATTGCCACTATTTTGCCAAACATTGAGATTGGAGATGAGTGAGAATGACAAAAGAAGATTTTATCTATGTGGGTATCGACTTGCATAAGGAAACCCACACAGCAGTTATGATTGACTGCTACAACAACAAACTGGGAGAGATTACTTTTCCCAACAGACCAGCCGATTTTCCTAAGCTGGTAACAAAGGTTAAAAAATGTAATACTGATGCAAAAGAAGTAGTCTATGGTCTGGAGAATGCTTATGGTTACGGCAGAGCATTGGCGGTGTGGTTGATTGACAAGGGGTATCTGGTTAAGGATGTAAACACTGCTATCTCACATCGACAGGCAAAGCATCGAGGTGCCATGTACCGTAAGAGTGACAGTGATGATGCCAAAGCCATTGCCCTTGCAACTCTAAATATGCTTGATAAACTTCCAGATGCGTGTCCCAATGATGCGTACTGGTCACTTGGTCAGCTGGTGCATCGTAGAGATAATATCATGAAACAGAGAACCAGACTGGTAAATCAGTTGCATGAGCAGTTGCATATATCGTATCCGTCTTACAAGTCTTTTTTTAATGATATCAGCAGACCTACTGCGTTGTATTTCTGGGAGAATTATCCATCCAGAAAGTATCTGAAGGGTAAGTCTGTGGAAGATTTGCGTGAGGAACTTGTTCCTGTCAGCCATAATAAATGTTCCACCAAGACCTGCCAAGCTATCTTAGATGCGGTAGCTGGTGATAAAGTGAAAAATATTGACTATCAAGATGCCAGAGACATGGTGACACTTAGTATTGTCAGTGATTTACGGCACTATGATAGCCAGCTTACGGAAGTAGACAAGATGCTGGAACAGATGTATAAGATGCTTGGCTGCACGCTTACAACTATTCCCGGTGTAAATGTCATTACAGCAGTTAAGATTCTTGCAGAGACTGGTGATATCAAACGTTTTAGCAATGCCAATAAACTGGCACAGTTCGCAGGGATTGCACCACTTCATTTATCCTCCAGCGGTAAGGGGAAGGATGTAGCTACCAAGCAGGGAAACAGACGACTGCAGGCCACTATTTATTTTCTTGCAATCCAGATGGTGCAGCTATCCTCAAAAGGCACACCAAGAAATCCAGTAGTGCGAGCCTACTACGAGAAGCGTAAGGCAGAGGGAAAAACCAGCCAGCAGGCACTGATTTGCATTTCCAGACGATTAATCAGTATTATTTATGGAATGTTAAAGAACGGTACGGAGTATCGCATGCCGGTAGTGGAAAACGCTGGCGAAAATAGATAGTGAAAATGGCAAATATATGGTAGAATTTCAAGCAGATGCAAGAGTCGGCTTTGGGAAGTGTATTCATTTTTCAAAAGAGAGGCATCGGCTTGGATAATTATAAGAGTAAAGAGTCTCTGTCAAGAGTGGTAGTAATACTACTAGAAGACAAGCATTTAGAGAGGCAAAGGAAGCGGCAGGTATTCCAAAGTCAGCAGAATATAAAACTCACAAATTTGTATTTGATGGAACTTCAGAAAATAGAATTGTGTATGAATTTGATGTATGTGGAGAGAAGAAATACATTATAGAACATCCCTTTGATAAGATGGGACGTGGAAATCATTTTCACGGTGCAGATGACACGAAAGGAAGTCCCTTTAGCAAAGGTAGATATAATCAATACCCAGGACATTTTCCAGAAGATTTTAATGGGTTTAATTAGGAAATGGAGATATAAATGGATAAAGCAAGATTGGATGAAGTTAAAAGAAGAAATAAAATACTACAAGCTTGTAAAGAATGGGAAAATAATGGGATAAAGATTTCTATTAATGATTTTTATGACCTTCATACTACTTTACAACTACAGGAAAAAATAATTGCTAAGTTAGATGAATTAGATAGTCAGAAAAAGTATATTATTTGTAAAAATAAAGAGGAAATAGAAGATTTTTTGAACTATACAAATAAAGTAATATGTAAATCTATGAAATATGCTTTTTTTGTGGCAAATGCAACGAAGCTTGGAGCATTAAAATTGCAGGGAAATATTATTTCCAATAATATTGAATATGTAATAAGTAAATCGGAATTTTTAAATGGTGGATGCAGCATATTTATTTGTTCATGTGGCTTAGAAAATGGTGTATGTTTATGGAGAGGAGAGTATGATAGTAGAGTTTACTTTTGGCAGTAGCAGCTTATTTGTTAATAAACATAATGAAATTAATGACCAGCTATGCCAATTAATGTGTAGTTGGTCTGACGCATTATAATAATATAAAGCTGATTCCAAGGGGAGTAGTTTCAGCCCCCACTAAATGTTTTATTTTGATACTTCTAATGGATTAATAGTAAGAAAAAACAATACCGGGATGCCGTTTCAGGCAGTATCCATATGGCAGTGACTTCTGCAACCGTCTGACAGAGATAACAGACGGCATCAGACAGGTTAAGAACTATACCTATGATAACAGCGGAAATATGCTCTCAGATGGAGAAATGTCTTATCTCTATGACGGTTTCGGAAGGCTGGAGCAGGTGACTAAGGCAGACGGAAGCTTCCAGAAGAACCATTATGACGCAGAGGGACTGCGCGCAGAAATGGAAGAAAACGGACAACTGGTGAAATTCCTCTACAATGAGAACAGGGAGGCAGTAGCCGAAGAGGAGTCCGATGGCAATGTAATCCGCTATATCCGCAGACTGGGGCTGATCAGCTCTGACAGTGAGAAGGCGAAGACTTATTACCATTATGTATCTGATGAGCAGGGAAGCATCACCCACGTGATAAATGGTGAAGAGAAGGAAAGCGGGGAGCTTCCACAGGAGGATGTACAGTCACGTGTACTCAACCACTATGAATACGATGCATTCGGCAATACCATCAGATGTGAAGAACAGGTGCACAACCGCTTCCGCTATACGGGAGAGCAGTACGATCCTCTGACGGGACAGTATTACCTGAGGGCAAGATATTATAACCCTGTCAGTGCCAGATTCACACAGGAAGATACCTACTATGGTGACGGACTGAACCTGTATGCATACTGTAAGAATAATCCGGTGGTGTACTATGATCCGAGTGGGTACAAGGATAAACGTCAGACCCCATGCAAGGAAGAAACAAGTGTGGGGGAAAGTGGTGCTGGAGAGAGTGGTAGAACAACTATACCATCGCAACAACAGATGCAAGAACTGGTAATTATTATTATGGAATGAACAGAGGTGTACAGTTGAGTGGAGATACGCTTAATTTATCGCTAGAATCATGGTTGCCAGAAAGTTCTTTGAATCAATATCGATTAGGTAATTGTGCTGAAGTGGATGCTGTAAATCAAGCATTGAATTCGGGAGCAAATGCTTCTGATTTATATTTGTATACTATTAATACTAAAAACAATGTATCAAAACCGATGTGCGAAAATTGTATATATACATTTGGTGATAGAGTTGCAGATATGTTTTCTCATTAATTGGGAGGAAGAGGTAAATGGAAGAATTAAAAAATATATCAATTAGAGGCAGAATGGCATATTTAATAAGCTCATTTGAAAACGTATTGTTGCATTATAACTGCAATAAAGAAGAATGGAGGTGGCTGTTAGAAAAATTATGGTCATATACGAAGATTCAATACATTGATGATTGGATGTACGAACTTGCGGAATATATGCCTAATAGTATATTAGAAGATACTATGGAGGATGCGGAATATATTACAGAAGAAGAATTCAAATATCTGCATAGATTGTATAGCAACTCTAATCAAGAAATACATTTGTTTTTAAAAATAATATTCGAATGTGGAACATGTGAACTATATTCTAAATTATGTGATCATAGTATCAATACATTAAAAAAAATAGAGCAAGCAGTTGATATTATGAAAAAAAATAATGTTGATTTAGTTGATATTAAGCCTTTTGAGAAATATTCGTTTAATGAGTGTAGTGGATGGGGAAATTGTTTCGAGAATAACAAATTATCAAAATTTATTTAATTATGTCTCCACATAAGGACGCCCACTACCGAAAACCGACCCCACGGTCTTTAAATTAATCGGAATGGCTCTCACCGAAGGTGCTGTAATTCATGTAGATTAATTTGAAGACCCTAGGGCGAAATTTGCCATCTGGGTGTACATAAGGACATCTGAAATCAAAACTAAATATTTAGTTCCAATAAGCTGATATTAACGCACTACTTTCAAAACAATTTTTTGTTGCGAAAGAGGTGCGTTTTTATGCGTGTAAGAAAAATGAATCAAGTTGACGTGAAACTACATGATTTAACCAAAGTAAAATTGAAAAAATATCGGCTGAATTGGGAAGAAACAGGGAATCCGGTGCCGAGGATCCGAAACTGGATGGAGAGACTGGATTATCAGGCAGTTCAAAGAAGAGAATTGGCGAAGTTACTGGAGCGAACCATTCTTTTTTTGGAAGAAAATCAGGATACACTGTTTTCTGATGTGATAGAAAAACCGTTTTTGCTGGTGTCAAAAATGTTTTGGGATGTATC
>ERZ1106941.2620-NODE-2620-length-12777-cov-4.403474_pt1 | contig 12777 bp, 9 predicted proteins | sample MGYA00403670_ERZ1106941 | MGnify/ENA primary metagenome ERZ1106941 (study PRJEB35170, sample SAMEA104062400) | human gut metagenome | biome: human gut; feature: human-associated habitat; material: faeces | place: Denmark | collected 2012-06-04 ...
CCAGTAACCCTTCATCACCTGAGGACCCTTGATGAGGAGTTCATCGAGCTCACCCAACTTCACTTGCGTATCGGGGAGCGGATGACCCACGCAGAGTGGGTGATTGTTTTCTTTGCGGGTAAAGCAAAGAATGGGGGAGGTTTCCGTCAAACCATAGCCTTGATGCACAGGAAGTTCCATAGCGCAGAAGAATTTTGAGATATCGTAATTGAGCGCAGCACCCCCGGCGATTGCGACGCGAATGCGACCCCCAAAGGTGTTTAACACTTTGGCGCCCAAGCCCGCCTGTACGCTTGGCCAATTGATTTCATTGTCGTGCGTGGAATCGCCTTCAATTGGAAGATCGTTTTTCGCGCAGAAACGACGCCAGCCCACAGCCACAGCCTTTTTCGCAAAGAGTTCAGCTTCTTCCCCAGCGCGACGAATTTCCGTTTGCAAGTGCTGATAGACCATTTCAAAGACGCGCGGCACGAGCGCAACCACGGTAGGTTTGACATCGTGGAAGTCGTTCAAAATCTGTGCCACACCACGAGAGAAAGCCATAGTGGAACCATTGGCCAAACTGTTGTAGTGCGTCACCGTGCGCTCGAAGGTGTGCGAGAAGGGCAAGAAACTCAAGAAAACATCGTTTTCCGAGAAGTCAAAAACGCCATTAATTTGCTGAATATTCGCCGCGATATTGCTGTGCGTAATCATCACCCCCTTTGGGCGACCCGTGGTCCCTGAGGTGTAGATTAATTCGCACAAATCGTCTGGTGTGGGACCCGCGGGAAGCTCGCTCTCTGCAATTGCATTCGCTTTCAAGAGCCACTTTTCGATATCCATCACCTGCACTTTATGATCAAACACTTGGTGCACAGTATCTTCAGGGATCACTTCGTTGATGATCACCACAGTATCGAGCTCATCGAGCGACAAGCGGCTATCTTCCGCTGCCTTCACGATGGCGTTCCAACGGGCAAGCGAAGTGGTAATCAAAAAGCGTGCATCCGAGTCGTGCAAGATGTAGGCAGAGGAGCCCGGGGTGTCAATGGCGTGCAAGGGCACTGGCACCAAGGCGTTCGCCATCGCAGACTGGTCAAACGTTACCGCATCAATGCAATTCGTGAGCAACATCGCTACACGATCGCCATGGCGATAGCCAAGCGCGTGGAAAGCACGACGCCAGCGGAGCACTCGCTCACCATATTCCTTCCAGGAGAGCGAAATCCAAGTATTTTCGTCGTAATCGAACTGACGGAACGCTTCACGCTCTGGCCAAGTTGCCACGGCGTGCACAAGCATTTCAGGAATCGTTTTAAAGTCGTCGATAAAACTGTTAGACGCAGAGTAAGTCACGAGACAATCATCCAGCAGAAAGAGAGGAAAAGAGATTTAGTCATTTTGACTGAATTTAATGTGTTAACGAAGCCTAGAAAAGAGGGAATCGTTTCTAAAAGCAACGCGCGCACGAGTTTCAGCAAGATGTAACGCTCGCTCACGGAGCAGCGCTTTGTGGCGTTAGTTTATCGCAAAAGTGGAGCAAAAAACGATGGAAAAAACCTCGATTTTTGCTCCACTTTTTTGTCGTGAAAAAGCGTTGAGGAATTAGGCCTCAGAAGGCGCCTTCATCACGATGTCGTAAAGCGCTTCAATTTCGTCGGAGTAGCGTTGACGAATCACATTACGCTTAATCTTGAGCGTTGGTGTAAGAAGCCCATTGTCGATACTCCACGGTTCGCGCAAAAGTGCAACCTGACGAGGAATACCGTAGTTGGGGAAGCTATTAGTGGCGGCCTTCAAGCGACGAAGAGCAGCACGCTTGGCTTCAGGGTTCTTGAGCGAGGCATCATCCTCAGGATCAAGCCCCAACGTCTTACAAAGACGAGCCCATTCATCGGGGTTCACCACAACAAGCGCTGTGATAAAGGGACGGTTATCCCCCAAGACCATCGCTTGTTGGAAGAGGCCTTCGGATTCAATTGCGGCTTCAAGGTCAGAGGGTGGCACTTTTTCGCCCGTCGAAGTGACGATGATTTCCTTAATACGACCCGTGATGCGGATATGCCCATCAGGGTAGATGCTCACCACGTCCCCAGTCTTTAACCAACCGTCAGCCGTGAAGATTTCTTGTGTCGCATCGGGGCGATTCCAGTAACCCTGCATGATCGAGGGACCACGCACTTGGAGTTCATCGTTTTCGCCTAAGCGCACTTCTAAATTAGGAAGCGCTGGACCCACCGTATTGGGGTGGTTATTGCCCTCTTTGTTAACGGCAATAATGGGGCTCGTTTCCGTCATTCCATAACCCTGGAAAATCTTCACACCAAGCCCTAAGAAAACCTTAGCCACGGTGACATTTAAGGCAGCGCCACCCGAAATAAAGAGGTGGATACGGTCGCCAAAAACGTTACGCAAGGGTTTGCCGACTTTCTTATCTAGGAAACCGGCGACGACTGGGTCGAGCCAAGCGCGAGAAGAGGGTTCCACAGGAAGACCATTTTCTCGGCAAAAGCGTCGCCAACCCACTTCGACTGCCCAATTGAAGAGGTAATTGACGAAGGCGGACTTCTTCGCAAGACCATCACGGATCTTGCCGTAAATCATTTCGTAAACACGCGGCACCGACATCAAGACGGTCGGGCGAATGAACTTCAAATCTTCCTGCAAACGAGCAATCGAACGGTTAAAGCCCACGGTAAAGCCAAGAGCAAGGCTCAAGTAGTAGGTCGTAGTGCGTTCAAACGTGTGCGAGAAAGGTAAGAAAGAGAGCATCGTTTCATGCTCGTAGGGCATCAAATTGCAGAGAACGCCACGGATATTCGAGAGAATATTGCGGTGCGTGAGTATCACGCCCTTGGGATTCCCTGTGGTGCCCGAGGTATAAACGAGCGCAGCCAAGTCTGTGGGCTTAGGCGCCACGGTGGGTAACTCCGAGCCTTTCCCTTTTTCCAGGAAGGTCTTGAGCGACATCACGGGGATATCAGCTTCCAGGTCGTCCACATTCTCATCGTCCGTGATCACCACGAGTTCGAGCGCAGGCGTTGCTCCTAAATCGCGAATCTGCTTCCACTTGAGAAGCTTATTGGTCACTAAAACTTTAGAGCTACTGTCGTTCAAAATGAAAGCAGAAGACTTTGGCGTATCAATGGCGTGCAAGGGCACGGGGACCAACACGTTACTTAACGCGGATTGATCGAAAAAGACAGCTTCTGGACAGTTAGGCAAGAGCATGGCCACGCGGTCGCCTGGCTGCAAACTCTTGTGTGCGGCAAAGGCATGACGCCATTCATGCACGATGTCGTAGACGTCTTTAAACGTTAAGTCCTTCCAGGTCTGAGCGGCATTATCAAAGTATTTATAAGCCACAGCATCTGGACGCTTAGTGAGGTGCTGCGTCAACAGTTCTGGCAGAGTGCTAAGTAATTCGAGAGCTTTCACCTGCTCTTTAGCAGTCGTTTGCGATGTCGAACTCACTGTGAAATTCCTGAGGAAGTTATATAAAGAAGAGGGAAGAAAAAACAGTCGACTTTTCCCTCATGTTGGCTACCATTTTAGGCAAAAGTACTCAGTATGCCCAAGAAAAATAGCCGATAGACGAGTTCTCTGCCAATCTATGGGATAAAGGTCATCCAAGTAGATGATGTCGAACGGGATTTTGGAGGCGAAAAATTATACGTAAATATACGTAGAAAAATCATCCAAAAAGCCCAATTTTGTCATTCGAAAATGCACTATTTTGGTGCGTCTTAAGAAGCAAAAGACGCCGAAAAGGGTGATTTTCCTCAGGAAATAGGGCATTTTGCGTATTTCCCTTTTTTAGGCAAAGTTGTGTAACATGAACTTGCAGCTCAAAGAAAATATGCGTTGCTCCTCAAACGCTAAGAGATGGTGGTTGGTCCTGCGTTATCTCTATGCTGCTCAAAGAAGGTCAGTCGGTTGAAAAAAGGGCATCCGATTGGCCTTCTTAGTTTTTGGGCTTCCTAAACCCATCAAAAGGCTCTAGATGCGCCACTCAACGTTAAGACCAGGGCGCTGTCCCCTCAGTCGTTTTCCTTCAATATTCTTCCCTCAGAAGCGTCTTTCTCTTCGTGGAACGCTTTACGCTATGAGGTGTCTCTTTTGCTGGCGCCTTTTACTTTCCTTTCTTTTGCGCCCAATTTTCTTCTCTATATACGCGTTTTTGAGCCCTCTGGCGAAGTTTTTTTTTGAGAAGGACGTTTTCTTTGAGGATAAAAAGAAAAAGCGCTCAGAAACTTTTCAGAAGCAACAGGAAAATGTTTCGAAAAAAGGTTCTATTTGAGAATTAATCTCGTTTGGGAGTCCTCCTCCCTGACAAAAACTCCGAGCGAACAAAGAGTTGTGTTGTTAAAAAGTCCGAAAAAATTGACGTGAGTCAACAAACCTTCACTTGAAAAAGCCTGTTTTTCGCTTGTTTTCTTCCTAAAAGGCCATTTTTAGAGTTCAAAAAAGGTTGAGAAAAATTAAGTGTATATACGTATTTTTTGATCATTTTTTACTTAACAAAGGTCGATTTTTTTTCTTTCTCGAAATGTCACCTTGGAGGAATCACGACTGAGAGAGGAGTCTTAGAAGATGACGAAAATGCCACGAGAATAAAAGCACTACTTTTGGAGGAGGAGGGCGTAAGGGTAAATTCCCCCATTATGCGAGTATCATTCAGAGTCTATGTTTGTTATAGTCAAATTACTGAACATCACAAGAGTTTGTGGTTTTTAAGGTAGTCAGACTCAATATTTAGTGTTTTAGATTTTAGAAAGGGGAGAAGTATGGACCATCCAGCACCAGGCGCCGTTAAACAAATTTTGAAGCGTGACGGCACAATTAAACCGTTCGATCCCCAGAAAATTGTCTTGGCGATCGCTAAGGCAGGGAAAGCCACTGGAGAGCTCGGCATGGCGCGTGCTCAAGAGATGGTGGATTTTCTCGTTCTCCCTCGCTTAACGGATAAAAACGTTGAAACGCTGCACATCGAAGAAGTGCAGGACGCAGTCGAGCATGCTCTCTTTGAAGCGGGTTACTTCACCACGCTTCGCGCCTATATTGTCTATCGCGAAAGTCGTGCCAAAGCGCGTGATGCGAAAAAGAGCTGGATTAACGTTGAACAGTCGATTAACGAATATTTGGATCAACTTGACTGGCGTGTGAACGCTAACGCGAACCAAGGCTACTCCTTGGGTGGCTTGATTTTGAACGTCTCTGGTAAGGTCGTGGCCAATTATTGGCTCAACTACATCTATCCTCCAGAAATTGGTCAAGCACACCGTCAGGCCGATATTCATATTCATGACTTGGATATGCTTTCGGGTTACTGCGCGGGCTGGAGCTTGCGTACGCTCTTAAACGAAGGGCTCAATGGCGTAGCAGGTAAAGTAGAAGCAGGTGCTCCAAAGCATCTCACCTCGGCCACGGGTCAGATCGTGAATTTCTTGGGCACAATGCAAAACGAATGGGCAGGCGCTCAGGCCTTCTCCTCTTTTGATACGTACCTGGCTCCCTTTATCCGTAAAGATAACCTTCCCTATGAAGAAGTAAAGCAGAGCATTCAAGAGTTGATTTATAACTTGAATGTGCCTTCTCGTTGGGGGACGCAGACGCCCTTTACGAACCTCACGTTTGACTGGACCTGCCCGGAAGACTTGCGCGATCAGCATCCGTTGATTGGTGGTGAACCCCAATCCTTTACTTATGGGGAATTGCAGGCCGAAATGGATATGATCAACCGTGCCTACATTGAAGTGATGCTTCAGGGCGACGCGAAAGGGCGTGTCTTTACGTTCCCAATTCCGACCTATAACATCACGCCGGACTTTGATTGGGATAGCCCCAATGCGATGCTCCTCTTTGATATGACGGCGCGCTATGGGCTTCCATACTTCCAGAACTTTATCAATTCGGAATTAAAGCCCAACATGATCCGCTCGATGTGCTGCCGCTTGCAGCTTGATTTGCGCGAACTCTTAAAGCGCGGCAACGGGCTCTTTGGTTCGGCTGAGCAGACGGGGTCTTTGGGTGTGGTGACGGTGAACTGCGCTCGCTTGGGTTACCTCTTCAAAGGCAACGAAGCTAAGCTCTTCGATCGCTTAGACCAGTTGCTTGATCTGGCGAAAGAAAGCCTTGAAATTAAGCGTAAAGTCATTCAGCGCCATATCGATCAGGGACTCTTCCCCTATACAAAGCGCTATTTGGGCACCCTTCGCAACCACTTCTCCACCGTGGGCGTGAATGGTATCAATGAGATGATTCGTAATTTCACCAACGGCACCGACGATATCACAACGGAATTTGGTCATAACTTTGCACTTCGCTTGCTTGACCATGTGCGTGAACGCTTGGTGCAGTTCCAGGAAGAAACGGACCATATGTACAACCTCGAAGCGACACCAGCCGAAGGGACAACCTATCGCTTCGCAAAGGAAGACAAGAAGCGCTTCCCGGATATTTTGCAGGCTGGTACGAAAGATCACCCGTACTACACCAACTCTTCGCAGTTGCCAGTGAACTTTACGGACGATCCGTTTGAAGCGCTTGAACGCCAAGACGACTTGCAGCGCAAGTATACGGGTGGTACGGTGCTTCACCTTTACATGAACGAAACGGTGTCTTCGGCTGAAGCCTGTCGTGATTTGGTGCGCCGTGCGTTGACGCTCTTCCGCTTACCCTATATCACGATTACCCCGACGTTCTCGATTTGTCCCAAGCATGGCTATCTGCCGGGACGCCACGACTTCTGCCCGAAGTGTGATGCTGAATTGATGGCCAAAAAACGTGCTGCGCTCACCCCTGGTGGGGCAGAAGCCTAACAACACAGACAATCAACCGATTCTTTTTCTCTAGGAGTATTTGCTATGACAGAAAAGACCGTCGACCAAGAAGTCCAATTGAAAGACTCTGAACGTCAACCTTGTGAAGTTTGGACCCGCGTGATGGGTTACCATCGCCCCGTGCAGTCCTTTAACACTGGGAAGAAGGGTGAATTTGAAGAACGCGTCTGCTTTACTGAAAAGAGCGCCGAGGCTCATCAGGATTCTGCTAAGTAATGACGTTTGTCACTCACACTGATCCCAGCAATTGTTCTTCCGAGGGGGCGAAGGCGCCCCCAGCAGAGACACTTAAAATTGCTGGGATTACTCCCTTTACTTCGATCGACTATCCAGGGCTCTTGAGCGCTGTTGTGTTTGTACAGGGTTGCCCCTGTAAGTGCTGCTACTGCCAAAATGATTGGATGCAGCCACGCACGATTCCCATTGCGAGCGTTAGAGAGACTTGGACAGATGTGGTGCATCTTCTGCAGAAGCGTCGCGGTCTACTCGACGGCGTGGTCTTCTCTGGCGGTGAGCCGGTGATCGATCCTGCGCTACCCGCAGCGGCAGCGTGGGCGAAGTCGCTTGGCTACAAAGTGGGGCTACATACCTCGGGCGTTTATCCCGCACGACTCAAAGCACTCTTACCTGTGCTCGATTGGGTGGGACTCGATGTGAAAGCGCCGCCCCAGAATCCAGCGCTCTACGATGAAATCACACGTTTAAAGAAAAGTGCGGCGCTTTTTGAAGAAAGTTTTGAAGCGATTCGCGAAGCAGGCGTTGCCGTGGAATATCGCACTACGGCGCATCCTGACTATTTAAGTGAAGCGGATTTAGAAGCGCTCGCGAGCTACTTGGCGCAAAAAGGGGCAGAAGCTTGGGTCTTACAGATTTATCGTCGTCCGATGCGAGGCAAGGTGAATCTTTACCCACCCGTGCCAGAGGATTGGCCAAGTGATGCTTTTGTGGCAACGCAAAAAGCGCGATTTAAGCACTTTTTGATTCGCCGAGGCTAGTGCCTCTCAAAGGGCGAGAGTACAAAAAAGCGCGTTTAAAAAACGCGCTTTTTTTCATCAACACGCACTAGCCGAGAGAGTAGCCGTGTTTTCTCCTAAAAGGATGAGAGCAAGTCAGACAAGACCGCAATTAGTCTTGATCTTCCAGGGTGTCCGCACCAGCGTTCACGATTTCCTTGAAGTAGGAACCCGCGATAAAGCGAGGCTTACGCGTAGCGGGAATCTGAATAGAATCTCCAGTCGTGGGATTGCGGCCCGTGCGCGGTGCGCAGTCCACGGCCTTAAAGGTACCGAAACCGATCAACGTGACAGGCACGCCAAGCGTGACGGAAGACATAATTTCTTCGAAAATCGTCACAACGATTCTGTCAGCCTCAGCTTTAGAGATACCATGCTTGTTGGCGACACGTTCAACAAGTTCTAGTCTGTTCATAATGAGCTCCGAAAGGTTGTTCCTTCCACGGTCTGGAGGAACGCAAATAAAACATGCCCAGGGACTCTCCGCACTGGGTGGAGCACGGAGAGCGGTGTGCATGGATGACGCCTTTGACGAGGGAACGGGGCAGCACCGAAACACACCTACTAGTTTTGCTTCAACCCAGCCGATCGCATTGACGACCGCTAACAGTTGTTTAAACCGTCCCGACAGTGAGAAGTAGAGGCCTCTACCTCATAGGACGGTGGAGCGTTGTGCTCAACGTGAACAAATACTCCTTTCTATGTAAGGTATTGTACAGTTCCTATCACCTTTTGTGAGAGAAGTAATAACCCTAAAACCTATACTAAAGTCAAGAGTTGTTGAATTATTACTTTTCAAATATTGTCACGATGGAAAGTTTCTCATGTGGCGCAAGGAATAGCAAGATTTATTAGTGTAAATACTATACTCATAAAGAAATATGATACAAGGTAAAAAGCACTCCAAAAGGAGAAGTTTTGGAAGGTTTGTTTACAAATAGATTAGGGTAAACACTTGTCAAATCGGCTTTTTTGAGAGAAAATGACCTCACAGACATAGAAGGTAGGGTGCAAATGAGGGTTTCCTCGCACTGCTCCTTTGGTGGTATTTTCGAGCTAGGTTTTATTCCTAGCTCTTTTTTTTGCGCAAAAAATCTCTGTGCGAGAAAGAAATCAAAATAGTTAATGTGAAAAGCGCGCAAAAAAGGAGCATTTTGTGCGTGATCGAAAAAATTCGGCCTTAGCGGGTTTCTCGAGGAATGAGCGTTTCAATAAGACGCTTTGAATCGGTTGTCGTCTTGAGAAAATGCACAGCGCGGCGTTTTTCTCGATAAGAGAGGAGGGGCTCTAAGCTCTGGCGCGTCAGCGCTGCCGTGCTATTGCCACCGCGCTCGGCGTAAAGAGCCAGAATATACGCATTAAATCGGTTAATAGGGAGAATATTCCCTGCTAAGAAAAAGCCCGCTAGGGTGGCAATGGCTAATAGGTTGCCTCCTTCTGCGGCGCGGCAAGTCCAGCGAAGAGACTCTCTTAAGTTCACCCCATCCCCTTGCCCCGACCAATATTGCAGACCCAGACGAAACTGCGCTTCAAGCGTGCCCGTGAGAGCAGACTCTTTGAGCCAGTATTGCCCTTGCTTTTGTTCGCTTTGAGGCTTGTCGTGATGCTTTAAGAGGCGCGAGAGTTCAAACTGCGCCAGAGAGTCGCCAAGTTGCGCAGCTTTTTCTAGCCAGTACTGACCGAGCTTTTTGTCAGCAGCAACGCCTCGCCCTTTTACATAGGCAAGTCCTGCTAAGCGGGCGCTTTCTCCTTCTCCAGCGGCGCCAGAGAGCCGATACCAGTAAAGAGCCTTAGTGGGATTCTCTTCGCGCCCAAGGCCTTGATCGTAGAGTCTCGCGAGAAGCGTCTGAGAGGGAAGATGCCCCAGCGTGGCGGCGCGCTCAATCAAGTCGGCGCCAGCGCTTAAATCTTGCGCGAGTCCTTGGCCACGCAAAGTGAGTAGCCCCATCAAATAGAGCCCTTCTACGTGATTCGCTTCAAGTGTGGGGCGCAAAAGGGCGAGTACTCGGCGGTTGACTCGCGGTTCATCTGGATTTTGTAAGAGGTGCAGCGCGTAGCGGCAACGCGCATCGAGGTCACCCTTTTGGGCGAGCTCGGCAATGCGTTTGAGTTCTGCGAGCGCTTCTTCGCCAGAGAGAGGACGTTGACGCACGACGCCTCCCAACAAATCCACCACCCCACCTTGGGTGAAAGATTGTTGAGGAAGCGGAAAACGAGCGTCGGGCGTCTTAGGCATGCTTTAAGGTTTGTCAGAGTTAGGCGTTTGAGAAGGAGCGGGCTCAACGACCGTCTTGCCCGTGTCAGCATCACGGCGAATAATGACCGCCTCACCCGTACTGCTTGGGGATTTGGACTCATTCCAAATCGAAATCGCGAGCCCAATTGAGACCGTAGTCATCATATAGAGTACCCAGCTCAAACCTGCAATAACGATGGGGCGTCCCAAGGGCTTAGCCTCCCACTTGTCTCCATAAGCCTCTTTCACATAACGAATCTGTTTCATCCCCGAGGAAAGAAACCACACTAACCACACTACTAAGAGAAAGTAGGGGCCAGAGTACTTCATCAGCGGTTCATCGACAAAAATCGTCTGCATCACGACGTAGAGTACCACCAACCAAATGGTGGTTCTCACCCACATACTGGAGAGACGAGCAAACGTTTTTTCGCCGAGTGCTTCCCAGTTTTTCGATTGCAAATAGCCGCCGAAAATCGGCGTAAACAGAAAACTCAAGAAAACAACCTTGAGAGGAGAGTAAAGCGCAGGAGCGGTTTTTTTAGAATTTGGCATAAAGAAAAATCTTTTCAGTCAACTAAATGCGCAGTGAAGACGTGTTCACTGAAGCGTTGCTCCCGATTGTAGCGCGAGAGAAGCGAAAGTTTGTTTTTGAAAAGAGAAAAACCGTCAGAAGAGAAGGGGTTTTTGCTTCTTTTTCGCCATTTCTAGCTTGAAAAGTGCCTTTAGCGCTTTTCAGCGCGCTACTGAGCAAGTAGACTAGAACGAAGTATTCCAGCGAAAAGATTGGTTCAACTCTATGAAAAATCCCTCGACTACCTCACCTCGCTTACGGATGGCTGGGTTGACTGCTTTAATTTCCCTTCTCTTTGTGAGCGGGTGCGCTTTTTGGAGCAAAGGCGAGCCCAAAACGAACCCCTATGCTAATGCTTATCAAGTTTATGAGTCTCCGTGCGTGATTCCCGTGGGAGAGCATTCTCCGACGCTTGATGTGATGCTTTTGAATGCAATGAAGGACCGCGGGCTTAAGCCGCAACTCGTAGAAGAAAAGGATGCAGAACGCATTAAAGCTTGTCGCATTACCGTGCGCTTTACTGTGGAAGGGGGCAATAATTTCACGCAGGGCGTTGAAAGCATGTCGCTTTTTTACCGTGACCACAAGAGTGGGGAAACTTACTGGGTTGGTATGGGCAAACAAAGCCGCTTTGCGATGCCAGAATTGATGACGCCAGCGGGCACCAATAGCGACCCGCAAGTCTTTATTCGCCAATTGGTTGAGCGCCTCTTCCCAGAGCGTCTCGTGCTCGAATAAGGAAGGCAAAACACCGTGCGCCGTGGTTTAGAACAATTAAACCCGGCGCAAAATTTTTGTAAAGTTTTCTCGAAAACCCAACATAGATCAAACTTTTTCTAATAAGTGCTTCCTCCTAATACTTTAGAACTAGATATTATGGGCGGAAATCTATACAATAAGTCGTATCAGGTGATTGCAAAGATGGCCTGTGCGAACGACTACAGGCAGATCCGTTCGCAGGGCGATATGCTTACTGTTTCGTTGGGGAATGAGAACAGTAACTCCACGGTATCGCTCATGTGTTGAAGTTGCTAGATAAGTATGTCGGGGGACGAACTTATCACGGATAACGTCAACAATAACGGTCGAGAAAGTTCAGGAGAACAAATCGAGAGAACGACCGTTGACCAACCACAAGAGGGGGAGTACTTTCGAGTACCTCCCTCTCTCTTTCTCTAGCATTTTCTTTTTTCTTCTTAGAGAAGCTTTCCTGAGACGAAGATCCTATTGCTGCGATCAATAGGAAAGTCATACTTTGGTCTATCTTCTTAGCATTGTCCTTGTTAGAATAGGATAAAACCCTAATGAAATAACAGTGAAGAAACTTAGCGCTTTTCGCCCGTTTGTCGCGACTAGCGCTTTTGTTCGTGGTGGAATGTTGGAACCATGGAAGAAAAACAAGAACAATCCCAATCCTGGAAGATCGTTCTGGTCATTTTGACCAGTTGTGCGGTCTTGATGGCGGTGAGCTACACCATGCTCATCCCATTTTTGCCAGTCTATTTAACGGAAGAATTGCACGTTTCTCCAGATAACGCCAAGCTCTGGAGTGGCATCATCTTTTCGATTAGCTTCCTGATCTCGGGCATTATGGCCCCGATCTGGGGAGCGATTGCAGACAAGAAATCTCGAAAATTAATGGCAGTGCGTGCCGCGATTTTGCTCGCCGTCTCCTATGGTTTAGGCGGCATCGTGCAAAACGAGTGGCAGCTCTTTTTCATGCGCGCATTCCAAGGCTTTGCCGCTGGGCTCTGGCCCGCTTGCTTAGCCTTGATGGCAAGTTATGCCCCGCAAAATCGTCTGGGCTTTTGCATGAGTATTATGCAGGGTGCAATGACCGCAGGCGGCGTTTTGGGCCCCTTGGCAGGCGGGACGCTCGCGCATTGGTTTGGTATGCGCATGACGTTCTTCTTGGGCGCAGCCTTCCTCTTTATGATCACCATTATTTTGATGATCTACATTAAGGACCCTGCGAAGAAGGCCGCTCCTAAGGCCAGTACGGATAAGTCGAAAAAGCGCGGCTCGCTGCTCAAAAACCCTGTAGTGCGTCGTATGTTGCTCGCCGCGGGCGTGGCCCAGTTGAGTATTCTGCTCGTGCAGCCCATTATGCCCATGTACATTGAAGAGCTC
>ERZ1106941.2623-NODE-2623-length-12760-cov-2.882409_pt1 | contig 12760 bp, 10 predicted proteins | sample MGYA00403670_ERZ1106941 | MGnify/ENA primary metagenome ERZ1106941 (study PRJEB35170, sample SAMEA104062400) | human gut metagenome | biome: human gut; feature: human-associated habitat; material: faeces | place: Denmark | collected 2012-06-04 ...
TCGCTACTGCCTCCGGATCCTTGCCATACTCTGCTGCATAGCCTTCCGGTACATCGATATTCATCTTGCCATAGCATTCCGTATTATGTGAACTATCACCGTTCATCTCGCTAATGCTTCCCAAAGACTCATCAATATCAAAAGATACGGTCGGAATACTTTCCTGCACGAACTGGATAGAACGCAGCAGCACGCTTGTCTTTTTGTCTGCTGCCGTTGTCTCATCCTGAAGCTGAACACGTACCTTATGTTTACCGGTCAGTTTCTCATTCTCTGCAAATTCATAGCTGTAAACTTTGGTCCTTGTCCAATTGTCTGTCTTTGGCTGATTTGGAATTCGCACTCTCACAGTTGGTGTGACAGCATCATCCAAATACACTTCCATATAGGTCTTTGTCGCTTTCTTAGCCAATGCATCGATCTGGATACGCTGCACCTTGTGCCAAAATCCAATGTGTTCTTTAATGTAATAGCCGCTCCGGATACCACCTTATTCTTACCGGTGAGTAACAAGTTATCGGCTGCTGTTTCAGTGTCAAATGTAATCCCCTCTGTTGTACAAGAAAGCCCCCCCTCCTCATACAGTTCTGCAAACTTCTGTGCCTTAAAATCCGCTGATATCGTTTTCAACGCTGTTTTCGAAACCGATTTCTTATTTGTGTCCCTCTCTGCTGTCTGATTGACTTGCTTTTCTACGCGAGTTTCAGCTTTTGCTCCTACCGTACCCGGAACCAAGCTAAAAATCATGGCTGCAGAAAGTACTAAGCTTGTCAATTGTTTGTGACGCTTCTTAAATTTCTCCATATGCTTCCTCCATTTCTTAATAATATACACTCAAGATTCTGAGAGTACATAATGCAGTGCTGATATCCTATGCCGGTTATTTTGAATAGGACTCTTCCCCCTTCGTAAACCAGCGTCACCCATCAGGCGACAAAACATGTTAGCACCATTTTCCCTACGTTTACATTGTAACACAACCCCAAATTCTAATAAATGACATTTTTATTACAATGACATATTTTTGCCACAATTTTATCAAATTTTTGTCAAATTGCAACGCATTTGTCATTTCAAAAATTGTCATGCATCTCTTGTTCTGCTATACTTGAGATAATACGCGTTAAGGGAGGGCGTATCACGGAAAAGCATTTACAGAGAGCAAGAGAAAGGATTGAAAATTTTTATGAAATTAGAAAAGTTAAACAAAAAAGCATTATACTGCATGTATTTGGTCACCTCTATCGTTTGTGTGGTCATTGCCGCCGTTCTGGGAGTCATTGTCTTCTTTACCAGAACTGAAGCTTTCACTTCCAATAAAACAGTCATTGGATGGGTTACTATCATCTGTGCCATTATTATGATACTCGAGATCATTGAAACGATCGTATCCCCACTTTTTCGCTACCAGCGTTATGCTTACGGATTGACCGATGAAGAAGTACAGATCAAGGAAGGCTACCTCTTCTTAACACATACGATCGTGCCGATCAGCCGCCTTCATAAAATCGAAATTTCTTCCGGTCCGCTTGACCGCCTGTTTGGCCTTGCCAAAGTTGAAATCACTACTGCCGGCGGAGACGTAACGATCAAATTTCTTGAAAAAGATAAAGCAGAACATATTGCTGACAGCTTGAAACAGCGCATTAACGAAATCGTAGAGGAGGAACGTGCTAATGGACAATAAGTTTCGAAATCACCCGTCTCTAATGTTAGAGCAGCTTGGTGTATTCGGTGTCATTATTATCACATTTTTAATATCCTCCTTGGATGATCTTGACGAAATACTGGGCGATATCAAAAATTCTGATAGCACCACACTGCTTATCATCATATTAGTAATCCTTGCCGTGATCCTATTTCGACTGGCAGTTAACACCATTGTTTGGTATAAGACTTGGATCACGGTAGATGAAACCAGTATCACGATTACGAAAAATACCATTTTTCGTTCTGTAAATACGATTGGCCTGCGCAATATTTCCAATATCAACATCGAGCGTAATCTATTGGAACGCATTCTCGGCACCAGTACGGTTAAGATCGATACCGAAAGCCGAAGTACCGCCGATACTACAGACGTCACCATTTTGCTTCGCAAAGACAAAGCCGAGGCACTTAGAGAGAGACTCTTAGCGGGGGCAACCGCTGCCAAACATACGCAAACTATAGCTGCCAACGAACAGCTTGATGGAACCGCAGGGGCTGCTGCTTCTGTCCCAAATAACGGTCAGACGAGCGATCCTACTTCCGTCCAAAACGACGGTCAGATAAGTGATCCTACTTCTGTCCCAAATAACGATCAGATAAGCAGAGCCACTTCCGTCCAAAATAGTGGGCAGATGAGTACTGTTTCTTCTGTCCCAGATAACGGACAAGTAACCTCAGCAAATGCTGCTCCAAACAGCAGACAGGTATTATCCGAAGTAGCTTACAATACCAAGCAAGTGCTTACCCACTGTGTTTACAGTGCTTCTATTATAAGTCTGCTCGTATGCCTTGCCGCTCTGATCGCCATTATTGCTTTTTTCTTAAAAATGGTTGTTTTCGGCGATCACAGCATCGGTTCCTTGATCCAAATGATCCCAACTGCATTAGGTGGAATCGTTGTCATTGGCTCCTTTGTCTATGCAGCACTGCGTAGTCTGATCGGTGATTTCTTCCGCTATTACAGCTTCCGGATCAAACGTATGCCGGATCATCTGCATATGGAATTTGGTCTGTTCAAACGCACCAGCTATGAAATTCCAATCAAACGCATCAGTTCGATCATCGTACAGCGTCCGGTATTTAGCCGTATTTCAAAGCGATGCTTTGTCGATATTATAAATATCGGTATGGGCGATGAAAAAGAAGAAAACACGCGTTTACTACTCTCTATCCCAGAGAAACACTTACCCGAATTACTGCATCGTCTGCTACCGGAATTCGATGCTTATTTCACCGAAAGTGATACCGCACCGATCCGTCCACCGAAAGCGATCTGGTGGAAAAAGATCATCGATTCTGCCAAACTGCTTGTATTTTTAGCAATTGGGTGGACTCTTATGATTACAGTCTTTGGCGTAACCGGTCTACCGGCAGTCCTGGGCTGTATCGGCTCTTTCGTGCTAGCAATGTTGATATATCTGATCGGCTGTTATGGCACTTACAAAGCCAACAAATTGCAGCTTCGTGAGAATTACATTGCAATAACAAATGGAATGTTTGCTTCCTCTACACAATTTATTGATTATCACAAAATACAATATATAGAATTGCAGCAGACTCCGGTAGAACGCCTGCTGCATCTCCAGCACGGGATCGTCTATATCCTCGCCGGAGCGATGAATAGCTTTACCAGCATTCCATGCTTTGCAAAGGAACAGATTGATCCTATCGTACAGCTCTTCTTGGAAGATAGCTGCAACCGCAGAAAAAAATCGTAGTAACGCTAACTTCACATACCAAACCTTACTGACAGCCTACATATTGCTTATTATGTCAGTAATAAGCAATATATGGCTGGATAGTAGTTGAGAAATACGAAGTTAGAATAGAAAATTAAAAGCCGTGGATACAGAAAGGAGAGGTTCGCCTTGGAATATACTCACGTTGTACATGAATTTGCCCCTGTATACGATGCAGATTCTACCGTATTGATCTTAGGATCCTTTCCATCGGTAAAATCAAGAGAACAGCAATTTTATTACGGGCATCCGCGCAACCGCTTTTGGAAAGTGATCGCTGAATTATGCAATGAGCCTGTCCCGGAAAGTATCGCGGACAAAAAGGCTCTATTGCACAGACACCATATCGCACTCTGGGACGTGATCGCCGAGTGCGATATCAAAGGGTCTAGTGACAGTTCTATTCGGAATGTGATCCCCAATGATATTCCTAAGATCATAACCCGCTCCTCCATAACCGCTGTCTATGCCAATGGACGCAAAGCATACGACCTATACCAAAAATATGTGTATGATAATACGGGGCTGCCAATCGCACTACTACCATCGACCAGCCCCGCTAATGCAGCTTGCTCTTTTACACAGTTACTAAATACTTGGAACCGTATTCTAAACTAATCTAACTTTTTATTCACTGTTTCGATTTATTCCATCCCATACCCCTTTCTGATGCAGCAAATATCTGCCATCGAAAATATTCATCATTGCTATTACTACATGTATACAAGCATATTGGCTTACACTTTTCTTGCATTCTTTTTTACAATTTCTTTGGCACTTTTGACGGTTCTATTGATTGTGACGGCAATCTGGTTTATTATAATAGCTAGAACATTTTGAAAAGGATACGTAATACATATGAGTAATTATATTGAAACTGCATTCATGCAGCAGCGAACAGATTTCATGAAAACATTGCCGGATCGCCGTAAGCGTTTTTCCATCCCCGACGGCGTGGACATGTATCTTGATATCGAATATGTGAACGATCAGAACGAAGCACACCGATTGGATGTATTTCGACCTTCTGAATCGCCGGACAAAGAGCTTCCGATCATTTTCAATGTGCATGGCGGCGGCCTGATCATGGGATGCAAAGAGTTCAACCGTTACTTTTGTGCCAGATTATGCAAACTTGGCTATGTCGTGTTTAGCATCGAATACCGTCTCGTCCCGGAATATACCTTCTATCATCAGTGCACGGATTTCTTTCAGGCGCTGCGGTATGTTCAAGACTACGGTAATCTTTATTATGGTAAAACTGACGAGATCTATGGTGTCGGAGACAGCGGGGGAGCCATGTTATTAACCTACTGTGCTGCCATGCAGAACAACGCCGAAATGGCTGCTGCCGCGCAAGTGTCTGTATGCCCTGCACCACTTCAGGCACTGGGGCTGATCAGCGGTATGTTTTACACCAACCGCTTTGACCAGATTGGCTTGTCTTTACCAAAATATTTATATGGCACGGATTATAAACATAGTGATTTTGCGCCGTATGTGAATCCAACCTATCAGAAATTAGTACAAGCACTGCCGCCTTGTCTGCTGGTAACAAGTAAGAACGATAATTTACATCATTACACCACGAAGTTTGAGAAGGCATTGACAAAATACAATATGCCACACCGCCTGCTTGACTTTCCAAAAAACAAACAACTTACACACGCTTTTAGTGTATTTGAACCTTTCCTGCCGGAAAGCACGCAGACGATTCAGGCAATTGCAGAGTATTTTGCCGAAATACATGAGCAGTGAATCGCAAAATGACAATATATGAAAGAACTATGAGGTTAACGATTATGAATTATGACGAAAACATTTTTAAGGAAAAGGCGAACCGCAAAGCACGCAAGATATGGCTGATCTTTGCGCTATTATTATCGGCTAATTACGGCAGTGACGTTGCTAACGGCCTTCAAAAAGCAGATTACTATATCATCTTTTTGATCCTGTGCTGGCTGCCGATCATCCTTGGCGAGATATTACTACGTGTCAAAGGGTTTACAACGGATATTTATAAGTATGATCTGGTGATCGGCTATGGTATCTTTTATACTTTTGTTGTAAGTACCACCGCTTCTCCCATCGCCTTTACTTATATCCTGCCGGTGACGAGCCTGCTGGTTCTCTACAAAAACAGGCGTTTCATGATAAATTGCGGCATTGCGAATTCTATCATTATTATCGGCAGTGCTGTATATCGTTACATGAACGGGTTTAATTCAGCTACAAATGTAAAAGACTATCAATTACAATTATCCTGTATTATTTTATGTTATATCTGCTATGTCATGTCCATCAAGCACTTGAATGAGTCTGATGGTGCCATGACAGACAGCATCAAAGCGGATCTAACCCGTGTTATTACAACAGTAGAACAGGTGAAACAGGCAAGTAACTCCATTATGGATGGCGTCACGGTCGTTCGAGAACTTGCTTCAGAAAACACACACGGAGCCGGGATCGTTGCACGAAGCATGCAGCAAGTCGAAGAAAATAATCTTCACCTGACAGACACAACGGCTTCTTCCAATGAAATGACCGCCAAGATCAAGGCTCAGGTCAATCATGTTGCTTATTTGATTGAGAAAATGGTTCTGCTGACTGCCACTTCCGGCAAGCACACCGAAGTAAGTTCCAAAGATCTTGACAGTCTCATTGACACAACGAACAATATGGCTGCACTATCACAGGAAATCGAAATGACTTTGCAAGACTTCAAAAACGATTTTGCGATGGTAAAAGAGGAAACCGGAACGATCGAGGATATTTCCAGCCAAACTAACCTATTGGCATTAAACGCATCAATCGAGGCCGCCCGCGCCGGAGAAGCCGGTAAGGGATTTGCCGTTGTCGCAGAACAGATCCGTACCCTCAGCACCGGTACAAAAGCTTCCTCCAGCAAGATCAGTCAGTCTTTGATGCATCTGGAAGAAACCTCTACCAAGATGATGCACACGATGGAAGAAACGTTATCATTGATCCGCATGACTCTCGACAAGGTAACAACCGCTGGTGCCAGCATTTCCAAAATATCCGAAGATACCGCACAATTGGAAGAGAATATTCAGATCATTGATACGGCAATGAAAGATGTGGAACAATCCAATATCCAATTAGTCGACAACATGGATCAGGTATCCTCGATCATGACGAAAATGTCAAAACACATTTCCGATTCCAACGAGATCAGTCATCGTATGCTGAGCAAATATGATGAATCCGCCAATAATATCAATTCGATCGAAACGGTCGTTGAATCTTTGATGTGTGAGCTTGGTATTGGTGGTTTTATGGGCGTTGAGGACTTACAGCCGGGCATGAAATTCACAGTGACTTTGGAGGATTCTTCAAATTATCATGGCGATATAGTAGAACGCACCGAAAATACACTGACTGTTTCCTTGGACAATTTCCCACCAATCACTAAAACGACAGAGTGCGAATTACAGGTAACCGTCGGCAATGTATTGTACCATTGGAAGCGTGCACTGATCACGAAAGACTCGCAGATCATTATCGAGTCCCGACCTAAGATCAATAACCGCCGCAAATATCCTCGTGCAGATCTTTCCAACACCTGCAGCATCACTATTGCTAATACGTCCGCAGACGGCATCGCACCACTACCGATCGATGCCACAATGGATAACATCAGCGCCAATGGATTTGCTTTTCTAACGAAGGATCCATTCTTTACAGATCACAAGGGGGCAGACATCCATGTTACGATCCATGATTTTGATCTGCCAAATCATAATGAATTGACCGGACATGTCATCCGATGCTCAAATAACGAAGGGATGTATATTGTCGGCTGTCAAATGCCGGAGGACGATTTCTTCATTCGCGATTACGTCAAACAGTTATTAGCAGAACAGGCTGATGACATATCACAAGTTGTCAGTGCGGAATAAGTGCTATCCGGCGATAATGATAAACACGTTAGATATAATAATGCGCAAATAACCAAAAAGGGATCAACAAAACAATATCCGCCTTGTTGATCCCTTGATATCCAATGATTTCATATCAAATGGTGTAAGATCCAGTCTTCGTAATTTTTTGCAATTGGTAAGTTTAAGCTTCTTCATACTTACCACATAATTACTTTTGCTTTAATCTTCTTTGCTACTGCACGTATCCACTTTTTGTCAGAACTGCGTAACTTCTTGTTAATAATAATCCGGCGCGGTGTATATTGTTTCATGACAAATTTATAACCATTGGCCAATTGCCGTTTCTTCATTGCGCTGCTCAACCGTTTCCACGCAGATATATCCACAGTCTTTACTTGATTTATATTGTATCCACCTAAGTAATGCTCATAAGTAAAAATCCCACTTTCTTCAGCATTTGTTATTGGGTCAGAGCTAAAGCGTTTATCTTGTATTTTATACTCATATCTCCAGTCCGCTTTTTTTACTTTCGGATAAACCACTTTACCAATATTACTATTATAAATCGATAAATAAAGCAGATTTTTATTGCCCTTAAAATCTAAAGATTTCGCCTTGGTTCCCCTTATCGTAACTGCATATAACTTAGGACATTTTTTGACTGACAATTTTTTCACTTTACCGCCTCGGTACTGCAGGTGTTTCAAGCTTTTACTCTTGAGTGATAAATCTGTCGTTCCTCGATTTATAATACCAAGTTCTTCAAGCTTTGTACACTTGTTGATATTACACTTGGTCGTACAATTACCAACATAAAGTTTTTTTAATTTTGTCAATCCTGATACATCTATAGACTTTATTTTAGTCCCATATAAATGTAATTCCTGCAAAGTTTTAACTCTTACATGTTTTTTTGGATTTTTAAGCCGCACTGTCTTAATAGAACCAGCGCCACTTCCATATACCTCTTTTAACTTTTTCATCATCGATAAATCAAGTGTAGTAAATTTTGTCTTTTTATATACTTCCCGATATTTCGTGTAAAACTGCTGTCTGTCTCCCACATATAACGTTTCTAATGTATTTTTCAATGGGCTAACATCCAGTTTCTTCAACGGACAATTAATGATAGAAAGTGTGGTCAGTGTTTTGTTGGATACTTCTTTCAAATTCAAAGATGTAATATAACAATTTGATATTGACAAACTAACAATCCCGGTATTCTTCAAAGGTAATAACATTAATTTTTTGATCGGACAATTGTCAATATCTAACACATTCAATTTTGTTTTGCGAAGAGGTGCCATATCCAATTTACTAATTTTAGTTTTTTCAATTTCCAATCGATGTATTGTTATTCCCGACAAAAAGGATAAATTCATGTCTGTTACCTTTTTACCACTAATGAATAACGTTTCAATGTCTTGAAAGCCATCTAACGTACCAGATTTTCCAACATTTGTATCATACAAATAAATGTACTTCGCCTTCGGAAAACATTTTCCTAAAGAATAACTTTTTGTCGAGATATTTCCAGTGATATCTATTTCTTTAATGTTTGGCGCATACATTTTGCATACTACTTCTCCAGTTTTTAATATTTCATTTTCAAAAGAAATATCCAACGCTTCTAATGTATTAGATTCTCCACTAAGTTCAATTGATTTAGTTCCAAAAGAAACAATCGACAATTGCTTTACATGAGGAAAACATTGGAATAAATTAGATGCTTTATAATTCCAATATATTTCCTTTCCATTGACCTTACAGCCCAATTGCAGTCGAACTTTGGTGATTTTTGGGAAATTCTGCATTCCTGTAAAATCTATTAAATGGCTTCCATCTACCCCATATGCAGCTGCCGTATACCAATCCCATAATGCATAATCAACTATATTTCTTTCTTCATCAGACAAAACACCATCTTTATTGACGTCTTGTTCTTGTGCAAATTTGCGTACACATGAATCCGGAAATGTTGCTTCATCTATAGTTACTGTTGATGCATTTGCATGAATTTCCGGTAGATACAAAATTCCCAATGTAATTATCATACATGCCAATATTTTTTTTAGTTTATTCATAAGATCTCCTCCCATTCTACCATCATAGCACTAAATTTCTTTGTTACATTTCCAGTACACCATACATTTCTGCTTGCGTCAACGACCTTGGGGCAATCTTAATAATTCTTAAGAATTTGGACATACTCGTCATTCTTGCGACAAAGCATCTCGTAGGATACTGCCATGTCAGATAACTTTCCAAAGCAGTCACCATCCACCACATAAAAACGATCCACGGCGTAATGGTTGCCTTTGTCACAGGATAATATCTGATTTTTGGCATTCAACAATAACGGTTCTGTACTTGGATATTCTTCCCTTGAGATTCCATTCAGAAACACATATTGTTCTTTCGGATTTTTCTGAAGTAATTCCGCGATCGCACTATCTACTTCCTCTAATCCCGCAGCAGATACACGCTGTCCATCATTTATAAATCGAACACAAGCGCATCCCTTGGTGTTCTCTGGAAACACATACCGCGCAGACCCTCTCATATCCACTTTATTCGCACTAATATTCCAATAATAGATTGATTTTTCAGAAACAATAATCGTTTGCTGTCCATAGAAAGCAGGTAAATTTTCATCATCTACAGCACAATCCAAGAACCCTATAAATTTTTCATGTTCATCTTCATATCCTTTCGCATCACGAATAATATTATTGATTGCTGTTTCTAAGGCAGTGGGTGACTTAGAATGTATTTTTGATGCATGTAGAACATAAGACTCTTCCTGTGCCGGAATCTCGGTTGTCTCAAATTCTGTCGAAGTATATGCGATAGGATTATTTGTTTTCTGCTTTTCCTGCTTTGCTTCAGAACAGCCGCCTAATAGAAACATACAGCAGGATAGTGATAATATAAATACGATTTTTTTCTTCATAGAACGTCTCCCCCTAAATCTATCATTCATCTTGTTCCATTCAATTAGCTATGCTCTATTCATCTATATAATCATATTACCATATTCTTTTCAAAAACCGTCATCTTTCTGTATGCATTTTTATATACTCAAACTTCGCACTTCAAAAGATTCTGTCAGGTCACATATTGCTACTATAGCAAAAATAGCCTTTTGCCTGCACAAAACAGGCAAAAGGCTATTTCCTTATTAACAATTTCTTATGAGTTTTTAGAGGATCTGATTAGCCCGCAAATGGGATAACTGCTCCATCATATTTGTCTTCGATAAACTTCTTAATCTCATCAGATTTTAATACCTTTACCAAAGCTTTGATCGCATCGCTGTTTTCATTACCTTCCTTGACACCAATGATATTTACATAAGTCTTAGCAGCCTCAGAATCGGACTTCTCATATGCTAAAGCATCTTTGCCAACGCTGTATCCTGCCTCTAATGCATAGTTACCGTTTAATACTACATAAGCAACCTCACCTTTTACTTTGGATACCTGTGCTGCTTCAAGCTCCTGGAATTTTAATTTCTTAGGATTGTCTTTAATGTCGTTGATGGTTGCTGTCAGGCTTGCACCGTCTTTAAGAGTCAATAAACCATTATCCTGCAAAAGTAATAATGCTCTCGCTTCGTTTGTTGTATCGTTTGGAATTGCAATGGTATCACCCTCTGCAACATCTTCGAGCTTTGTCTTAGTTCCACCGTAAATTCCAAATGGCTCATAGTGAATATCGCCGGCATCAACGATATGAGTACCATTCTCTTTGTTAAACTGCTCCATGTATGGCTTATGTTCTACATAGTTGGCATCAAATTCGCCACTCTCTACTACGTTATTTGGCTGTACATAATCATCAAATACAGTAACTTTCAGATCATATCCCTGTTTCTTTAAGGTCTTAGCTGCCTCTGCCAAGATCTCAGAATGTGGTGTCTGTGATGCAGCTACTGTAATTGTTTTGCTATCTGCTTTGTTATCGTCTTTTTTTGCATTACCGCAGCCTGTTACCAAACCTGCTGCCAATGTCAACGCTAATGTCAATGCTACTACTTTCTTCTTCATAATAAATTTCCTCCAATTCTTTTTGTGTTCCAATCTTTCAATACGAAAGCTGGTATTTATTTTCTTCGATCAAGCTTTGCAGAAATCAACATTCCAATTCCCTGCAAAATTTGAACGAGGACAATCAAAATAACGATCGTTACGATCATGATATCCGGCTGATAACGATAATAACCATACCGAATTGCAATATTTCCCAGACCGCCGCCTCCGACAGCGCCTGCCATTGCGGAGTATCCAAGGATTGTACCAAGTGCGATCGTCACACCGACGATCAAGGATGTTCTTGCTTCTACGAGCAATACTTTCCAAATGATCGTAAAGATGCCGGCGCCCATGCTCTGAGCAGCCTCGATCACGCCATGATCTACTTCCTTGAGCGATGATTCCACCATACGTCCAATAAAAGGAGCAGCAGCAATAACCAGTGGTACGACTGTAGCCGAAGACCCATAAGACTGCCCCACGATAAATCTGGTAAGCGGAATCACCAATATCAACAAAATAATAAACGGTATACTTCGCAGTACATTCGAAATCACATCCAGCACACGATATACAACCGGCTGTGGTCTGATTCCGGTTTTGTCGGTAACCGCAAGAGCGATTCCCAGTGGAAGCCCAAGCACATATCCCATAAAGGTTGACGCTAAGGTCATGTACAGCGTTTCCCAAATACCATTAATGATCATCTCCTGAACAACTGCATCAAAGTGAAACATCTGCTTCCACCTCCTTTACCGTCAGCTTACAATCACGTAAATATGTGATCATCTGCTTTGCAATATCTTCATCCTCCGGCAACTGCAAGATCATTTCTCCGGTTGCAATGCCGTTGATATCCTTGGTATCAGCATGCAATATATTAACCGGTGTCTTGTATCGAAGGATCATATTACCGATAACCGGTTCAAACGATGAATTTTCGCTAAAGACGATTCGCACCAGATGCTTTCCTTCCATCTTTGGAACACTGGTATCTTCACCAAAAATCATCTTCTTAGCGACCGCAGATTCCGGATTGGCAAATATCTTGGAAACACTTCCCGTCTCCACCAAATGTCCCTTTTCTAAGATTGCAACTTTATTACATATCTTTTGTACCACGGACATTTCATGGGTGATCAGCACGATCGTGATACCGTAATCATGGTTGATCTGCTGCAACAATTCCAAGATAGACTGTGTCGTCTGCGGATCCAAAGCACTCGTTGCCTCGTCGCAAAGCAGGATATCCGAATTATTCGCTAATGCTCTGGCAATTGCCACACGCTGCTTCTGTCCACCGGACAATTGTCCCGGATATGCTTTTGCTTTATCAGCAAGTCCCACGATCTGAAGCAATTCCACAGCTCTCTTC
>ERZ1106941.2643-NODE-2643-length-12624-cov-3.511258_pt1 | contig 12624 bp, 9 predicted proteins | sample MGYA00403670_ERZ1106941 | MGnify/ENA primary metagenome ERZ1106941 (study PRJEB35170, sample SAMEA104062400) | human gut metagenome | biome: human gut; feature: human-associated habitat; material: faeces | place: Denmark | collected 2012-06-04 ...
GTTCAAGTTCCTGTTGGTCTTGGGAAATGATTTCTGTCAAATCGCTTAACTCGGCCTCAAAATCGCGGAGCATACGCTTCGCCAGACTGAATCTGCGCTCCACTTCCACGCGCTCGCACTTATCCCGATAGTCCTGAGCCTTGTCTCTGGTCTCTGCTTTCTTAGGTCGTCCCAGAGCCGGGCCGGAGAGCCGAATGCCATGTTCCTTGCAATAACTGAGATTCTCGCGGTTTCGGTAGATTTTGTCCGCCAGAATGCGGCTGGGGTAATGCCCTTCGCGTTCCCGGAAGCGCTCTGCCATCTCCTTCAGATTCCCCGCCTCGTTGTAGGCATCAAAAGAACAGCACTCCAATCGCGTCCACCCATCCACAACGCTGATGTCCAACTTCGCTCCAAACTCCACCGGTTTTCCCGCTTTTCCCCGTACAATGGGGCGAACGAAGGGCTGGCTCACACTGACGATCCGGTCAGGCACACTGTGGGTGTGGTTATCGTACATGTACTTCTGCTGTTCATAGATGGTGCGGATCGTATCCAGGCGTTCCATCTGTCGTGTGGTCAGAGATTTTCCAAGAGATAGTTTTCCATCAACAGCATCAAGGTCACGCCGGAGATAAGCCAGCTGCTTCCCAATTGCTTTGCGGGTCATCTTGACGGTATGCTTGCGGCATCTTGTGTATTTCAGGTAATCCTTCCGGGCACGATGGCGGTAAGTCCGGGGCTTCTTCCCGTCTGCAGAATCATGAAGAGCATCCAGAAGCTTCTCAGCGTTTTCTCTGGCCTCATTGAGCAGAGAAACGTCCTGAGGATAACGGATATTGGACGGCGCACAGGTGGCGTCCACGATCATAGTACCGCTGTTTCCGCCAGTTCCCGGATGATTGTCAGAGTCATCATCGTCTTCCTTGGATTTGGCCTCTTTTGCCTGACGCTCCTTTGCGTCCCGCACGATCATCTCATTGATCTCTCCCAACACTTCCGGCGTCAACCGTTTGCGGAAGTACACCATCAGGGATGAATCAAAGGGCAGCTTTTCGTCATCATAGCCGGGATACCCACAGAAGTACTGCAGGTACGGGTTCTCCTGAATCTGAAGCGCAGTCTCTTCATCTGAGAAGCCATACTCCGCCTGAATGATGCAGGCGCCAAGGGCCAGCCGCAACGGTTTGGCTACGTTGCCCTTGCGGTTGGTAAACAGCGCAGCGTACCGCTTCTCGATCTCCAGCCAAGGGATCGTCTGGGCTTTCTTTACCCAACGGTTGCTTTCTTTCAGATTCATGCCAACCGGCTGCTTGAAATCTGCCAAGCTGATCTGGCCATTGCTGTAACGATACATAGTTGCCCTCCAGGTGCAAGGTTTTTGCTGGATTTTTGCCATTTTCCCTGCTCCAATTATACCACGGATTGGCCTCTATGGATTGAAATATAAGGCTTTCTCTATTATTCAGTGCACATTAATTAAAAAATATCATAAATGGAGTAAATGTCTTCTTTTTCTTTGCTTGGCTGCGGATACCCTTTGGCGGATTAATGGATAAAGTGTAAAATCAAGAATGTGTTGACGCAGAAAAATTATTTGATACAAATAAAAAGCAGTTTCCAATGCAATAAAAAAGATCAGGAATAATGAGACTGGCTTAGTTGGTGGGCGATTATACACAGTTGGATTTGATGGTCATGGTGCGGCTTCCGTCTGCCTTTTTCTCTTTAAGTAATATTTAATGGCAGAGTCTAAAATGGATATCTCCTCCGGAGTCAGGGACCAGTCAAAGCTGTCGCAGTTTTGCAGGACACGTTCTCGATGCTGTACACCCACAATAGAAGAAGTTACAAATTCTTTCTGTACAGCCCAGTTGATAGCAATTTGCGCCAGAGGAATTCCGCCGTGTGCATCAGAAATAATGTCCATTAGTTCTACCAACTTCATAATACGGGAAAAAGCCGGTTCCCGAAAGTGCTTGTAAAAACGGCTGCGGTTGTCTGTGGGAGGAAATTTGGGACGCTTACGATAAGCGCCAGTGAGAATTCCGGCACCTAAAGAGCCATAGGTCATCACCCCCATGCCTTGCTCCGCTGCCCAACGCATCTGGGGTTCGTTTCCTTGAAACACCATGGAGTACTGGGGCTGATACGCCTCGATGGGACAGAACCGGTTGGCTTCTTCCATCTGTTGACGATTGAAGTTGGATACGCCTACGTGGAGAATTTTACCCTGTTGTTTCAGGGTTTTCAGGGCATCCATGGTTTCTTCCAACGGGACGGAGGCATCCGGCCAGTGAATCATATAGAGGTCGATATAGTCCGTCTGCAAATTCCGCAGGGAGTTTTCACATTCCCGCAGAATGGTGCTGCCTGCACAGCTGCGGACATATTTTCCATCAATGAATTCTGTGCCGCATTTGGTTACAAGGTACAGTTCTTTCCGGATTCCCATGGAACTGATAACTTTTCCTACATAGGACTCTGCCACGCCCCCATTGTAGGCAGGAGCGGTGTCAATGAAGTTGATGCCGCTTTCCACTGCGGAGCGGATCGCGTCCAATCGAGTATCCTCTGAATTGTCGTCCCAGCCGGCGCCGCCAATTCCCCATGTGCCCAGAGCAATTTCTGAGACCACCATATCTGTGCTGCCAAATTTTGCGTAACGCATCGTGTTCTCCTCTCTGAATGATCGGTTTCGCCCGGGACAGACTTAGAAGAACACTTCCTTGCTGCCTGTATCATGCTGTGAGAAGGGATGCAATCAGATCCACAGACAGAAATCACTTCATAATAGCGTTGCGAGGTGCCGATGCTTGTGATAGTATACTCTATGAGGTTTATTCAGCCCCCTAAAAGCTTGACGCCTTATATCGTATGTAATTGAGGCGGGCTTTTCAACGGAAATGAGATGAAAACAACGGCGAAGATCCCATTGGACTTGAAATTTTTAAATCAGAAAGGACTCTTTGACAATGAAACCTAAATTTGACGGCTATGCGGCACAGTATGACGCTTGGTTCATGGAGAATGAAAATCTGTTTCAGAGTGAACTCCGCCTGTTCCAGAAAGTGCTCGGCGATATTCAGGGCAAACGCGTGCTTTCCGTGGGCTGCGGCAGCGGCCTGTTTGAGAGCATGATCGACTGCAGCGGTATCGAAGGCATTGAGCCCTCCCGCGACATGGGTGCCATCGCAGAGAAGCGCGGCGTGAACGTGGTGGCCTTCGGCGCGATCGAAGACGCGGAGCTGGAGGAGAATGCCTATGATGTGATCTACCTCAACGGCAGCTCCAGCTATATGGAGGATCTGACTCGGGCGTTTGACGTCTGCAAGAAGGCACTCAAACCGAACGGCACGTTCATTTCTCTGGACGTTCCCAAGGAGAGCGCCTTTGGCTTCATGTATCTGCTGGCAAAAGAGGTGGGGACCTTTGACCATCCGTTCCTCAACGGCGTTATGCCCAAGCTGCCGTATCCCCACGAGTTGTGCTGCGCAGGCGTGTGGCATTCCACGGAGGAGAAGATCAACGTGCTCAAGGCGCTGGGCTTCCACGATTTTGACTTCTACCAGACGCTCTTGAAGAACCCCATGTACACCAACGAGAGCGTGGAGGACGTCGTCCCCGGCTACCAGAGCGGCGGCTACGTCGCACTTATCGCCCACAAATGAGCGGGGAGAACAGAGTGAAGCTCTCCGAGAGGATCTACGAGCGGGCAAAGGCGCTCTGGCCGCGGTATCTGACCCATCCGTTTGTGACGGAGATGGCGGACGGCACGTTGCCGAAGGAAAAGTTCCGCTACTATATGGTGCAGGATTATCTGTACCTGCGGGATTACGTGAAAATTTTTGCGGCGATCCTTCAGAAAACCGACGACTTCGAGCAGATCCGCTTTTTGAGCGGGGAGATGGCGAACACGATCGACGAGACGTTCCGCACGCATCTTCCGTACATGAAGCGCCTCGGCGTCACGGAGGAGGAGATCGCCGAGGCGCGCCCGCACATCGACAACAGCGCCTACAGCCATTACATGCTCTGCGAGGCGCAGGCGGGGGATGTGCTGACGGGGCTCGTGACGCTTTTGAACTGCTCGTGGAGCTATGCGTATATTGCCGAGCAGATGGTGGAGCGCTACCCAAGCGCCCTGCACGATGAGAACTACGGCGCGTGGTTCGCGGGCTACGTTTCCGAGGAGTACCGGCAGACGAATCAGGCCTTGATCGACCGGATCGACGCGCTCGCCGAAGTGATCGACGAAAAGAAGGCGCAGCGGCTCTGCGAGATCTTCGAAAATTGCTGCCTTTTTGACCTGCGCTTCTGGGACATGGTCTACACGGTGGGCGAGAACTGAACAGGAAAGAAAAGCCGGAGCAGCCTGAGCTGCTCCGGCTTTTTCATTAAAAAGAAAGGAAATTCACGGTTCCACGTTGGCGTGCTCCATCAGGTCGATGAGTACGCGGATGCCCTGCAAATACGAGCGGACGAGAAGACGCTCGTTCGTGCCGTGCACGCCGGAGGCGGCCTCCGTGGGCTCGGTCATAAACGGGCTGCACCGCAGGCACGTGTCGCAGATCTCCTCATAGCGGTGCGCGTCCGTCGCGCCCGCGGTCATCGACGGGATGAACACGACATCCGGGAAGTAGCGCTGCATGCTCTCGACGACCCTGCGATAGCCGTAGCCGTCGCGCTTTGCGATGGCGGAGGGGTCGTTCGCTTGCAAAAAGCGCATCTCGACGCCTTTGTCCTGTACGGCCTCACGGCAGTGGGCCATGACGCTCTCGACCGTGTCTCCGTCCGCCAAGCGGAAGTTGATGACCGCGGTCATGTCCTGCGGCATCACATTGCACGCGGCGCTGCCGCCGTGGATCATCGTGGGCGCGATGGTGGTGGTGACAAACGGGAAGAGGTCGGGCGAGCCCATGCAGCAGGCCGCGATGGCGTCCGCGTTGCCCGCAACATCCTGCACAAGAGTCTTGAGCGGCTCCTCGGTGATGTATGGAGCGAGGGTTTCAAACGCGCCGGTCATGGCGCTGTTGAGGTGCACGGAAAACGGCGCGCGCGTGATGTCGGCGATCGCGCCGGAGAGACGAGCGAGCGACGTGCCGCCGAACGGGCGGCTCGAATGCCCGCCGATGCTGTGGACAGAGAACTCCAAGTCGGCGTAGCCCTTTTCCATCAGCTGCACGCTGCTGATGGCCGTCTCCGGCGCGCCGAAGGCCGTGCCGGGCTCAATTTTGCAGCCGCCCTCGTCAAGAACGAATTCGAGCGTCACGCCCTGCGCCTTCAAATGCTCGGCGATGGCGAGCGCGCCTAAGTTGATGGTCTCCTCGTCGTCGCCGAAGGCGAGATACGCCGTGCGGGCAAAGGATTTGCCGTGGGCGAGCAGATATTCCGCGGCCTCCAGCACGCCGAAGACCTGCTCTTTGATGTCAAGCGTGCCGCGGCCCCAGATATAGCCGTCCGCGATGTCGCCGGAAAAGGCGGGATGCGTCCAGTCCTGCTCTGTGCCCTCAACAACGGGAACGACGTCCTGATGCGACATGTAGAGGCAGGGGCGCAGAGAAGCATCGCTGCCGGGGATGGTGATGAGCACGGCGTGGTGGCCGATGCGCTCAAACGTGCCCACACGCATGATGTTGGGGTAGCTTGCCTTGATGTGCGCGTGCAGCTTGTCGAACTCCGTGTAGTCCGTCCGGCTGTGGTCAAAGTAGTTGATGGTCTTGCACCGGATGGCGGCGGACAGGCGCGCGGCCGCGCCCTCGCCGTCCAAGTCAGGATAATTGCCCTCCAGGGCAAAAAAATCGGTCACTTTTTTCTGTATCATGCCATTTTATCCTCCAGATAACGGCTGAGAAACTCACGCGTGCGCGGCTCCTTGGGGTTACCGAAGACCTCCTTGGGCGAGCCCTGCTCTAAGATAACCCCCTGATCCATGAAGACGACGCGGTCGCTCACTTCCTTGGCAAACGCCATCTCGTGCGTGACGACGACCATCGTCATGCCCTGCTGAGCGAGGTTTTTCATGACGTCCAGCACCTCGCCGACGATCTCAGGGTCGAGCGCGGAGGTCGGCTCATCGAAGAGCATGATCTCCGGTTCCATGCACAGCGCCCGCGCGATGGCGACGCGCTGCTTCTGCCCGCCGGAGAGGCGGCGGGAGTCAGCGTGGATGAAGTCGGCAAGGCCGACGGTCGTTAAGTGCTTGATGGCCGTGGCCTCGGCCTGCGTCTTGGGGATGTGCTTGACGTCCATGGGAGCGAGAGTGCAGTTGTCAAGCACGGACTTGTTGTTGAAGAGGTTAAAGCCCTGGAACACCATGCCGATCTTCTGGCGCAGGGCGTTCAGGTTGACCTTTAAGTCCATTAAATCCTGCCCGTCGAACCAGATGTGGCCCGAGTCGGCCTCTTCCAGTAAGTTGATGCAGCGCAGCAGCGTCGATTTGCCGGAGCCGGACGCGCCGATGATGCACACGACCTCGCCGCGGTCGACCTCCAAGTTGATGCCCTTGAGCACGTGGAGGTCGCCGAAGGACTTTTCGAGCTGTTCGATTTTGATGATGGGATCGTTCGTCATAGCGCCCTCCTGTCAGTTCGAGCTGGGAAGCCCCAGATCGACGGTTTGGTTGCCCTGGTGCCGCTTGGTGTTGTCCGGCGCGGTCATCTTTCCCGTGATGGCCTTGAGCAGGAGCGAAGAAAGATACGTCAGGAACAGGTAAACGATGGCGGCGATGAGGTAGCACTCGGTACCTTTATAATAAATACCGGCGACCGAGCGGGTCATGAACATCAGATCGGACACGCCGACGACGCAGAGAACGGACGAATCCTTGATGTTGATGATGAATTCGTTGCCGATGGCGGGAAGCGAGTTCTTGATGGCCTGCGGGAAGACGACCTTGCGCATGGCCTGCCAGTGCGTCATGCCGAGCGAGCGCGCGGCCTCCATCTGGCCCGCGTCCACGGCGAGAATGCCGCCGCGCAGCACCTCGGCAAGATATGCCGTCGAGTTGAGCGAGATCGTGACAAGACCCGCTAAGAAGAGCGGCCAGACGCGGTTGATGTCCGAAACGCTCATGCCCGTGCGCTTGAAAAGGCCGAACACCGCGTTATAGAGGATGAGCGACTGCACCATCATCGGCGTGCCGCGGATGACGAAGATATAGAAGCGGGAGAATTTGTTGGCAACGATCTTGAGGAACTTCACAAAGTCGTTGTCGCGCTTGTCGGGCTCCTGAATGCGGAGGAAGACCATGAGAAGCGCCAGCACGAACGCGATCGCCGTGCCGAAGAGCGCGAGGCGCACCGTGTACGAAATGCCGATGGCGAAGAGCGAGCGCTGGTTGTACGCCATGTAGGCCATGGTGGAGAGCGTGTCGGTCGGGTTGCTGTCGGCATGGATGGCGGTGTTGATGATGTAGGCGAGCTTTAAGATGAAGCGGTCGAGCACCAGCAGCGCGCAGGCCGCGGCGTCGAGATACGAGAGGTAGCGGCTGACGCGCACGATGAGGGGGCGCTTCATGATGGTGGAGCTGTAATTGTTCCAATAGGCCCACTTGACGAGCAGCGCCATGGCGCTCACGCCGAGGAAGGACCAGCAGATCACCGCGAGCGCCGTGCCGAACACGGACTGCGCGGGGATGAAGCTGTACGGGCTGGGGGCGGAGTAGAACATGCCGAGGCCCAGCAGGGCGATGAGGCTGCCGCCTAAATAAACGTAACGGTGATCCCGGGTGATGAAGTTCTTCCGGGGCGCGGTGGATGCTGCCATGGTGTTTCCTCCTTTATGGTGCGAAGCGCCTGATTTTTCTTTGAGTGCTTCGCGTACCCGCCGCCGCGGTTCAAGCGGCGGCGGTGCGTGGGCGATTACTGCGGCTGGCCGTCGACGGCTGCCTGCCACATGGCGGCGCGGGCGTCATCGTCGATGCCGGAGAGGATGGTGTTGATCTGATCAAGGAGTTCATTGTCGCTCTTGCGCAGACCCACGCAGGAGCCCTTGGCCGGCAGCGTGAAGCCGCTGCCCTCATCGAAGGTGACCAGGCGGAAGTTCGGGTTGGAAGCGAGGTAGCCCTGCGCGTTCTCAACGTTGATGACGATGGCGTCGCAGGTGCCCTGCTGCAGGCGGGAGATCATGTCGGGCACGCTGCCGACGGGGCTTAAGTGGTCGACGCCTTCGATCTGCTCGATGACATCGTCAAGCGCCGTGCCCTGCTGGCCGAGGACGGCCGCGCCGGAGAAGTCCTGAATGGAGGTGGCATTTAAGTACGGGGAATCGGCGAGCACCATCAGGCCGTAGGTGGTCTCACGGTAAGGACCGGAGAAGTTGATGGATTCGCGGCGCTCGGCGGTGTCCATCATACCGGCGATGATGGCGTCGATCTGGCCCTGATTGAGCGCGTCGATCAGGCCGTCCCAGCTGAGCTTGACGATGACGAGCTCCTTGCCGAGGCCCTCTGCGATGGCCTTGGCGATCTGCACGTCGTAACCCTCGGCATACGCGCCGGCGACGTTTTCAACGGGGACGTTCGAGTCCGTCGCTTCGCTTTCCTGCCAGTTGTTGGGGGCGTAAGCGCACTCCATGCCGACGCGGAATTCGTTGCTTTCGTTCGTGGTGGTGTCCTGCTGCTCCTGCTGCTGATCATTGCTGCTGTCGTCGGCGGCCTGACTGCCGCAGGCGGTGAGCGCGAAGAGCATGATGGCCGCCAGCAGGAGGGCGGTAAAGGTTCTGAGCTTCATGATGGTGGTTTCCTTTCTTGTGATGAGTTTGATTTTTTCAAAAACAGGGGAGTCCTGCTTTTTTCGGGTTTTCGCACTCCCGATGCAGACAAAAAACAAAGCCGTAAATGCTTTGTGAAGCATTTACGGCTGCAACTGTACTGCAATCCGGCAAACCGGTCATCACCTTGGGGGGGATAAACAGCTTGCCGACCTCGATAGCGCTCCACATACGTGACAGTCCGGCGGATGTTCTCCGACGAACCAGCGGCAAACGGCACAGGAACCGTTTCCACTTCGGCGGCATCCCCTTTCGCGCGCTCCGGCTTCCTGTGCCGGTGCGAACGCGCTACTTTTGTCAGCCGCGCCTCTATCTTCCCGACCTCGCGATCGGGCGTTTGAAATTGTTGGCGTTACCATACTCCCATGCTGGGAAAATGTCAATCCCTAATTTTCCACTTCTCCAAATTTTGAGAATCTTTTTACACGGAAGAATGGGTTCTTGTGAAATATTACCACAGCTTTCCTGCATGAATATCGGATATGACACGGCGGAATGTAAAGAAGAGGCCGGAGCATGATACCCCAGCCCGCTGAAAATTCATCTCAAAACTCGGTGACGACATCGTACCCGCTGCCCGTCCAGATGGCGGGACGCGTTTCCAGCGTGTGCAGCGCGGTGACAAAATCAGGCAGCGTTGTGACCGTTTCGGGCAGCCATGTCACGTATTTTCCCACCTGCTCCGGCACGTGCGCGTCGCTCGCGCCGATGGCCTTGAGCCCCAACTCGCGGCAGAAGCGCAGTGCCGTCCGGTTCTCTTCAAGCGGCGTGCTGCCGTTGAGGACCTCCACGCCGTCAAGACCGTGCACATCGCGCAGGTGCTCGCGCAGCCCGCGATTGTTGCTGCGAAAGGGGTGGCAGGAGACGCAGAAGCCGTCCTTTTCGCGCACCAGGTCGATAAAGTCCTGTGCGCTGACGCGCTGGTCGGGGATGCCGTCGATCCCCCAGGCGGTGATATCGCCCCAGAGCGAGAAAAATTCCACGCCGACGAAGATGGGATAGCCGATCTCGCGGGAATAGGCCTCCGCGCGCTCGCGCAGGCCCATGCTGTCGTGGTCCGTGATGCAGATCGCGTCCAGCCCCTTTTGCCTGGCGATGGAGACGATCTCCTCCAGGTGGAGAAAGCTGTCGGTCGAGTAGGTGCATTCGTGCAGGTGCATATCAACAAGCATGGCGATGTCACCCCTTTTCTCCGTGGCGGATGACCTTCAGCACGCTGCCGTCGTCCTTCCACACAATGTCGTTGAGGCCCAGAAATGATGCGATGTAGTCGTTTGCAGGATGGCGGAAGACCTCCTCTGCCGAGCCGAGCTGCAAGAGCTCGCCCTCGCTCATCACGGCGATGGAGTCAGCCAGAATGAGCGCCTCCTCCTGATCGTGCGTGACGAAGACCATCGTGGTGCCGAGCTCGCGCTGCAGGCGCTTGAGCTCCCCGCGCATCCGCACGCGCAGCGCCGCGTCGAGGTTCGAGAGCGGCTCGTCAAGCAGACAGAGCTTTGGCTCGACGATGAGCGCGCGGGCGAGTGCCACGCGCTGCTGCTGGCCGCCCGAGAGCTCGCCGATGCGCGCGTTCTCGCGCTCGGCAAGGCCGACGAGACTCAGGTATCGGCGGCCCTTTTCCTTTGCCTCCGCGCGGGAATAGCCGCGGAATTTGAGTCCGTAGGTCACGTTTTGCAGCACACTCATGTGCGGAAACAGGCCGTAGGACTGGAAAACGGTCGAAACCGGCCGCCGCTCGGGCGGGAGCGCGGTGATGTCCTGCCCGTCGAGGAGCACCCTGCCGCCGTCGGGCTTGAGAAAGCCGCCGATCATGTTGAGCGTGGTCGTCTTGCCGCAGCCCGACGAGCCGAGAATGCACAAAAGTCCGCCCTCTTCCAGGCCGAGGGAGAGGTCATGCACGGCGTATTTGCCGTCAAACTGCTTGCTCAAGCGGTCAAGTTCGAGATACACGGCGATTTTCTCCTTTCCGGGTGATGAGGAAGGCGAGGCCTTCAACAAGAAGGACAATGACGGTGATGACGCTTGCGATCAGCGAGGCAAGGGCATAATCGCCCTGATATACCGCGTCGAAGAGCTTGAAGACGGCCAGCTGGCGCTTGGCGTCGATGAGAAAGATGATGGAGCCCGCCGTCGTCATGCTGCTCGTGAAGTTATAGACAAAGCAGCTCAAAAACGCGGGCCGCAGCGCGGGAAAGACCACATCGCGCAGCACGGCGAGCCGTCCCGCGCCAAGGTCGCGCGCCGAGCGCTCCTGCACTTCAGGAAGGAGCGCGAGCGACGCGGTGCAGATCTTCGTGGAGGTCGGCAGCTGCTTGAAGAGCATGTTGGCCAGCACGATGAGGGCCGTGCCCGTCAGCTTGAGCGGCGCGTGGTTGAACGCGAGAATGTAGCCGATGCCGAAGCACGTGCCCGGCAGCATATAGGGCAGCGTCGCAAGGCAGTCGAAAAGGCTGCGGCCGATGATGCGTCGGCGGTCCATGTAATAGGCGAAGAGCATCGCAAAAACCGTGCCGGCGATGCAGACGATGAGCGCGTATGCAACGCTTCGCAGCATCGTCGACGAGCCGATGCGCCAGAGCTGATCCCAGTATTGCAGCGTGAAGGAGTAGACGCCCTTCGTGCTCTTCAAAAAGCCCGAGAGGAACACGCAGCCGTATTGCAGCACGATCATCACGAAGAAGACAGTGCTCAGCGCGATCATGCCCCAGCCCATTGCGCCGCAATGCGGCAGCGAAAGACCGAGCTCCGTCTGAGCGGTGCGGCTGGCGTCGGTCAGCTTGTCTGAGCGGCGCATCAGTGCGCGGTAGACGAAAAAGAACACAATGGACGGGATGAGCAGGAACATGTTCATCGCCGAGGACTTTTCAAGGTCCGAGTATCCAACGACTTGCAAATAGATGTCCGCGGCCAGCGTGCTGAAGCGCCCGCCGATGATGATGGGCGTGCCGAAGTCCGCGAGCGAGCGGACGAACGAGAGCAGCAGGCACACGAGCGTCGCGGGCCGGATGAGCGGCAGCACGATATCGCGCAGGATGGCGCCGCCCGATGCGCCGAGGTCGCGCGCCGAGCGAAGGCTGCCCTCGTCCAGCTTTTCGAGGATGCCGGAGAGAAACATTGCGTTGAGCGGCACGAACGAGATCGACTGCATCAGGATGACGCCCCAGCGATTGTAGGGGTTCAGGCTCAGGTGCAGCAGGCGGTAGGTGATCCACCCGCGCCGCCCGTAGAGCTGGATATAGGCGAGCGACGAGACAAACGGCGGCGACACCATGGCGACGAGCATGATGACCATGCAGACTGTCTTCTTCCACCCGCGCGCCGTGGCGCATACGAGCGCCGCTGAGAGCGAGAGGATAGTGGACAGCACTGCCGTAAAAACGCCGACAAATACGCTGTTGCGCAGACTCTCGCCGTATTGGCGCAGAACAGTGCCGAACATTGCAAAGCTCACGCCGCCGTCCGCGCCGCGCAGGCTCCGCAGCGCGATGCACGCGATGGGCCAGAGAATGAACAGCAGCACGCTCCCGAGCAGGACAAGTAAGATCAGCTTGTCGGCCGCGTTTTCACATAGGGAAAAAAGGACATCGTGAGATGCCCTTTTTTCTGTATTTTTTTGGATAGCGCCGGCGGACTTCATTTATTCCGTGGCGGCCTTGTCGCCCATCAGGGGCTCAAAGCGATCGAGGATCTCGGTGCGCTGGGAACCGAACAGGGACAGGTCCTCCGTCATGAGGAGCGTAGGATCATAGGACAGCTCAATACCTTCGATGGAGGGCTTGATGACCTTGATGCCGTTCTTCTGCTCGATCTCGGCGAGCTGACGGAGATGATCGTCGCTGCTGAAGAGCCACTCGACGAAGTACTTGGCGGCGT
>ERZ1106941.2657-NODE-2657-length-12553-cov-7.806929_pt1 | contig 12553 bp, 10 predicted proteins | sample MGYA00403670_ERZ1106941 | MGnify/ENA primary metagenome ERZ1106941 (study PRJEB35170, sample SAMEA104062400) | human gut metagenome | biome: human gut; feature: human-associated habitat; material: faeces | place: Denmark | collected 2012-06-04 ...
TTCCACGGGTGCATTTCTACGGCAAAGCTGGCCGTGATGACGCCCGAAGCGGTGGCACAGAACGTGGCGGAGACGCTGGAGACGATGATGCCGCACCACGGCTACTGCCTTGCGCCCACGCATTATCTGCAGGACAACACGCCCGTGGAAAACGTGATCGCCATGTATCAGACTGCCCACAAACTGGGCCGGTACGGAAAATAAAAAGGGCCGCGCGCCCACAACAGAAAAGGATGGCTTTTTATGGGATGCTTTGAAATCGTACAGTGCACCTGCAATCATCAGGAAAATCCGCTGGGGCTGGACCGTACGCCACGCTTCGGCTGGAAAATGCGCTCGGACACGCGGGGCGATGCCCAGACGGCGTACCGCATCACAGTGTCCACAGACGCGCGGCGCGCACAGGCGGGGCAGGGAGACGTGTGGGATTCCGGCCAGACCGCGGGTGATGGGAATGTGAGCGTGGCCTATGCCGGCCCGCCGCTGCAGCCCCGCACCCGGTATTATTGGTGTGTGACGGCGTGGAACCGTGCCGGAGAAGCGGCCGTCAGCCGTCCGGCCTTTTTCGAGACGGGCAAGCTGAACGAGGCCTGGCGCGCACGCTGGATCACGGCGCCGTTTCTGAAAATGGACAAAACGGACACAGGCGCGCCCTATCTGCGCCGCACGTTCCCGCTGCGGGGCGAGGTGCGCAGCGCGCGGCTGTATATCTGCGGGCTGGGGTACCACGAGGCGTTCATAGAGGGGAAAAAGGTTTCTGAAAATCTGCTGGAGCCTGCGTTCACCAAATACGACGCGCTGTCGTATTACCGCGTGTATGATGTAACGGAGCACCTGCCGGCGGCAGGCCCGGCTACGCTGGGCGTGGCGCTGGGCAACGGCTGGTACAACTGTTTCACCGAGGATGCGTGGAACATCCGTCAGGCAAGCTGGCGTGCGGTGCCCAAGCTGCTGTGTGAGCTGTATATCACATACGCCGACGGTACACAGGACTGCATCTGCAGCGATACAGGCTGGAAAACCTCGCCCGGGCCCATCACGTTCAATTCCATCCGCAATGGCGAGTGGTACGACGCGCGGCTGGAGCTGCCGGGGTGGAGCGAGAGCACGTACGGCGCGGACGGCTGGCAGGACGCCGAGTTGGTGCGCGGCGCCGGCGGCGTGCTGCGCGCGGCTGAGATGCAGCCTATACGCGTGATGCAGGAGCTTGCGCCCGTGAACGCATACCGCACGCAGGAGGGGCGCTGGATCTTCGACCTGGGCCAGAATTTTGCAGGCAAGGTGCGCCTGACGGCCTATGGCCCCGCAGGCAGCGAGATTGTGCTGCGCTACTGCGAGGACCTGACCGGGGACGGACAGCATGTGGAACAGAAGCACATCAGCGGCTTTGTGCGCACCGGGGAATTCCAGACGGACAAATATATCAAAAAGAGCGACGGGCCGGAGGAATGGACGCCGCAGTTCGTATATCACGGCTTCCGCTATGTGGAGGCCGAGGGGCTGCCGGAAGAGCTGCCGGGACCGTGCATCATGGGCCTTGTGATGCACACGTCTTTCGAGCGCACCGGACATTTTGAATGTTCGGACGATACGCTGATGACGATTCAGCGCCTATGCCATTGGTCCAGCATCTCCAACTGCCAGGGCGTGCCCACAGACTGCCCCCACCGGGAAAAGAATGCCTGGACGGGAGACGCGGGTACCGTGCACGATCAGCTCCTGCTGAATTATGACGCATTCCTGTTTCTGGAAAAATGGCTGGACGACCTTTGCCAAAGCCAGAGACCCAACGGTTCCATTCCCTGCGTATGTCCGTCAACGGGCTGGGGCTATAACTGGGGCAATGGGCCGGACTGGTCGATGGTATTGACGACGCTGCCCTGGGCGCTGTACGAACAGACGGGAGACGCAGCCATTCTGGCGCGGTATTATCCTTTCATTTGCCGCCATTTTGATTTTATGTCCAGCATGGCTGTGGACGGCATCGTGAACTACGGCATCGGAGACTGGTGCGCACCCTTCGACGGCCCGGCAATCTCTGTCAACATGAGCACGTTCAAAGCGCCTGTGGCCCTGACGGATACCGCCTGCTATTACCGCAGCGCCAGGATGCTTTCCAAAATGAGCCGTGTGCTGGGCCTTGACGACCCGTATCTTGCCAGGAGCGAGGAGATCCGTGCGGCGCTGCTGCGCAATTTTGTGGATGCGGATACCGGCGAGGTGGCGGGAGCATGCCAGACCTCGGACGGCTGTGTGGCTTTCCATCATCTGCTGAAGCCGCAGGAGGAGGCGCGGCTGATGGAGCGCCTGGCAGAGCGCATCGCGCAAAACGGCTGGCACATTGATTATGGCATTCTCGGCTCGAAATATGTGCTGAACATGCTGGGCGAATACGGGCGCACGGACGTGATCTACAAGATGCTCACGCGGGAGGACTACCCCGGCTATCTGTACTGGGTGGCTCACGGCTGCACGACGCTGGCGGAGTGCTGGAACCTGGGCGGCTCGCACAACCATTACATGTTTTCGGATGTATCGGCGGTGTTTTACCGCTATTTTGCGGGCATCCGCCCCGATGGGGACATTCCCGCATACCGCAGCTTCCTGCTGGCGCCCGCGCTGGATTTGGCCATCGACACGCTTTCGTGCAGTGTGGAAAGCCCGCACGGCACTATTTTTGCAGGTTGGAAAAAGGACGGGGACACGGTGACGTTTACCGCCGGGGTGCCGTTTGGAACGACCGCACGTCTGCGGCTGCCCGCCGGTGTGCAGGCGCCGGAAAACGGCGCCGTGCTGGGCGGCGGCCGGCATGAATTCTGCTGGAAAATCGCTCAGTCCGCGGGCTGAGCGGCCGAAACGGAGGGAACGACAATGAAAATGGATAAGGCAAAGGTTGAAAACTGCATTGCGAAAACGCGTGCTTTTTATGATACGAAGGCCGTGGGCTGCGCGCTGCTGAAAGTGAAAAACATCGCCACGCTGCCCTCGCCTGCGCTGTCGCTTACGGACTACACATTTCCGGACGATGTGTACAAATATCTGGACGCCCGCGCCCAGTGTACCATCGAACGTCTGGCGCAGCGGGCGGAGCTTGCGGATGATACGGTGCCCGCGGAAGGGCCGTGGTACGGCATTGCCGAACACACGGCCTTTCTGGGCGGCCGGGTGGACTACGAGAGCGATACGAGCTGGCATTACGCGATGCTGGATGCGCCCGGAGAACTGGAAAAGCTGGCAATGGATGAAAACAACCCGGTATTCCGGATGGTGAACGGCGGTATTGCATATCTGCGCGAGAAGTACAGCGATTATTTTCTGCCCATGGTGCGCGGCGCGTCCGGCGCGCTGGAGATGGCAAACACGCTGCGCGGCAACGACTTTTTCTACGATTTCTATGAAGAGCCGGAGGACCTGAAGGCGCTGCTGGATTACTGCGCGGACGCGCTTGTATGGAACTATGAAAAACAGATGGAGGCGGCAGGAGACGTATACGGCGGCGTGGTGACGGGCTTTGGCGAATGGCTGCCCGGCCGCGGCCTGGGGCATGTGTCCGAGGATACGACCACAATGATCTCTCTGGAGCAGTTCGAGGAGTTCGGCCGGCCGCGCACGGAGCGCATTTTCCGCAAATTCGACGAGGTGTTTATCCACATGCATGCCCTCAGCGAACGATGCCTGGCCTCTGTCGCATCGCTGCCGAATATCCGGCTGATGGAGCTTTCCTCGGACCCGAACACCGACCGTGCGGTGGAGGTGTGGAAGCGCAGCCGGGAAAAACTGACCCGGGTGATCCCGGTGCTGCGTCTGACACGAGCCGAGATCGAGTCGAACATGGACCTGCTGAAGAGCCAGAAAACAGTGGTGTGGTATGACGCCGCCTGTATGGAGGACGCGCAGGACATGTGCGCTCTGTTTGCACGGGAGCTGCCTGTGCGCTGAGCAGCGCGCAAAAAAGGAGAACCGGTATGGACGAAAATGAAAAACGGCTGCTCCGGCAGATCGACGCATTTGTGAAGCGCAGCCATGAGGACATCCTGCAGGATGTGAAAACGCTGGTGGACATTAAAAGCGTACAGGGAGAGCCAGCGCCGGGCGCGCCTTTCGGCATGGGGCCGAAGCGCGCGCTGGAGGCAGCTCTGGAAATTGCTTCGGGTATGGGCCTTTTCACGCGGAACTGCGAGGGCTACGCGGGGTATGCCGACTTGCCGGGCAAAAGCGAAAAACAGATCGCGCTCATCACACATCTGGACGTGGTACCCGAGGGCAGCGGATGGACAGGCGACCCGTTCTGCATGACGCTGCGGGACGGATTCGCGGTGGGGCGCGGCACAGCCGACGATAAGGGGCCGGCCGTCATCACACTGTATGCCGCAAAATTTTTTAAGGAACAAGGCGTGAAACTGCCCTATACGCTGCGCGTTTTGTTCGGCACAAATGAGGAAACGGGCATGCAGGATGTAGACTACTACCTTGCCCATTATCCGCAGCCCGCATTTTGCTTTTCTCCCGACGCGCGTTTCCCGGTGGGATATGCGGAAAAGGGGGGATACAGCGGCTGGCTGGTAAGCGCGCCGCTGAACGGCTGCTTGAAGGAATTTTTTGGCGGCGAGGCAAAAAACGTGGTGCCGGACCGCGCCTATGCGCTGGTGCGGACAGAAAAGACCCGCCTGCCGGATACGGAAAACATAACAGTACGGGCCGAAAACGGCTGTGTGCGAATTGAAGCGCGGGGAAAAGGCGGGCATGTGGCCGGGCCGCAGGGGTCTGTCAACGCCATCGGGCTGGTGGTGGGTTATTTGCTGGACAACGGTCTGTGCACGCCGCAGGAGGAGCGGGCACTTCGGATGCTGCGCACGCTGCACGCGGATACAGACGGCAGTGCGCTGGGCGTAGCGGCCCGCGACGATGTATTCGGCCCTCTCACATGTGTGGGCGGGATGGTACGTCTTGAGCAGGGCCGCCTGCGTCAAAGCGTAGATATCCGTTACCCGGCCGCCATGGACGGCGAAAGGCTGCGCGCGGCGTTGTGCGCGCTGGCGGAAAACGCAGGCGGCAGCTTTGAGCCGGGCGCCATGCGCGCTCCGTTCTGCATCGACCCAAATTCTCCGGAGATCCGCACGCTGACAAATACCTACAACGAGCTGGCGAACCGCAGCGACGCGCCTTTTGCGATGGGCGGCGGAACCTATGCGCGCCGGTTTGCAAATGCGATCAGCTACGGTCCCGGCGAGACGGACCAGCCCCGCCCTGTTTGGGCGGGCGCCCCCCACGGTGCGGACGAGGCCATGGAAATGGCGCAACTGTACAAAGCGCTGCGCATCTATATTCTTGCAATTGCACGACTGATGAAGCTGGAGCTTTGAGGCAGAGACAGACGGGGAAGCAAGGATGTCCTGTGAAAGAAGCCCGTGCCGAAGGGCACGGCGAAAGGAGCGGAAAGCATGAATGCGGATCAACAAATTCTTACACAACTGGCAAAAGAATACCGGGAGGTCGCGTTTGCGCCCGTAAATGAAGAGCGGCGCGCTCTGTGGAAGGCATTGAACGGGCTGCGCGAATGCCGCCCTCTGATCATGATGGACCAGCTGCCCTGGCATGAGCTGGATGTGGACGGGGACTTGAAGCTCCGGTGCAGGGATGCGGACGCCCGTATTGTGGAGGATGCTTTGCGCAAACAGCTGTACCAGGCAAAATATTTTCCCGCGGACAAAGTATTCGAGCCGTATCTGGAACTGCCCAAAACCATCGAGGGGTACCACCACGGCGTTGTGCGCCGGGAAGTGACGTTGGCCGCTGACGAAAAAAATGATGTGGTGAGCCACTCGTATGTCAGTCAGCTGAGCAGCGAAAGCGACCTTGAAAATTTGAAATTCCCGGACATCCGCGTGGACGAGGCGAAGGACAAAAAGCGCTGGGAAAAGGTCAGCGAAATGGTGTCGGGGATACTGCCGGTGCGCCTGACAGGCGTGCGCATGTTCCACTGCGGTATCTGGGACGACCTTGTGGAGGCGATCGGGACAGATAACTTTTTCTTCTTTTTTGCGGATGAGCCGGAGCTGCTGCACAAGGCGGCCAGACGCATGGCGGACATTTGCCAGAGCCTGATCGACCAGCTGACGGAAAAGCAGCTGTTCGACGCATATGAGCCGACGGTACATTGTACGGGCGCGTATACAGATGAGCTGCCGCAGGACAAAGAAAAAAACGTTCGGCCGGGAGATGTATGGACATTTGGCTTGGCGCAGATGCTGGGGTCTGTCTCGCCCCAGATGTTTGAAGAGTATGAGGTCGAATATGTCAAGCCGCTGCTGGAGCAGTTCGGCCTGGTCTATTACGGCTGCTGTGAGCCGCTGCACAACCGGATCGATTACATTCGCAAGATCAAAAACGTACGCAAGATCTCCATGAGCCCCTGGGCGGATATCAGAGCGGGAGCAGAGCATATCCACGGCGACTATGTCATCTCCCGCAAGCCGAACCCGGCCTATCTGGCGGCTGCTTCCTTTGACCCGGAGCTTGTGCGCAGGGAATTGCAGGAGACCTGCCGCGCGGCAAAGGAGAACGGATGTACCTGCGAGCTGATTTTGAAAGATGTCAGCACGGTGCAGTACCATCCCGAGCGGCTGGCGCAGTGGCACAAGATTGCAGTAGAGGTTGCCGGTGAATGGTAAAACGGCGGCTCATACCGTATAAAGCGGATGCGGCGCAGCCGGTAAATGCTGCCTTTGGGATTTTTTTGCTTTAATGTTATTGATGTTCCAAACGAAAAATTGTATGATAAAGGAGAGAAAAGCAGCGCACGGGGAAAGGCGGGAACGCAGATGGAATACGAGCAATTCGACCGCAGGCTGGCGCGGGAATGTGCAAAGGCCTTTTCCCAATCCACAGGTCTGGGCTGCACGCTGTCCGACAAAACCGGCAGGGCTTTTGATGAATACGGGTACGGCTGCGAGAGCTGCGGCATGTGCGCCGCCGCAGGCGCCTCTCACGACCGGTGCGTGCAGGCGCATATCTACGGTATGACGGAGGCCGAGCGCTTCGGCGGCAAGTATATCTATTTTTGTCCGATGGGGCTCACATGCTTTGTCTCTCCGATTCTGGGCGAAGGCGGCGCCGAGGCGAAAATCACGGTCGGCCCGTTCATTATGGTAGAAAAACAGGATTTTATCGCCTGCGAGCTGACGGAAAATGTCCGCCTCACAGAGGCACAGAAACAGGCCGCGGTGCAGGTGCTGGAGAATATTCCCTTTGTGCCGACAGAACGGGTGACGCAGCTTTCGGTGCTTTTGTTCATGGCCGTTGGGTTTATGAACAATGTTTCGGCGGAAAACAGAATGATGGAGTCGGGCCATTCAGAGGAGCTGCAGGGGCAGATCACTTCCTATATCCTGGAGCTTAAGCAAGAGGAAGCGCCGCCGCCCTATCCGTTTGAAAAGGAGCATGTGTTGCTGCAGTGCGTGGCCCGGAAGGACCGCGACGGCGCGCGCCGTCTTTTGAACGAGCTGCTGGGTGCGATCCTGTTCGTGGACGGCGGGGATATGGAGCTTGTGAAATCCCGTCTGTATGAGCTGCTGGTGCTGATTTCCCGGACAGCCATCGAGAACGGCGCGGACGCAGAGCACACGATGCGGCTGAGTCATGAATACCGTTACAGGATCGGCGCATTCACCACCATTGATTCGCTCTGCCTGTGGCTTGCAGGCGTGGTGAACCACTTTATGGACGACCTGTTCCGCTTTTCGGACGCCAAGCACGCCAACATCATCCACCGGTGTACACAGTACATCAGCGCCAATTACAAAGAGCGCATCACGCTGGAGGACACCGCCCGGATGGTGTATCTTTCTCCGGCTTACCTGAGCCGCATTTTCAAGCAGGAGACGGGCGTGACATTCAACGAGTACCTCAACCGCGTGCGTGTGAACAAGGCGAAGGAACTTTTGCGCCGCCGCGAGCTGCGCATGACGGATATTTCCCTGGCTGTGGGGTATGAGGATCAGAGTTATTTCACAAAGGTGTTCAAACGTGTGGCGGGGATGCTGCCGCGGGAATACCGGGAAAAAATACTGGTCTCCCGGAAGGACTGACGGAAGGAACAAAAAGCAGACGGAGCTGAAAGCTCCGTCTGCTTTTTATATAATACAGTTTATGCCTGCGGCCCAAGCTGCTTTGTACGCTGCAGGCAATAGCGCAGCGGTTTATAAAGCAGCAGCGCCACAACAAAATTGCCCGCGCCGTGCAGCAGGTCGAATGGGATGCCTGTTACCCACCAGGCAACGCCCGCGGCAATGCCGCCGTTCATCACCGCGTAGGAAACAGCGTACAGCGCGCCGTAGCAAAGGCCAAACAGCCCGCTCAGCAGGGCCCAGAGCAGCACAGAGCGGTTTTGACGCATCAGCCGGGCGAACAGCATCAGCACCGCCCAAATATACAGCTGCGGGAACCACCAGATGCCAAAGCCGTTGAGCAGGCCGTACACAAAGACATAGGTATAAACGGCGGGCACGGCCAGCCGCGGATATTCCAGCGTGTACAGGATGACCAGCAGGCTCACCAGCTCGATATTGGGCAGGCCGTCCAGCGCGAATTTGGAAGCCACCAGCACCGCCGCGAGGAACGCGGCGGTAACAAGGCTGCGCGTCTTGCCCATCTCAGTAGCCGGTTTTCAGCGTGATCTCAAAGTGGTCGCCGTCCGCGACCGGGGTGGAGTCAACGCCGGTCATCACATCCTCGCCGTCCTTCGTGAAGCACCACCACTCCTCTTTGGCCTCGTCGGCCGTCACGCCGTTGACTGTTTTTACATACAGACCGTATTGGGATTCTTCGCCTTCGACAAGCTTCTGCTCCTCCAGTGCCTGGCGCAGAAATTCCGCGTCGGTAGAGAAGCTGAATTCATCGGTGGTCGCGTCGGCGTATACGACGGTTACGCCGATGGCCTTCTGCCCGGCGGTACCCTTCGGGCCAAAGGCAAACCATACCGCCAGCATTGCGGCCACAAGAACGACCGCGGCGCAGACGATGATCAGCGTTTTTTTCTTTTGTGCAGACATGTTTCAATTCCTCCTGAAAGCAAAAATAAAAAGCCGCGCCTCCCGGACCGGGAGCGCGGCTTTTTTGACAAAACAGACGCGCACGATCCATCCATCGTAAATCGTGAGAACAGCGCCGTGCCCGGTACCCCGGCTGAGGGCAAAGCCCAATACGGTGGCGGGACCGCGCGGGAGTTTCACCCGCTTCCCCGGAAATGCGCGGCGCAATATGCAATTGTATATGCTACAGTGTACAGGACAGGCACGTTTTTTGCAAGCCCCTTTGGGAGCGTCAGAAAAACATACCTTCGGTATAGGCGTTCATGAATTCCGCGCTGGTGGAAAGGTCCACCGTCCTCGCTCCGGCAGCCAGGGCCTCGCTGCGGGGGATAAAGCCCCTGTTCAGCAAAAGCATGGCCGCGCCGCTCAAGGCCGCGTTTCCCAGCACGCGCACACGGGGAACGAGTTCTTCGGGCAGAAGGCCGATGTGGCCTGCGCTGTCTACATCCAGATAGCTGCCGAAGCCGCCCGCGACGGCCAGCTCGGCGGCGTCCGCCCCGCAAAGCCCTTCCACGCGCAGCAGCGTGCGAAGCCCGGCGCAGATGGCGCTTTTGGCAAGCTGTACCATGCGGACGTCTTTCTGCGTCAGGCATACAGGCGGCGCAACGGGCGCAGGGTCCTGCTCCAGAAGCCCGGTTTCGTCCAGCTGCTCCAGCTCCAGCAGGCAGGCAAGCGCGTCGATGACGCCGCTGCCGCAGATCCCTTTCGGCGCGCCGCCCCCAATGACGTGGGCCTGCAGTGCGCCGTCCTGTACGCGGACGTGATCCACTGCGCCCGTCTTTCCGGCCATCCCCATGGAAAGCCCGGCCCCCTCAAAGGCGGGCCCGGCGGCCGTGGAGCAGCAGGAAAGCTGCCCGCGATGCCAAAGAGCAATCTCGCCGTTGGTTCCAATATCCACCAGCATGCGGGTGTCCGGCTTGGAGCAGATGCCGCTGGCCAGCAACGCCGTGGTGATGTCCGCCCCCACAAAAGCGGACATACAGCGGGGCAGATATACCTGCGCATGGGGGCAGGGCAGGCCAAGCTCCCCAGCCGCAAGCGTTTCTCCAAACAGGCGGGAAGCGGCGAACGGGGCATGGGAAAGACAGTCCGGGTCTGTCTGCGTGAGCAGGTACAGCATCGCGGTGTTCCCTGTGATGACCAGCGCGTCCACTGCTTCAGCGGAGATATGCGCTGAAGCGGCCATTTCCAACACCAGTGCCCGCACACCGGCGCGCACGGAGGCGGCCAGCGCATCGCCGCTGCCGTGCAGTGCGGCCTCGATGCGGGAGATGACGTCGGCGCCCCAGCCCGCCTGCGGATTCGGCGCGCTGGCCTGGGCCAGCAGCGTACCGTCCGGCCCGTACAGGCAGGACGCCAGCGTAGTCGTGCCGATATCCACTGCGGCTCCGCAGACGGAAAAGATTGGGTCATGCACAAAATCCGGCATCTCGCCGGCCAAACGGATCTGGCTGGCGGCAGCACCCTCCAGCGTTACCGTGCAGTCGCCCTCCACACGGGCACAGCAGGCCAGACGCACGCCCCGGGAGATATCCTGTGGGGAAAGGTGTTCCCGCTCTGCGTCTGAAAGGGCGCTCAGCGCGCCGCGGGCGACGACGCGGCACTTGCCGCAGCGGCCGTATCCGGCGCAGGGCATTTCCAGTGCATGGTGCGGCAGAATGACGCTGCTCAGCAGCGCACCCATCTGCGCTTCAAGGTGTGTTCCGTTGACGCTCACTTTTGCCAAAGCGTTCCCTCCCACAGTTGACTGCCGCCCGCCGGCGCTCATGCCTCGCAGAACAGCAGCGCGCCGAAATAAGTTACGGTGTTCTGCCCGTTGATGTACTTCATGCCGCTGGAGGCGGCAAGCTCTGAGACGTTGATGCCGTAAGTCTCCAGAGAGGGCATCGCAAGCTCCGGATGCCGGCAGGGTTCATTCGTGCGTTTGGCGCACACCCCACACATGTGGCAGCCGCCCGCACCCAGATGCAGCTTTTTGGCGAAAGGCAGCGTGGCGAACCATTTGGCAAGTGCCCGCGAAAGCTCGTTGTGCAGCCGCGCCGCCTCCATCATGCCCTCAAAATCATAGCTGTCCTCCAGCGTCCCCACCGTTTGGTACACAAGCGCTTTTTGGTAGCTTTGGGCTTCGTTCATCAGCGCATCGATATCCCCGGCGTCCGGCGGGCACATCCAGCATTTTCCGTAGTTGCCGCAGGCATTCGTTTCGCACATTGCGCGGAACGCGCGGTCGAAGCGGACATCCTGCAAATCGACCACGCCTGCCTTATAGGCGCCCAACCCGCGCACCTGCTCGGCCAGTGCGGAGTAATCCATTTCATCACACCCTTGTTTTAAGGCCCGGTTCAGCCGCGGCCTGCGGCAGTACCGGCGTAAAATTCATTCACGGCGGCGAAAAACGCGTCGATATTTTCCCAGCGGGAGAGCGGCGGGATATCGCAGCCGGAGGAGATCACAAAGTTGGGATACTTGCAGCATGCGTCCATCACGCCAAGCGTGGCGGCACGAATGGATTCCGGCGTGCCGTTCCGGAACTCCCCGGCGGGGTCCACGTTGCCCATAGCCACCGTGCCGGCCGGAATATGGGTCATCATTTCGGCCATATCAATGGCGTTGCCGAAATGATAAGCGGCGGAGCCGGTTTCCAGAATGGAATCGATCATCTGGATGGTGCTGTTGCCGCAGTTGTGATAGATGACGAGGAACGAATCGTCCTGAACAGCATCCACGATCTGCTTGACATAAGGGCCGGAGAATTCTGCCGAAAGAGCGGGCGAGAGCAGCCCGGCCACGGGCTCTGCGATGACGACGCCGTTCGCGCCTGCTTCTTTGTAGGCTTTGCAATATTCCGTGATGAACTGTGTGGCCTTTTCCAGAAGGACGTGGACCATGTCCGGTTCTTCGTAGCAATAGATCATGATCTCGGTCACGTCCAGCAGACGTGCGGCCAGTGAGAATGGCCCGATAACGCCGGCGAACACGGGGCGGTCGGTGATCAGGCCGACCGCTTTTTCAATGGCCTCGATGTATAACCCGGTGCGCCCGGCGCCCACGGGAGGGACGGCCAGCGCGCGTGCTTCTTCTTCGGTGGAAACGATGCTGCCCACAACGGTGGGAACTTCCTCGTCCGAAACGCGGATCGCGGAACCGAAGCATTCGGCCTCCACGGAAAGATCCATCAGGCTCACGCTCGCGGCCGCGTCTGTGCGCTGGGCCACGAGCTGCATTCCGCGCGCCTGGGCGTCGCTGCTGGAGATCAGCTCCCGCACGCTGATTCCCATAAGCTGGATGGCCGGGAAAGAAAGCACGGGCATTGCCTTTTTAACAGGAGCGCCGCGCAGCTCTTCCAGCCAGCGTTTCATGTCTCTTTTCATTCGCCTGCCTCTTTTCTGTTTTCTGAGTTTCAGCCTTCCCCGTTCATGCGGAGGCGCGGCAGAGAGCGACGGCGGCGTCGGCGGCGCTGGCGG
>ERZ1106941.2677-NODE-2677-length-12397-cov-6.274105_pt1 | contig 12397 bp, 15 predicted proteins | sample MGYA00403670_ERZ1106941 | MGnify/ENA primary metagenome ERZ1106941 (study PRJEB35170, sample SAMEA104062400) | human gut metagenome | biome: human gut; feature: human-associated habitat; material: faeces | place: Denmark | collected 2012-06-04 ...
AATTCTACACAAAATAAAATTCTAAAAATATGTTCTCTTACCTCACTTCTTTTCATTATGATTCCTTTCTGCGATACAAAGACGGAACTGTTGATCAGTCCCGTCTGACTTTGCTTTTATATTATTTCTACTCTTCTTCTGCTGCCACACCTGCAACACGAACATTGACTTCTTTTACTTTCAATCCCGTCATATTCTCAATGGCAGACTTTACTCGATTCTGAACTTTCTCTGATATCTCTGGAATACTTACTCCATAATCAAGTTCTAATGCAAGATTGACTCTTACATGATGATTCTCTACGACAACTTTGACTCCCTTGGATAAATTGTTAACTCCAAGTTTACTTACCAATTCATTTGTAATATTTCCACACATTCTGGCAACACCTGTCACTTCAGTCGCTGCGATTCCTGCGATCACTGCGATCACATCATCTGCAATTTTCACTTCTCCGAGCACTCCCTGCTCGTTTATCTGGTAACTACTTTTATTCTCCATAGTAAAAGCCTCCTGTATTTCTGCATACTGATATGATTTATTATAGCAAATATGTTATAGTTATTCAAACTTATTTTGTGTTTTCTTTTAAATCTCCTTATATATTTCTATTTTTTAGATTCTTAATCAGATTCTTAAATTATAAAGTTATAATAATTAATTGCTCATAAAAAAGAACTATACATTTTCTTCCAAATCCTTTATAATATTATGCTGTAAAAACAGCAGTATAAAACTGCTCATCATGCATTATAAAAAGGAGACGAAAGAAAAATGAATCAAGAGAAAAACAAAGATGCGGAGTACGATTTTTATGGAAAACTTCCGCTGCAAAAAGCGATTCTCCTTGGTCTGCAGCATGTATTCGCCATGTTCGTAGGAAACTTAACTCCAGTTCTGATCATTACAGGGGCTTGTGGTATTGCTTCCGGAACCGAATTTGCAGACGTTCAGATTGCGCTTTTACAAAATGCTATGTTAATTGCCGGAATTGTCACTCTGATCCAGTTGTATGCAATTGGACCAATCGGTGGAAAAGTTCCAATCATCATGGGAACCAGTTCAGGATTTATCGGTGTCTGCAGCAGTGTTGCTGGAGTCATGGGTGGTGGAATTCTTGGATATGGTGCGATCATGGGTGCTTCCATTATCGGTGGATTATTTGAATCTGTATTAGGATTTATGTTAAAACCACTTCGAAGATTTTTCCCAGCGGTTGTAACCGGTACGGTTGTACTTTCCATTGGATTGTCACTGATCGGTGTTGGTGTCAATTCTTTTGGTGGTGGAAATTCCGCTAATGATTTCGGATCAATTGAGAACTTATTACTTGGAACTATTGTTCTTGTGATCATCATCGCATTAAAGCATGGAACAAAAGGTATGACAAGTGCTTCTTCCGTATTGATTGGAATTATCGCAGGATATATCATTGCGGGAATCATGGGTGTTGTACTTCCCACAACTGCCGTGAATGCAGATGGTGTAGAATACACAAAAGCATGGGTATTAAATTGGGATAAAGTTGCACAAGCCAGCTGGTTTGCTGTTCCAAAATTTATGCCTGTAAAAATTGTTTTTGATGCAAGAGCGATCATTCCTGTACTTATCATGTTTATCGTAACCGCTGTAGAAACAGTCGGAGATATTTCTGGTGTTATCGAAGGTGGTATGGATCGTGAAGCTACAGATTCTGAGCTTTCTGGTGGTGTTGTCTGTGATGGTATCGGATCTACACTCGCAGCATTCTTTGGTGTTTTACCAAATACATCATTCAGCCAGAATGTTGGTCTTGTTACTATGACAAAGATCGTAAACCGTTTTGCACTTGCAACAGGAGCAATCTTCTTAATCCTGTGTGGATTATTTCCAAAACTTGCTGCATTGATCTCTATCATGCCACAGAGCGTATTAGGTGGAGCAGCCGTTATGATGTTCTCTTCTATCGTAATCAGTGGTATTCAGCTGATCACAAAAGAACCAATGGGTATGAGAAATATCACAATCGTATCTGTAGCACTTGGACTTGGATACGGAATCGGTGCAAACAGTACAGTTCTTTCCGGACTTCCTGAAGGAATTCAGTTAATCTTTGGAGGATCTGGTATTGTACCTGCGGCACTTGTTGCAATTATTTTAAATATTGCATTACCAAAAGAAGATTAAATAAACTAATAAAAACAGCACTGCATTGGGAATTTTATTCCTGTACAGTGCTGTTTTTCTATATGCTTTCCTGCGTCTATTATCAGCTCATAACACCAATTTCATCCGGTACGATCACATCAGCTTCTGTGCATGCAAGGATATCTTCTACACTATATCCTTCTGCAAGTTCCCTTAACACGAGACCATCTTTTGTAACTTCAAAATAGCAACGTTCTGTTACGATATCTGTTACACAATGAACTCCCGTCAAAGGAAGTGTACATTTCTTTAATATCTTAGACTTTCCACTCTTTTCACAATGGTCTGTTGCTACGATGATCTTCTTCACTCCGGCACACAGATCCATGGCACCACCCATTCCTGGCACCATCTTCCCTGGAATCGTCCAGTTAGCGATATTGCCTTCTTGGTCTACCTGAAGTGTACCAAGAACTGCTGCATCAATATGTCCGCCACGTATAAATGCAAAAGACATCTCATGATCATACACGCTTCCACCTTTGATCACAGATGCAGGCTGTCCGCCGGCATCAATAACATCAATATCTACTTTATCCCAGCTTGGGGTTGGTCCACTTCCGACGGTTCCGATCTCTGCTTCCAGCCACAGATCCACACCTTCTGGGAGATAATTTACACACATCAGCGGAACTCCGATACCAAGATTTACAAAATCTCCATCTTTAAAAAACTTTGCACATCGTGATGCGATCAGCTTTCTTCCTGTCAATCCTGCCATATCACTGACCTCCTTCCGCTTTTGCTTTGGCTCGCTGCCACATTGGACACATTGGTCGTTTCTCACCGGTTCTTTCATAGATCATATCAATCACAGGTGCTGGAACATCGATCTCTTCTGGTCCTAGTTCACCCACTTCCACGATCTCTTCGACTTCAACGATCACCGTATCAGCAGCCATAGCCATCGTACTGTTTGTTGCTCTGGAATTCATTCGGAATGAAATATTACCTGCAGTATCTGCTTTCGTTGCTTTGATTAAAGCAACATCTGCACGCAATGGTAATTCCAGAAGATATTCTTTGCCATCAATCGTTAGTTTTTGTTTACCTTCTTCTACTTCTGTACCAAGTCCTGTTGGTGTCAGACAGCCACCTAAGCCTGCTCCACCACAACGGATTCTTTCTGCAAAGGTTCCTTGCGGACTAAATTCTATCGCAAGTTCTCCTGCAAACATCTGATCCTTGGCGATCGGGTTCAACCCAATATGTGTTGTGATCAAACTCTTAACTCTGTGATCTTTGATCAGCTTTCCGACTCCTTGATCCGCCATTCCAGCAGATACAGCGATCGCATCAATGTCTTTGATTCCTTTTTCTAACATTCCATCAATGATCTCATCTGCTGCAAATTCTCCATGCCAGTCTCCAAACATGATCGTCTGTCCATCATGAATTCTTGAGAGCGCTTCCTCTCTTGTTACAACTTTTGACTTCAAAGGCGTGACCTCCCTTCTATGTTCATGGTTTGATCCTGGCTTTATTCTCCTTTGAATTCAGCCTTTCTCTTCTCCATAAAAGCTTTGACTCCTTCTATAAAATCAGAAGATGCCGCACATTCACGCTGTGTCGGAATCTCACATTCATCCAGGTATTTCTTATAATCAGCAAGCCCTGCCTGATAAATCTGTTTCTTGATATTCTTATAAGAAAGTAATGGTCCACTAGCAAATTTCTTAGCAAGTTTCATAACGGTATCATCTAATTCCTCCGCTGGAACTACATCATATACCATTCCGGCATCTTTTGCTTCCTGTGCTTTCATTGGTCTTCCTGTAACACACAGTTCCATTGCTTTCTGAATTCCAAGACTCTTAACAAACAGGTACGTTCCACCGGTATCTGGAACTAGTCCAAGATTCACAAATGCCATAATAAACTTCGCATTGTCTGCGCATACAACAAAGTCCCCTGAAAATGCAAGACTTACTCCTGCACCTGCTGCCGCTCCACTTACACTTGAGATCACAAGCTTACTCATACGCTTCAGACCATCGGTTACATTGCCAACTTTACTGATCAGAGAATCCATATTCACTTCTCCACCTTGTTGGATCAGGTTATAGAAGTATCCAATGTCTCCTCCTGCTGAAAATGCCTTTGGCATTCCTTTTAAAACAACAACTTTCACATTCGGGTCATTCTCACAAGTATCTACTACGTACATCAACTCGTCTGCCATCTGATCATCAATTGCATTAAGATTCTTCATATAGTTCATTGTGATGATACCAACTCCATCTTCTACAACGAACTGCAATTTCTCTAGCTTCATAGGCATATCCTCCTTTAAGTTGTTTTGATAATCATATTGTATCACTTTTTGTACAATTTGTGAAGTTTTTCGACAAAATTAAGGGGGTTGATGAATCTCATTTTCTATAGTATCTTATAGCCATAAGGTCATATAACTGACGGAGCACGTGGAATTAACCACATGGAAGTATGATCATTAATCGCCGACCGTCTGGGCAATCTGTTTGGACGTGCGGCGTTTTTTTATTCTATTTTTACAACGCTTCATCGTTCAGATATTGATCCTGTTAACTTTTTACGTATTTGTCCTAAGTACGTATCATCCATAAGGAGGAATATTATGACAGTTGGTTATGTCCATTCCATCGAATCCATGGGTCTGGTTGATGGACCAGGGATACGAACCGTTATCTTTTTACAAGGATGTGCTCTAAGATGTTGTTTCTGCCATAATCCTGATACTTGGGAATTATCTGGCGGGACCGAATACACACCGGAAGAACTCGTTGCAAAGATCCGACGATTTAAACCTTATTTTAAAGAAGATGGTGGTGTTACCTTTTCTGGTGGAGAACCTTTATTACAACCTGATTTTTTAAAAGAGACTTTAAAACTATGCAAGAATGAAGGCATTCACACTTGCATCGACACTGCAGGTTATGGACTTTCTGATTATGATGAGATTTTAAATCATACAGATCTTGTTCTTCTTGATCTGAAACACATCCATAAAACGGATTATGAAAAAATGACAGGAAGATCAATGGATCGTTTTGAAGAATTTTTGAATGCTTTAAAAAAATATCAGACTAAGATATGGATTCGCCATGTCGTTGTTCCAGGAATTACTGACAGCGAAGATCATATGGTTCAGTTAAAAGCTTATATTCAAACGATTCCTAATGTAAAGAAAGTTGAGCTGCTTCCCTATCATTTACTTGGTACCAACAAATATAAAGTTATGGATATTCCTTATTCTTTAGAAGGTGTACCTGCCATGGATAAAAAGAAAACAGAGATGTTACAACAAACCTATTTTGATCATGTTTATTTTACGGAGGAAAAATCATGTTAAACGAATGGAATGGATTCAACGATGGTGTCTGGACAAAAGAAATCAATGTAAGAAATTTTATACAGAAAAACTACACTCTCTATGAAGGAGATGACTCTTTCTTAGCTAATGTATCTCAGAAAACAAAAAAAGTCTGGAATAAATGTGAAGAACTGCTTGCTGAAGAATTGAAAAAAGGAGGCGTTTTAGATGTTGAGACAGATATCATTTCTGGTATCACGAACTTCGCACCTGGATATATTGATAAAGAAAATGAGGTGATCGTTAGACTTCAGACAGATGCACCCCTAAAACGTATTGTCAATCTATATGGCGGTAAACGTATGGCGCACCAGTCACTGGAACAATATGGTTATAAACTAAATGAAGAGAGCGACCGCCATTTTAATGAATACAGAAAAACACACAATGAAGGGGTTTTTGATGCCTATCCAAAACGTACTCGTCTTGCAAGAACTGCTGGACTTCTAACAGGACTTCCTGATGCTTATGGACGTGGACGTATTATTGGAGACTACCGTCGTGTTGCTCTTTATGGAATCGACCACTTGATCGAAGAAAAACAAAAAGATTTAGACTTTGAAGATGGACCTATGACAGAAGACCGCATCCGTCTGCGTGAAGAAATTTCTGAGCAGATCCGTGCCCTTTCTAAAATGAAAGAAATGGCTGCAACTTCCCTTGGACGTACTTCTACATTCCTTGATATTTATATTGAACGAGATCTTAAAAATGGAGTGATCACAGAAACAGAAGCTCAGGAATTGATCGATCAATTTATCATCAAACTTCGTCTTACAAGACATTTAAGAACTCCTGAATATGACGAACTATTTGGTGGGGATCCTACGTGGATCACGGAATCTATCAGTGGAGTTGGTATTAATGGAAAACCTCTGGTTACTAAGAACTCTTTCCGTTATCTTCATACTTTATATAACATTGGAACTGCTCCAGAGCCTAACTTAACTGTTTTATGGTCTGAAAAACTGCCAGACAACTTTAAACATTTTTGCTCTAAAGTTTCTATTGATACGAACTCTATCCAATATGAAAATGATGATGTTCTTGATTTTGACAAAGTATGGGAAAACTATAAGAAAGTTATGGCTTATGTTGCTGAATTATATGTTGATACAGTAAATATCATTCATTTTATGCATGATAAATACGCATATGAAGCCAGCCAGTTTGTTCTTCATGATACAAACTTAGAGCGAATCGCAGCTTATGGAATTGCTGGTCCGTCTATTGCCGCAGACTCTCTATCAGCGATCAAATATGCAACTGTAAAACCAATCCGCAATGAAAATGGTGTAGCAATTGACTTTGAAACCATTGGTGATTTCCCTAAGTATGGAAATGATGACGACCGCGCAGATGCTCTTGGAAAAGATCAAGAACAACGAGTACAAAACCTTACAACAATCTTAGACGGATACTTTGTTCAAGGTGCTCATCATTTGAATGTAAATGTTATGCATAGAGAAACTTTGATCGATGCTATGGAACATCCAGAAAAATATCCAACACTTACGATCCGTGTTTCTGGATATGCCGTGAACTTTAATCGATTATCCCGCGAACAGCAGGAAGAAGTGATTCGTCGTACATTCCATCAGAGTATGTGGATTTTTATGAAACAGCAATGGTGCCTGATTTTTTGATCGAATCAGGCACCATTACTATTCTTCAAACATTTCTCCCTCTATATCACTTATCTGTTCAATAGGGATGATCGTCTGATCAGTCATAACAACTGTATGTTTATATTTATCAATTTTCTTTACACAACCAGAACAGGTAATATATGCTCCCCCATCTTTCTTAGCATCTGGTACAAAATACGTGATCTCAACCATTTGCTGTGTACCGATCGTTTCAGCAATCAGATATAACTTTTTATTTAATTCTACTATAACTTCTTCACTCAACACCTGTTTTGCATCTGTTTGTCTTACAGTTTCTTTAATAGCTGCTTCGTGTCCGGTAAGTGCCGCAAAAGGCGAAAACTGTGCTGTCCTGGCATAAAGTGACATACGAGGGTGCTTCTTTGAAGTTGGATGCGGCAGATTGATAATATCATCGTATTTATGATTGCACTGATCCTTCATAATCTTTCTCCATTGACACTGAATACTTACTTTCTATGCTTTATGTCCGCCGATCTGCTCATACGTTTCTTCTTCCTTTGAAAAACTTTCATCCACGAGCTTGTTCGCTGTGATATTGATTCTTCTGATCAGCAGATTTTTATCCACGATCCGATCATATAATTCCATCACTGCATCTGTGATCAGCATGGTAGATGATGTCTGCCTTTTTAGGTTTGTTGTTCCGTGAGCATGTTTGGGAACTTTCCTCCCATACCGATCAATCGTAACAGATCCCTTGTACTTCCTATATCTGTCTGGATCCGTTAGATTTTCTATATCATAACTTACGGTCAATACGATCTGGTCAGTAACAAGTCTCTTATCTACCAGATCAAGTGTCATAAGATCAGTCATTTCTTTTACAACTAACTTTGCCTTATCAAAGTCATAGGGGCAGTGAAGTACTTGCCCGGAGCATACACTGTTGGTTTCCGGTTTGTACGCTTTGACTTGCTCCATAGTACAAGGCTCATAGCCCCAGGCATGATCGATCAGCAGTTCCGCATTGATCCCAAACATCTTATAAAGCAGTTCTTCATTATGGAATTCATTTGGCTTTCCGATGGAACATCTTGCAACATCTCCCATTGAGAAAAGACCGTGTTCTTCCAACTTCTTCGCATAGCCTTTGCCTACTCTCCAGAAATCTGTAAGCGGTCTGTGATTCCATAGCTTCCTACGGTAAGACATTTCGTCTAATTCGGCGATCCTTACGCCATCCTTATCCGGTTTAATATGCTTTGCAACGATATCCATCGCAATCTTGCACAGATACATATTCGTTCCGATTCCGGCGGTTGCTGTAATTCCCGTTGTTTTTAAAACGTCTCGTATCATAGTCATGGCAAGTTCCCTTGCAGTCATCTGATAAGTATTCAGATAATCTGTTGCATCTATAAATACTTCATCAATTGAGTACGGAAAAATATCTTCTGGCGCAATATACTTCAGATAGATATTATAAATCTTGGCACTATATTCCAAATAGTATTCCATACGTGGTGGGGCAACAATATAATCAACCTTCAATGCCGGATTTGCATTTAATTCTGTGCTGTCATCCGACGAACCTGTAAATGTTCTGTTTAAAGCTTTCCACCTACGGGTATTATTGACTTCTTTAATCTTTTGCACGACTTCAAACAAACGTGGCCTGCCTGGTATTCCATAGTTTTTCAGCGATGGAGATACCGCAAGGCAGATCGTCTTCTCCGTCCGGCTTTGATCTGCAACCACAAGATTTGTCATTAAAGGATCGCGATTTCGCTCCTTACATTCCACAGAAGCATAGAATGATTTGAGGTCGATCGCAATATAAGCCTTTGTCTTTGTCATTATTCTATGCTCTTCTATTTGCATAATGAATTAACCATCATAGCAAGCCACATCATACAAAACATAAATATAAAACACAATAGTACAGAACCACACCCAACCTTTGATTTCCCATCATTGGATGATTCTTCCTTTGCCTGGTTATGCTTCGATGCATCATCTTCTTTCATTTTATTATATAGATAATATTCTCTGGCATTGTCTTTCCAATCTTTTTTCCCATTTCGATCATAATCAAAAAAAGGCCATATTGATCACTCCCCATTCCTTAGCCTATTCATATTTTTCTCTATTTACTAGAGCTTGGAAAATATGGGCTTAATACTCCAGCTACATTACTGATCGGCATTGTTTGCAGCCATACTTTCCCAGGACCTGTAAGTATTGTGTTAAACACTCCTTCTCCACCAAACAACATATTCTTTACACCCGGAACACTTTTGATCTCCATCGTACAACTTGCTGTCATCGCGGCCAAATGTCCAGTGTCTACAACAATCTGCTCTCCAGCCTCTAATTCGTATTCCACAACATGACCATCAAATTCTGCAAACATGATACCATGGCCAGATGCTTTCTGCATAATAAAACCTTCTCCGCCAAATAATCCAGCTCCGATCTTTTTATTAAAGAATGCAGATAACTCAACTCCATTCTCACCGGCAAGATAAGCACTTTTTTGTAATATCATTTCCTGTCCAGGTGCAATTTCAAATGCCTTGATGGATCCCGGGAAGCATGAAGCAAAGGCGATCATCCCTTCTCCGCCTTGTGCGGTATAAACATTCTGGAACATCTTTTCTCCTGAAAACGCTCTTCCAAAGATCTTTCCTATTCCTCCATTCGAAGTTGTTTCCATTTTCATATTTGGAGACATCCAAGACATTCCTCCACCTTCTGTAACCATTTTTTCTCCAGATTCCAGATAACAGATAACTACTGGAAGTGTTTCACCTAAAATTTTATATCTCATAATGTTTTCCTCCTTACTCAACATTTGATTTGTTATTTTTCTTTGCATTTACAATATAAATTCCAACACATACAAGTGCGAGTGCAATCAGACTTCCAATATTAAATGCCTGTTTGACTTCTCCCAATACCAATGCCGACAAGATTACACTGCATAATGGATTTACAAATCCAAAGATTACTACCTTTGACACATCATTATATGCAAGTAATACAGACCAAAGTGTATAGGCAACTGCAGATACCAATGCAAGATACAACACGACCGTAATTCCACCAACTGTTACATGATCTAAATGTCCACCCATTGCGTTTCCGATTAAAAATAATACAATTCCACCAATAAAAAACTGAGTTCCACTTAATATAACTGGTGATACTTTTTTTGAATAGTAATTGATCAATATCGTGGATGTTGCATAGGCTAACTGTGAAATCAAAACGAATCCTTCTCCCATCATCGTAAAGCCGAAATCCAAAGAATTCCCAAGAAGATTGATCACGACAACTCCTGCAAATCCTAAGATGCATCCTGTTAATTTTCTTCCCGTTAGTTTTTCATTTCGTACAATCAAACATGACATTAGGATTGCGATAAAATTTCCTAAACCTGTAATGATTCCACCTTTCACTCCAGATGTATGTGCCACGCCGATATAAAAGAAAAAATACTGTCCAACAGTCTGAGCAAGGCAGACAGGAACTGCATATTTTAGAATCTTTCCATCGGGCAGTGTCACTTTCTTTTCCCGTATAGAAGCAAAAATCAAGACGAAAAGTCCTGCTAACGCAAATCTTATTCCTGCAAATACGATCTGACTGGCTGTGTTTGTCGTATCTACTTGTAACAGTCGATATCCTGTCTTGATCATCGGAATAGCACTTCCCCATAGAATACAGCATAAACTTGCCAGCGCTGCTACAACCCAAGTCTTTGTTAATGTATGATGCTCTGTCTTCATTATCTTTTTATATGTCCTCTCTTGTATAGTACTTTATTTGTATTAATTCTATCATATTTTCATATCTTATCCAATCCATACATTATTGATGTTTTTGTAATGATAACAAAAGACTCAGAAGTCCACGGCTCCTGAGTCCTTTAAAATTATCATATATCTATTGCATTACTGCATTCCGTTTGCTGTCTTATATTTATATAGCATTTCGGCATGATTCTGTTCTTCTACCTGAATGTCTGCCATCAACTTTCTAAGATCACTGTCACCAAACATAAATACATTTGTATTATACTCTCCGGAAACCAATTTCTCTGTTCCAATTGCATCAGTTGCAAGAAATGCATCATGCATCTTATCTTCGGACTGGCTCGCTGCTGTATAGATTGCTCTTGGTTCATAGTCTCTTCCATCACTGTCATTGCAGTCACTTGACGGTACTGTTCCATCTAAGACCTGTGTGAGTGAATCGTAATGTGTCTGCTCTTTTTTGTGTAACTGTTCAAAAAGATTTTTAAGTTCTGGATCGATCGCCTGCTGTGCGTATTTTTGATACTTTTCTATGCAGCTTTTCTCCTGTGTTCTTAGGTTTTCAATTGCTGTTCTTTCTGTCTCTTTTAATACCATGATATGAGTTCCTTTCTACTTTGGAAATTTTTATGATGGTATTATCTGCTGTTTGATGCATTTCTATGCAACGAATGGCGAAAATTTAACATTCAATTACATTGAAATTCCATCGTACCATCCGTCTGTAATTCTGCTTGATCGGATAAGTAAAATTCCAAAGTCATAATATTTTTTTCATTCAATTCCAGTTTTTTCACTTGATACTTTACCATTTCACTCATAGAAAATTTACCATCTTCTTTATAGATCGTTGTCAAAATTCCTTCTGTCTTTCCATTGTTGCTTTGTAATCGGATATTTGCAAATCCTCCGGAACTATTTTGCTGTAACAATGTTATCGTTGTTGGTTTTCCAGCTTTTGTTTTTTCATAAAATGTTTTCAATTTCTCACCATGACTTGTCTTGGATGGTTTGAATTTTACTGGTGCATTTTTTGTACTATGTTTTTCTTCCCCAATCTGGGCAACAGGATAACCTTTGGATGTTAATGTATCATATAGTGTTTGTAAGTCTTTTTTTGTAACTTTATTCTCATTGATTTTTATGTTTTGACAAATGTCTGAAATTTGCTTAACTTCTTTTTGTGCCTGAGCTTTTTCTCGCTTTGTTATCACCAATGGTTTCCACTTCTTTGTCTTATAATCTGTTTGTTTTGTTGTTTCTTTTATATTTGATGATCTACATGCTGTAAGTATTATGACACTTGCGAGTAACAAAATAGCTAGCATTAATTTACTACATATATTCTTCTGATATTTTCTTTGCTTTTCTGACCACATATTCTTCTGCCCTTTTAAAATCCTTATGAATAATCCCATATTTCATA